>Ga0302190_10000014_pt1 | contig 111481 bp, 96 predicted proteins | sample II_Bog_E2_3_FD_198784 | JGI IMG/M metagenome (GOLD analysis project Ga0302190, IMG submission 198784) | Peat permafrost microbial communities from Stordalen Mire near Abisko, Sweden - II_Bog_E2_3 | ecosystem: Environmental > Terrestrial > Soil > Wetlands > Peat | place: Sweden: Abisko... | reverse complement strand
AAGCAAAAGCCCAACCGCGGGCGGTTGGGCTCTCTGGTTGCACACCGAGGAAGGAAGGGCTCAGGCCCGGCCCGCGAACTCCCCGGTTTCCGTGTAGACCTTCACCTTTTCCCCGATTTGAATGAACAGCGGGACCTTGATCTCCAGGCCGGTTTGCAGCTTGGCCAGCTTGGTCACGCTGCCGCTGGACGAGTCGCCCCGCACTGCGGGTTCGGTGTAGGCAATCTCCAGCTCCACCTGGGACGGCAGTTGCAGGCCGATGGGATTGCCGTTGAACTTGTGCACCTGGATGATGGCGCCTTCTACCAGGAAGTCCAGGGCATTGCCGAGCATTTCCTCGGAAAGGGTGAGCGTCTCATAGCTCTCCTGGTCCATGAAGTGCGAGCCCTCGCCGTCGCTGTACAGATAGGATGCCTCGACCAGTTCCAGGTCCGGCTCCTTGAACCTCTCACCCGCCTTGAAGGTCTTGTCAAAGACCGCGCGCGTCAGCAGGTTGCGCATCTTCAAGCGGACCAGGGTTTGGCCGCCGCGCGCGGTGGGGGTGGAAACTTCCGCTTCCAGGCAGTAATACGGAGTGTTCTCAAACTCAAAATACATTTTGCGTTTGACGGTAATTGCTTCAAGCAGTGCGGCCATGGCTTCCTCTGGAACGGATTCTGAAGCCGAAAATCCCACCGGGACCGTTCTGGGCTCCTCGCCAATTATAGGTTGAAGCGCCCCTGCCGGGCGGACGGCAGCATCGGCGCTTGCCGTTGCCAGGGAGGCCCCGAAGGCGGGATTGTCGGTCCGTCGGGCCTGCCGCTACCAGAACGTGCAGGCCACCAGGTGCGGCGGGCCGGCGTGGTTGTCCAGAATCTGGGTGCGGATAACGGCCTCCATGTTCAGCCGCTGCCAATCGCGGGGGGCATGTGCGGTCAGCTCGGCGGTCCGCGCCGGGTCCAGCAGGAACTCGGCGGCGGCGGCGGTACCGTTGGCGCCCAGACCGGCCGCCACCAACACCGGCCGTCCGGTGGTCTGGTCAAAGATGCGGGCCACAATGGCGTAATCCTCGACGGAATGATCCGGAGCCTGGGCCAAATCCGCATTCCAACCGCCCTGCTCGGGATGCTTTCGGTCTTCAATGGCAAAAATGTACGTACCTGGGCGCTGGATGAAGTGGTAGCGCAAGGCCCCGGTGACCCGCATGGTCCACACGTTGTCCAGCCCGCCTACCAGAACGCTGGCGCCGCGCTGCAGATCGGGATACGTGGCCTGGGTAGACAGTTCGAGCATATAAGGCTTGTTGCGCCTGGAGAGAAATCCGACGATGCCCGAAAGCGCCAGGCTGTCGCGGTAATTTACCAGCTCGCCCATGCGCAGCACTTCCAGCAGCGCGCCCGCCTGCTTGGGCTCCCGGCCGGGAGTGTACCCCAGGGTGGCAGAGAGGTCGGCAATCACCAGCCGCACCTGTCCTGGCTCATGAAGGATGGGCGCCCAAAGCTGCTGATCGGCGGCATGAGCAGCCTGGTTGGCGTGCCACCAGAACAGCGATGCTGCGGCCAGGGCCAGCAGGACCACCGCTGCCGCCAGGACGCGTCCGTATCCCCGAAAGACTGCCAGCGGCGGGGGCGCGGGGGCTCTGAGCGGCGGCACGAGGGCCAGCCGGGGTTGCGGCTCGCCAGCCTCCTGGGCGCCGGGCAGAACTTCTTCGCTCGCGCTGCTCTCCGCGGCCGGCTCGTCAACCGCCTCTTCTGGCCCCGGAAGCGGGCGAATCAACGGAGCCGGTTCAGCAGGTCGAAAGACCGGCACATAACTGCCCGGCCGGAGATCGATCTGCAACTGCCCCGCATGTTCCGGCTGGTGGTAATACTGGGCAATCCGCTTGCGGACCTCACTGGCAGTCAGCCGCACCACGGTGTCCTGATTGGTGTCGTAATCCGGCGGGCGGTGGAAGACGGTCACGCCCAGCAGGCGTTCCCTCAGCAGCGATTCATTCCCGGCCAGGGTTTGCTCCACCAGAAAACGCAGCAGATTGGGGTAGCGTTTGCTGTTGCGGAAGAGCGGACTCTCCAGCATCTGTTCCAACTGGCCAAGGACAGCCGTCCGGTCCTCCTCCGTCAAGGGAGTCCAGTCGTCGAGATGCTGTCCTTCTTCCGCCATTCGCTTCCGTGCCTTGCTTTCCTTTATCAGACGGGCGGGTGCGTTGCTTTGTTGCGCACCGATCAACGTAGCATACGTCGATCGGGCCGGTCGGTGCAGGGTTGCAACTAGCTGCAAACAAAGCAGCCTCCCCCGCGTCTCCTACGCCGCTCCCGTCCGCGGCGTAGCAGTCTTGCGTCCGGCTCGCCCGGCTTCTACTATCATCCGCGAATTACCGGGGTGTTCTGGCGTGCTGCGAAACGCCATGGCGGAGTGTCTGTCTGCCCGCCAACTCGCCAGCAACAGCCCCTTGAGAGAGGCGGATTACTGTGATGACGCTATCGAAATCCCGGAACCGCGCCGCAGGCGCACTGGTTCTGGCAGCATCTTTTGTCATGGCACCCTTGGCATTCGGCCAGTTCCCGGGGATGCCGCAGCCCAAGCACTATGCCTGGTCCGACGCCACCCTGTCGCCCGACGTGCGCGCCGACCTGGTCGTCAAGGAACTCACGCTCGATGAGAAGATCTCTCTTCTGCACGGGCAGGGCATGCCCTTCTTCTCCACCGGGCCCTCCGAGTCCAACGGCGGAGCGGGCTACTCCAACGCCATTCCTCGGCTGGGGATTCCCGCCGTGCAGATGGCGGACTCGGCCTACGGCGTAACCAGGGGACAGGCAGCCGGACGCTATTCGACGGCGCTGCCCAACGACCTGGCTGCGGCCTCATCCTGGGACCCGCAGGCAGCGTTTGAATATGGCGCGCTGATTGGCCGCGAACTGCGCGATCAGGGCTACAGCATGTCGCTGGGCGGCGGCGTGAACCTGCCCCGCGAGCCGCGCGACGGCCGCACCTTCGAATATCAGGGCGAAGACCCACTGCTGGCCGGCACCCTGGATGGCTACTTTGTCAAAGGCGTGCAGTCCGCGCACATCATCGGCGACCTGAAGCACTATGCCCTCAACGACCAGGAGAGCGGGCGCAACGCCGTCAACGCCAACATCGACAAGCGCTCCATGCGCGAAACCGATCTGCGCGCCTTCGGAATTGCTCTCGGCATCTCGGATGCCGGCGGCGTGATGTGCTCCTACAACCGCGTGAACGGCGACTTTGCCTGCGAAAACAGTTACCTGCTCACCGACGTGCTGAAGAAGGCCTTCCAATTCAAGGGCTTTGTGCTCTCTGACTGGGGCGGCACGCACTCCGCGGTCAAGGCCTCGCACGCCGGCCTGGACCAGGAGCAGCCCGACAAGTACTTCTTCGGCGACACGCTGAAAAAGGCCGTCGAGGCTGGCGAAGTTTCCCAGGACGAGATCAACGATCACGTGCATCGCATCCTGCGCACCATCTTTGCCACCGGCCTGTTTGACAACCCGGTAGAGAAGCAGGTGCCGGACGTGGAAAAGGGCTACGCCGTGGCCCAGAGCCTGGCGGAAAAGAGCATTGTTCTGCTCAAGAACGAGCACAATGTACTGCCCCTGGCGGCCAGTCTGCACTCCGTGGTGCTGATCGGCGGGCACGCCGACGTGGGCGTCCTCTGCGGCGGCGGCTCGGCACAGGTGGATGCGCCCGGAGGCTCCGCTGTTCCTCCTCCGCCTCCGGGCAAGAATCCCATGGATCTCTTCATGCATCCGGTGTGGTTGCCTAGTTCGCCGCTGCGCGCGCTGACGGCCAACCTGCCCTCGGCCAAGGTTTCCTACGTCTCCGGCGAGGATCTGGCCGCGGCTGCTGCCGCTGCCAAACAGGCCGATGTGGCCATCGTCTTTGCCTACCAGTGGGAGTCGGAAGGCATGGACCTGTCCACGCTGAACCTGGCCGACGCGCAGAACAAGCTGATTGAAACCGTAGCCGCCGCCAACCCCAGGACCATTGTGGTGCTGGAAACCGGCAGCCCGGCCACCATGCCCTGGGTGGGCAGCGTTGCCGGAGTTGTGGAAGCCTGGTATCCAGGCATCCGCGGCGCCCAGGCGCTGGCCGAGTTGCTTACCGGCAAGGTGAACCCCACCGGCAAGCTGGCCATCACCTTCCCCAGGAGCGATGCCGATCTGCCCCATCCCACACTGGTGTTGCCGCCGCCCGCCTCCGAGCCCAATTACGCCGCCATGGGTGGAGACATCTCCAACATCATGAGCATCATGGCCAAGGGCATGCCGCCCTTCCAGACCTACTACGACGAAAAGCTGAAGGTCGGCTACGCATGGTACGACGCGGAGAAGAAGCCTGTCCTCTTCCCCTTCGGCTTTGGCCTTTCCTACACCAGCTATGCCTACTCCGGGCTGACTGTGAAGAGCGGCGATGCACTCGCCGTTTCCTTCACCGTTAAGAACACCGGCAAGCGCGCCGGCACGGAGATTGCCCAGGTTTATGCCGCTCTGCCCGCTTCCGCCGGCGAACCGCCCAAGCGCCTCATTGGCTGGGCTCGCGTCGAGCTGGCTCCGGGCGAGTCCAAGCTGGTCTCCATTCCCGTGGACCACGACCGCCTGACCATCTTCGACGAAGCCGCCGATGCCTGGAAGCTGGTTCCCGGCGCCTACAACGTAATGGCGGGAGGCTCCTCGCAGGATCTGCCGCTGCACCAGGAAGTCACGTTGCAGTAGCTCCAACTTGCAGCCTTAACCAAACATCCCCGCTTGGACTTCCAGGCGGGGATGTTTTGCGTTGGAAGCCGCACAGGTCTCCGTGCGGGTGCCCCACCTTAGCCGCAGTTTCATCGCGGCTAAGGTGGGATACACCTATCTATAGCTTTTTATTATTTTTATAGCTCCTTGTTGACCCGGCCTCAATCCTCTGCGCCACCTCCAAGGCGCCTTCCTCGTATACTCGACCCAGATATGTCGACTCATTTGGACAAGATTCTTGCCACCACGCGGGCCAAGGTAACCGCAGTCAGGGCGCAAACCCCGGCGGCGGAACTGGAGCGGCAGGCGGCCGCTTACCAGCCGCGCGGCTGGGCAGCGTCCTTGCGGCGCCAGGCTCAGACCGGTCCCGCCGTGATTGCGGAAATCAAGAAAGCTTCCCCCTCCAAGGGGCTCATTCGCGAAGACTTCGATGTGGCCTGGCTGGCCGGGCGCTACCAGGCGGGCGGGGCAGCGGCGCTCTCCGTCCTCACCGACGAACCCTATTTCCAGGGCAGCCTGCGCAACCTGGAGCTGGCTTCGGCAGCGGTGCCGCTGCCCTGCCTGCGCAAGGATTTCACGGTGGACGAGTACCAGATCGTTGAGGCGCGCGCTCACCATGCCGACGCAATTCTGCTGATTGTGGCCGCGCTCAGCGACGCCGAACTCAAGCGGTTTGCCCAGGCGGCGCACCGGCTGGAGCTGGACGTACTGGTGGAAGTGCATACCGGCGAGGAACTTGACCGCGTGCTGAACACCCTGGGCACGAGCGGCGCCGACGCCATCGGCGTGAACAGCCGCAACCTCAAGACCTTTGAAGTGAACCTCGAGACTGCGCTCGGCCTCGTCAGCCGGATTCCGGCTGGCGTGGTCCGGGTGGCCGAGAGCGGCATCTCCACCCCAGAGGACCTGGCCCGGCTGGGGTCGGCGGGATTTGACGCCTTCCTGATCGGCGAGAGCCTGATGCGCCAACCCGACCCCGGCGCGGCGCTGGCTGCTCTGCTGGCAGGAGCCGCTTGAAAGCCATGAGCCGCCTGCCCATCTGGATCAAAATTTGCGCCAACACCTCTCTGGAGGACGCGCTGCTGGCCGTTGAGGCCGGGGCCGACGCTCTCGGATTTGTGTTTGCGCCCAGCCCGCGGCAGGTGACCGCGGCGCAGGTCGCCGCCATGCGGCCGCATCTTCCCGCAGCGGTGGAAAGGATCGGCGTCTTTGTGGATGCCGAGCTGGATGTAATCTACGCCACGGTGCGCGAGTGCGGACTGACGGGCGTGCAACTGCACTCCGGGGGCGGCCCGGAACTGCCGGCCAGGCTGCGCGAACAACTGGGGCCCTCGCTGCGCATCCTGCGCGTGGTGCATTTTGGCGCGGATTCCATTGCGGCAGAGATCGCTCGGCACGCCCTGAATCCGCACATCGACGCGGTGCTGGTGGACTCGCGCACCGCCGCGGCCGTGGGCGGCACCGGCGTGACCTTCGATTGGGCTTCTGCCCGCAGGACCATCTTCCAGGACGCGACAGAGCGGAAGCTCATCGCCGCCGGCGGGTTGAACCCGGCCAACGTGGCCGAAGCCATCGCCACGCTGCGCCCCTGGGGCGTGGATGTGGCCTCCGGCGTCGAGGCCGCGCCGGGAAAAAAGGACCCCGCCAAAGTGAAGGAGTTTGTAATCCGGGCGCGGGCGGCGGAACGCAGGTAGGATGGTCGCTCCCTAACAAGGGCGCAATCAAATCAGCCCGGAGATTCAGCAAGATCTCGACAAAGCATAAGGTCGGCTATACGGTTCCGGCATAAGCGTTAACTGAAACGCACTTTCACTTTACGCTTTACAGCAAAGCGTGGTACGTTTGCAGTGAGATGGAACCCTTTATCCCCCAGGAACTTCCGCTGGAAGAGGTGGCATGGGAGCCGCTGATTCCGTTGATCGGCAAGGCCAATTGGCAGCTCGCCGAATACAACGGAGTCCTTACCACCCTGCCGAATCCCGAGTTGCTGCTCGCGCCGCTTACCACGCAAGAGGCTGTTCTCTCCTCCAAGATCGAGGGAACCCAGGCGACTTTGGGCGAAGTGCTCAAATTTGAGGCTGGCCAGGAACCCGAGCTGGAATCACGCCGTCAGGATATCCGCGAAATCATGAACTACCGGCGCGCCCTCCACGAAGCGGAAGAGGAGCTAAGAAGCCGTCCGTTCAACCTCAACCTGCTGCTCCGGCTCCACGCCACGCTCCTTGATAGTGTGCGCGGCAGAAACAAAGCTCGCGGGAGCTTTCGCGTCGAACAGAACTGGATAGGTGCTCTCGGCAGCAAGATCGAGGAAGCCCAATTCGTTCCTCCAACTCCCGCAAATCCCTTGCTCAATGCGCTTTACAACTGGGAAAGCTACTACCACCTTCAGCGCCCGGATACACTGGTCCAACTTGCGATCGTCCACGCACAATTCGAGATTCTTCACCCTTTTCTCGATGGCAACGGAAGACTGGGGCGCATTCTCATTCCCATCTTTCTCTGCGAAAAGGGACTACTCTCTCAGCCTGTCTTTTATATGTCCGCGTATTTGGAAAGCAATCGCGAGGAGTATGTGGAACGACTTCGGTCTCTGGGAAAGGTTCAAGGCGCCTGGAACCATTGGGTTGAATTCTTTCTTGAAGGATTGATCCAGCAGGCGCAGGCAAATGTCATCAAGGCTCGCCAGATTCACAACCTCTACGAGGAATTGAAGCGGCAAATCCTTGAACTGACGCATTCTCAATATGCCGTTCCGATGCTGGACAACATGTTTGAGCAGCCAATCTTCCAGAGTTCACACCTGGATAGCAAATCCAATATGCCGAGCAGGCCGATGATCATGAATATGCTGGGCAGGCTCAAGAAGGCGGGTATTCTGAAAACGGTTGCGGAAGGCCGTGGGCCTCACGGTCAGGTATTGGCGCTGGCAAGTCTGGTCAACCTTTGCGAAGGCAAGGAAGTGCTGTAAGCCGGGCATCCAAGCGCCCCTAGTACACTGAAATGTTCCCCATTTTCTCGTGCAATTGAGCAGGAGGCCCCCATGGCATCAATCATTCTTCCCTCGGTTCCCTCGGAGTCGCGCCCTGGGCGCTTTGGCGTCTATGGCGGGCGCTACGTGCCGGAGACGCTGGTGGCGGCGCTGGACGAGTTGGAGCACGAGTACGCGGCGGCCAAGGCGGACCCGGCGTTCCAGGCCGAGCTGGCCGACCTGCTCAAGAACTATGCCGGGCGGCCCACGGCGCTCACCTTCTGCAAGCGGCTGACCGAGCAGCTGGGCGGGGCCAAAATCTACCTCAAGCGCGAAGACCTTCTCCACACCGGCGCGCACAAGATCAACAACGCGCTGGGCCAGGGCCTCTTGGCCCGGCGGATGGGCAAGAAGCGCATCATTGCCGAAACCGGCGCGGGCCAGCATGGGGTGGCAACGGCCACGGTCTGCGCCCTGCTGGGCATGGAGTGCGTCATCTACATGGGCGATGTGGACATGGCCCGCCAGGAACTGAACGTGCTGCGCATGCGGCTGCTGGGCGCGGAGGTGCGCGGCGTCGCGGCCGGCTCGCAGACGCTGAAGGACGCCATCAGCGAGGCCATGCGCGACTGGGTCACCAACGTCCGCACCAGCTACTACCTGCTCGGCAGCGCGCTGGGAGCGCATCCTTATCCGACCATGGTGCGCGACTTCCAGCGCGTGATCAGCATCGAGATGAAGCAGCAGATTCTGGAAAGGGAAGGCCGGCTGCCCGACGCCGTGATTGCCTGCGTGGGCGGCGGCTCCAACGCCATCGGCGCGTTCTACGAGTTCATTCCCGACAAACAGGTCCGTCTGATCGGCGTGGAAGCGGGCGGCCGCGGCCTTGCGCTTGGCGATCATGCAGCGCGCTTCCGCGGCGGCGAGCCGGGGGTTTTGCAGGGCACTTTCTCCTATGTGTTGCAGGATGAGAACGGCCAGATTGCGCTGACGCATTCAGTCTCCGCGGGCCTCGACTACGCGTCCATCGGGCCGGAGCACGCGGCGCTGCATGACTCGGGAAGAGCGGAATACGTATCGCAGGACGATACGGCGGCCCTGGATGCGGTGGTGCGGCTGGCGCGGACAGAGGGCATTTTGCCGGCGTTGGAGAGCGCACACGCCGTGGCCGAGGCTTTGCGCCTTGCTCCCACGATGGCCGCCCATGACATACTGGTGGTGAACCTTTCTGGACGCGGCGACAAGGATATGGGCATTCTGGCCCACGAGTTGAACCTCCAGGGAGCGTAACCGCGGATTCCGATGGCGATTCTTTTCGATCACAAACCGGGGCTGGTGGTGTATCTGACGGCTGGCGATCCCTGCCTTGAAGCCACGCGCGCCATCGCCATCGCAGCCATCGACGCGGGCGCCTCGGTGATCGAACTGGGCGTGCCTTTCAGCGATCCGCTGGCCGACGGTCCGGTGATTCAGCGAGCCATGGAGCGGGCTTTGGCCCAGGGAACGCGGCTCAAGGATGTGCTGGCGCTGGCCGGCGAAATTCGCGCGGCGCGGCCCTTGGCCGGCCTGGTGATCTTCAGCTATCTCAATCCGATTTTGCGCTGCGGCCTGCACAAGTTTGCGGATGAAGCCGCGGCGGCCGGGGTAGACGGCGTGCTGGTGACCGACCTGATTGTGGAGGAAGCCGGCGAGTATCTGGCTGAAATGGCCCGCGTGAATCTGGCCCCCATTTTTCTGGCCGCGCCCACCAGTCCCGACCAGAGGCTTGAAGCCATTGCCACCCACAGCAAAGGATTTGTGTACGCCATCTCCCGCGTGGGCATTACCGGCACGCAGCAGAACATGACCTCTGACGCAGCTGCCCTGGTGGCGCGCATCCGGCGATGGACCCGGCTGCCGGTAGCCGTGGGGTTCGGCATCAGTAGCCGCGAACACGTCGCCCAGGTGGCGCAGTTCGCGGATGCCGCGGTGATCGGCAGCGCGATTGTGGAGTTGATCGAAGGGTCAACCCTCACCGGGGTCCCCGCAGACGGGTCTTCGTCGGCGGGGTGGCAGACGGCGCCCGGCGCAGTGGCTCGATTTATCAAGGGCCTGCACCTGCCTCAGGCGGCGCTGGCCCGGTAAGCACACCCCGCGGGCGGCACTTCAAGCCGCATGGATGGATTCAACTCTTGCTTCTGCGCACCCAGTGCGGCCGGTCTTTCTCAAAAGAGACCGGCGTGGGGGCGCAACACGAGGATGAGATGACGCTGGAAGAATTGCGAAACGAAATTGATGTTCTGGACCGGCAACTGGTGGAGTTGCTGAGCGAGCGGGCACGCGCCGCGGTGCGCATTGGGCACTTGAAGGTTGCCACCCAGTTGCCGGTGTACGAGCCGGCGCGGGAAAAGGTGATCTACGCCAATGTGCGCGCGGCCAACAAGGGACCCTTGCCAGACATCGAACTGACGCATATCTACGAGCGCATCATCGACGTGATGCGGTCCTTGCAGAAGGATGAGTTGGCTTCACAGAGGAACGCCCAGGCGGTTCAGCCGGGCCAGGCCGCAGGCGCAGAAGCGCCCGAGACAGGGAAAAGGCAATGATCGTAGCGATGCAGGAGAAAGCCACCGAAGAGCAGATCGATGCAGTAACCGATGCCATGTTGGAAGTCGGGGTCAATGTTCATCGAACCACCGGCGTGATTCAGACCATTCTGGCCGGCGTAGGACCCACGGCCAACCTGGACCTGGAAACGTTTGAGCAGTTGCCGGGCGTGCTGCACGTGCACCGCATCACGGCGCCTTACAAGCTGGCCGGCCGCGCCTTTCGTCCGGAAGGCACAGTTGTCGAGTTCCCCAACGGCGCCAAGATCGGCGGCAATCAAGTGGCCATCATCGCCGGGCCCTGCGCCATTGAGAATCAAAACCAGATCTATACCATCGCCAAGTGCGTCAAGGCCGCCGGTGGCGGTTTCCTGCGCGGTGGCGCCTTCAAGCCGCGCAGCTCGCCCTACGCTTTTCAGGGAATGGGCATTCCTGGGCTGAAGCTGATGCACGAGGCCGCCCAGGAGTTCGGGCTGCTTACGGTCACTGAAGTCATGGAGATTTCGCAGATTGACGCCATGTTGCCCTACACCGACTGCTTCCAGGTGGGGGCGCGCAACATGCAGAACTTCAACCTGCTGCGCGAGCTGGGCCAGATTCGCAGGCCGGTGCTGCTGAAACGCGGCATCGCCGCCACCATCGAGGAGCTGCTGCTCTCCAGCGAGTACATTCTGGCCGGCGGCAACTACGACGTCATCCTCTGCGAGCGCGGCATCCGCACCTATGAGACCGCAACGCGCAACACCATGGACATCGCCGCGATTCCCGTGGTGCACAAGCTCTCGCACCTGCCCATCGTGGGCGACCCCTCGCACGGCACCGGCCGCCGCGACATGGTTCCCGCCATGGCCAAGGCCGCCGTGGCCGCCGGAGCGGACGCGATCCTGGTGGAGATTCACCCCAATGCCGACAAGGCCGCCTCCGACGCCGCGCAGACGCTGTTTCTGGATCAGTTTGAAAAGCTGATGGGCGAGCTGCGGGTGGTTGCGGCAGCGGTGGGCCGCACGCTGTAACGTTTCGAGAGAGCGGAGTTAGCCGCGCTTCGCGCGTGTTAGCGGCATGAGTTTTTGCCAACTCCGCCAACTCCGCTCACAACGCTAGCTCCGCTCCCCTTCAAAGCAGAGCGAGGAAAGAACTCCATGATCGAGCGCATCGCCATTCTGGGCACGGGCCTGCTGGGCACTTCGGTGGGCCTGGCGTTGCGCGCCGCGGGCTTTCACGGCTCCCTTGTGGGCTGGAACCGCAGCCCGGAGGGAGCGCAGACGGCGCTGGCCGCCGGGGCCATCGACTCCATTGCAACAGATCCTCTGCAAGCCGCGCGGGACAGCCAGGTAACTCTGCTGGCCGTACCCATTTACGCCACTCTCGACCTGATGGAAAAGCTGGCCCCCGTTCTCGGTTCCGAGCACCTGGTTACCGACGTGGGCAGCACCAAGCGTGTGATCTGCGAGTCCGCGGCGCACCTCTTCAACACGCCGGAGCGCGCGGCCTTCCTGCCCGGCCACCCCATGGCGGGCAAGGAGAGGGGCGGCGCGGCCCTGGGCGATGCGGAGCTGTTTCGCGGCGCGGTCTGGCTGTTTACCGACGATCCGGCGGCGCAGCGTTCCCTGCACTCGGCAGAGCTGGTGAAGGGCTGGCGGCAGTGGGTCGCCGCCATGGGCTCCAAGACCCTCGATCTGGACCCCGTGCGCCACGATGAGCTGGTCGCCTGGGTCAGTCATCTGCCCCAGTTTCTGGCCACGGCCCTGAGCGCGCTGCTGGAAGAAGAGGTCGGCGATGCGCCGGAGCTGAAAGACGTGGGCGGACGCGCCCTGCGCGAGATGACCCGCCTGGGCGCCAGTCCCTACTCCATGTGGCGCGACATTGCCTACACCAACACCGAAGCCGTGCAGGCCACGCTTCAGGCCCTGGAGCAGCGCCTCGCCCATTTGCGCGAAAACCTCCGCACCCCGGAGCTGCGCGCCGAGTTTGAGCAGGCGAACCGCTTTCGCCGGGAATAGCGATCAATGAGTGAACCAGGGTGACTGCTTCCTCATCGCTTCCGCCCCCTCATTCGACCGCCAAGCCCACCGGTATACTGGAGGACATATCGAGGACGAAGTGAAGGAAAGAAGCATGAATCCAAGGTTTGCGCGCCGGATGGAAAGTGTGCGCACTTCCACCATTCGCGAGATTCTCAAGGTCACCGAGCAGCCAGACATCATCTCCTTTGCCGGCGGTTTGCCCGCGCCCGAGCTTTTTCCTGTCGATGACGTTCTCTGCGCCACCGAGCGCGTTCTGCACGAGACTGGCGCCGGTGCGCTGCAATACAGCCCAAGCGAGGGTTTCGCCCCGCTGCGGGAGACCTTCGCGGCGGAGTCCCGCAAGCGCGGAATCGATTGCTGCGCGGATGACATTCTCATCATGACCGGCTCCCAGCAGCCGCTCGATCTGGCCGGAAAGATCTTTCTCGATGCGGGGGACTGCGTTCTGACCGAAAGCCCGACCTACATGGCGGCTATCCAGTCATTTCAGACCTACGGGGCTCGCTTTGCCGCGGTGCCGACCGATGAAAAGGGCCTCATCCCGGAGGAGCTGCCCGCGTTGATCGAGCGCGAAAGCCCCAAGTTCCTCTACACGATTCCCAACTTCCAGAATCCCACCGGAGTGACGCTCGCCGCGGAGCGCCGCAAAACACTGTATTCCATAGCTGCCCGCTACGGGCTCATCGTTCTGGAAGACGATCCATATGGGTGTCTGCGCTATGCGGGAAAGACCATTGCTCCCATCAAGGCGCTGGACACGGAGGGGATTGTCCTCTATCAAAGCACTATCTCGAAGACCATTGCCCCCGGCCTCAGGGTAGGCTGGGTGGTTGCGTCCAGGGAGATCCGCGCCAAGCTCACCATTGCCAAGCAGGCAGCCGACCTGCACACCTCCAGCCTGGACCAGCGCATTGTCCATCGCTACCTTGCCGACTTCGACAGCCAGGCCCACATCGAGCGCATCCGCCGCTCCTACGGGGAGCGCTTTGCCACCATGGATGCCACGCTGAGGGAAACCATGCCCGAGGGATTCTGGTGGACTCACCCCGAGGGGGGCATGTTTCTGTGGGTTACCTGTCCCGAGGGAGTGAACACGAACGAGCTGATGCGCGAGGCACTCGAGCGCAAGGTACTCTTCGTGCCTGGGCAGGATTTCTTCTCGGATGCTCCCGGTCAGCGCTTCATGCGCCTGAACTTTTCCAACGCCGCCCCGGAGAAGATTCGGGAGGGTATCCGGCGCCTGGCAGAGGTCTGCCACGCCGCGGTCCAGCCAGCGACCGTTTAGAGCGTTTCTGCTGAAGGTGTAGAGCTTTGGGTGCCCCACCTGGGCGCCCTCTGGGCACCGCGTTCTTGTTTTTGCGGCTAGGGTGGGATACGAGAGAACCACTCTACAGAAACAAGAGAAATGCTTTAAAGCCGCGACGCCGGCTGTCCCACATCTCACCGATGTGGGAGTTATCCATTCTTACTCCGCAACCTTCACCGGCTCGGCCGCTTCTTTCGCCGGGTCGAGGGTGTGGAATCCTTCGCTCTTGGCGGCTTCAAGCAACTGCGGCGAGGCGGAGACAAAGATGATCTCCGTGCCCTGGAACATGTCGCGGGCCACGGTGGCCGCGCCCAGTTGCAGGGTATCGGGCCAGCGCAGGGTGGTGCGGTCCAGCAGTTGGCGGGCAGCTTCCAGCACCGCCGGGTTCAGCGGCTGCTGCACCATGCGCGCGGCTTCCATGCGCAGAATATCGAGCGCGGCTGTGGCGTCTTCCGCAGAGATGGCGCCGGTCCGCTCGCGCCGCCGGATGGCCCCGTAGACCTCCAGCGGCGTGGAGGCCGAAATCAGCTTGCGATTGTCCTCGACGGCCTCCATCAGGCGGATCAGGGCGTCGGTGCCCTGCTCCTGAACGAACAGCTTGGCGAAGGCCGTGGACTCGAAGAAGTAGCAGCTCACAGGTTGCCCCGTTCTTCTTCAATGGCCTCGGCAATGGAGTCGCCGTGGGCCGTGACGGGATGGAAGCGCTGCGCCTCCTCGGGAATACCGGCCTCGGCGCGGTTGAGGCGGATGGTGGTGGTGGGATAGGCCGGGGTTTTGGGGTTGGCGATCTTGCTGGTGATCACCACGCCGCGCTGGATGGCCTCAGCCAGCACAGCCTGGCGCGACTCGGGATGCTGATTCCAGCGGAAGGCCTTGCGCGGCAGGAAGGAATCGCGGAACCACTTGAGGGCGATGAAGGCGTGCCCGCCCCGTTCGGCTTCAGCCAGCGCGGCGCACAGTTCTTTCACCCGGGCGTCCAGGTCGGCGGGAATGACCGCTTCCTGGCCGTCGTCGTCCTCGTCGTAGGCAGCTTCGGCCAGCACGCGCGGGGCGCCGCGGACCGGACGCGGAGCCGCTTCGGCATCGCCGACGCGCTCAAAGTAGATGCGCACCTCGTCCTCTTCCGGCGACCAGGATTCGGCGGATGCGTTGCGGCGCTTGCTGCGGCCGCTCTCTCCGCATAACTCCACAATGGCCTGGTAACCGGCCGGGGCCAGAAAGCGGAGCGCGCTCGCCAGTCCAGGGTCGGTGGAAAACGCCAGTTCGTTCAGAGCTTCTTCGATAATCTCTTCCGCGTCGGGAATGCTCAGGTTGCTTACGTCTAGGCTGCCTTGTGCAGCTTTTGTCGATTTCATTTTTTCTTCTCCGTATGCCGCTTGGATCGCCAGGCGCCGGGGCAACGTCTCCGGCCGGCTTATTGGCCTGTTTCCGGAGTAAGGTTGCACCGCCCGCGGCGGGCGAAAGAAAGCAGCCATAGCTCTAAATCTGCGTCGTCGGAAATGAACCCTCAGGTACGCTGCATGGCGCCCTGGATTGCAGGCCGCATTAAAGCTATCCAGCGATGGCGAAAGCGTTCTGTTAATTGGTTCTGCGGGCTCTTGCCTAATCCAGGCGAGTGAATACGGCCCACAGCGTTTCCCAAATCAATGTAAGGCGATTGATGGTGTTGATTCGGCTCTATCCCAGCCAGAGCCTTCTTCCATTTCGCTCTTTTACCCCACATGGTCCGGGAAAAATACTCTAGCTAATTGCTCAGGTCAAAGCTATACATCCCACAGTGTATCCGATAAATCCGCATTGCGCTGCCCGAAACGAAAAGGATTTTGCCCGCCGCAGCCGCGGCTCCCATCCAGGGTTGCGGCCCATTTCGGATCACGCGCCCGTCCGGCTTCGTACAATGGAAGATATGCGCCGTTGTTTGCAGCTGCTGTTGCTCTGGTGTTTGGCTTCGACCGGACTACACGCCGTTGAACCAGCCTTTGATCTCATTGGACCGAAGGTGGACGTGCACGTCAAGCGCGGAGAGGTGACGCTGCCCATCGGCGAAACCCCCAACCTGCTTCCCGGAGACCGGCTGTGGATCCATCCCGACCTGCCCGAAAGCCAGTCCGCGCATTATGTTCTGATTGTCGCCTTTCTGCGCGGGGCCACCAATCCGCCGCCGCCAGAGTGGTTTACGCGCGTCGAGACCTGGAACCACGACGTGCGCAGCGAGGGCGTGTTTGTCACCGTTCCCGCCGAGGCACAGCAGGCGCTGATGTTTCTGGCGCCAGAGACCGGCGGCGACTTCAGCACCCTGCGCGCCGCCGTGCGCGGGCGGCCGGGAGCTTTTGTGCGCGCCACCCAGGACCTGCAGGCTGCCAGCTGGGACCGGATGCGCCTGGAAACTTATTTGGCCGAGGTCAAGGAAACCTCGCAGAGCGACCCCAAATCTCTAAAGGAACACGCCGTGCTGGCCGCCCGCAGTCTGGGCATCCGGTTAGAGCAGCAGTGCTTTGACAAGCCCAGTGAACAGCAGGCGCCCTGCCTGGTGGAGCACGCCGATGGCATCGTGCTCGACGACGCCAACGCTCAATCCCTGGTCGCGCAGCTTACCGCCGGTTCTACCGTGGATCTGATGAACCAGCTCAGCTACTCCAGCATCGCCAGGGGCGGGGCCTACAGCCCCTACGTCGGCGCCATTGTGGATACGGCAAAAATCCTCTCTTCGCTGCATACCGCGCATTTTCAATACATCCCCGCGCTGGCGCTGCCAAGCAAAGATACGCTCAACCTGCGGCTCAGCGTGCCGCCCTCGTTCCGCGACCCCAAGTCGGTGGTGGTGGTGGCGCTGCCACCGGTGGGTCCGGCCAAGCCGCCGCCGCTGCACCCGGTGAACGCGGCGGAGAACTATTGCGCACAGAAGCCAGGCCTGGTGTTGCCCGCCGAGGGAGCGCCGCTGGTGTTCGCCACCCAGTTGGCGCACGAACTCACCCTGCACATCGAGGCGCGCGGCGATTCCGGCAGTGCGCCGGTGGATTTGCCGGTCAAGGCCGATCCCTCCCAGGGCGGGCTGGTGCTGGACCATGCGGCGCCGCTGCTGGCAGAGGGCGAACTGAGCGGCGTGCTGCGCGGCAAGTGGGGCTTTGACGACTGGGAGGGACCGCGATTCCATATCCGCTCGGCGCAGCCCGGCAGGTGGACCCTGGCGCCCGGTGACCAGTCTGCGCTGGTGGTGGGCCGCGAGGACACGCTGCACATCGAAGGCGAGAACTCTCTTTGCGTGGACCGGATGGAAGAGCAGGCCGCCGGCGGCAACCCTCTGAAGCTTGTCTGGAAATCGCCCAAGCCGGAGATGCTGGAAGTGGCTGTGCCCATGAAAGATGCGGCTCCGGGGCCGGTCGCCCTCGATATCTTCCAATTCGGGCTGGAAAAGCCGGACCGGCTGGTCATGACTGCGTACAAAGAAGCCGCTTCACTGGAGCGCCTGACGCTGAGCGCCGGAGATACTGAGGCCCTGCTCAGAGGGACCCGGCTGGACGAAGTGGCCAAGGCCCGCTTGGAGGGTGTGACGCTGACCCCTTCCGCGCTGAGCCGGATACAGGACTCCGACCAGCTGGTCATGAACGCCGACGCCTCCACCGTCAGCCTGGAGCCGGGAAAAGCCTATTCTGCCGACGTGCAGTTGCGGGACGGACGGCAGGTGAAGGTCCCGGTCACCGTGGACCCGCCGCGGCCGCAGGTGACGCTGCTGAGCAAGGGCGCGCAGGAGGAGGCGTCTGCCGGCCCCTCGCCGGTGCACCTGAGCAGCGCCGACGATCTGCCCGTCGGGGAGCGGCTCGTCTTCTTTCTCAGGTCCGATACGCCGGTGAACTTTCCCCGCAACGAAAGGGTCGAAGTGGCCGCAGCCGATGGCAGTTTCCGCACCACGCTGGCGCTGGCCGACGGCAGCCTGATGCTGGAGGATGCCAAAACCGCCATGGGGGTGGTGGAACCGCTGGCCCGGTTCGGCTCCTCGGCCTTTGGACCGGTCGAGGTGCGGGCAGTCTCTGCCGAGGGCGTGACCGGCGACTGGCTGCCCCTGGGAACGCTGGTGCGCTTGCCCGGATTCAAGGAGCTGCGCTGCCCGCGGTCCCTGGCCAGGCCCTGCACGCTGACGGGAACGAATCTCTTTCTTGCCTCGGCCATTGGCGTCGCGCCCGAACTCAATAACGCCACCGAGGTGCCCTCGGATTTCACCGGGACCCAACTGACGGTGCCCCATCCGGCCGGCGGAGTTCTTTACCTGAAGCTGCGCGACGATCCAGCGACGGTCCAGACGCTCACCATGGCCGTGACCCCAGCCGCGCAGACCCCGACTGTAGCCCCACCGGCGCCGGTGCAGACTGCCCCGCCGGCAAAGACAGAGCGGTAAGGCGATTCTTCGGGATGGTACGCACGATTGATCCCGCCCAGATGGAGTGATAGCTTTCCCACCCTGGCGACAGAAGCAGGCGCTTCCGCTGTTTTGAGCAAGGAATTGCGCAAGATCCGATGGAAGACTGCCCCACGCGGCGGCGCGGGCGGTGCCAGAGCGTTCTCGATGCGAGTGCGAACAATGGTTTGGGTGCGCCATCCTTGAATCGTTCTTTGATTCAAGGATGGGAGAGCATGAATCCAAATCGCCACTGCAGACACTTAAACAGAAAACGCTCTAACCGGAGCGATCGCAATCTGGCTTGCACGGCAGCTTGCCGCTGCGGCCAACGCGCAGGCTCTACTGGAAGTAGGCCGCGTTCTTGGCGGCAAACTCCGCCTTGTCGGCCGGCAGCTCATCGGCCGGGAAAATCGCGTTCTGTGCGCAGATGTCGGCGCAGTTTCCGCAGTCGATGCACTCATCGGGGTTGATGTAAACCTGCGATACGGTACCGGCAGCCGCGTCGGCCGCCATGGGCGCAATGGCGGCGGTGGAACACTCCGCCACACAGACAAAATCCTTGGTGCAGGCATCGGTGACTACATAGGCCATAAGGGACACTCCTCAGTTGCTCTGGGGCGCTCACGGTGCAGTACGCCCCACAGTTCGAGGCTACCGGGGCTTTTGCCAAGGCACAGTGACTCAAATCACGCCCAGGGGGGAATCTACCTCATTACGGTACGGGGCCGATCTCAACCCGGTTGTAACCATTCCTTGACGCTGCCTTTGCACCGCCTGTTCACCATGAGGACATGACCTTTACCAGCCGTTCTCCCTTTCTGGCGCAGGCCTTCGCCTGCTGGAACTGGAAGTGCGCGTTGCTCAGCGCCACTGCCCGCTCGCTGGTGTACGGGTCGGCGCTGGCCCACTGCGGTCTGCGCGGCAGCCTCTCCATTGTCCTGGTCGAGATGGCGTACGTCACCCTGACGGCCGGTCTCTACGCCGGGATGCAGCAGAGGGCTTTGGGCTTTCGCTCCCGGCTGCTGGGCAACCTGGCCGTGGTCATCGGCGTCCCAGGGCTTGCCCAGGCGCTGGAGTGGCTTGCGCATCGCGCCGTGGGGGCAGCCGCTCCGGCCAAAGCCACCCTGGCTGTTTGCCTCTTTGCCGCCGTTTCCGCGCTCTTCCACCTGCATGTGATGCGGCGCGGCGCTTTCCTCACCGGGCGTCATGGTCAAACGCTGCTTGAGGATTTCCGGCGCATGCCGCGGCTGGCCGCGGGGTTCGTCGTCGAGCCGGTTCGGTTCCTGTCGGCCATGGCCATCCGCGTGGCGCGCGGCGTGGAATCCGAGGCCGCAATATAGGCTCGAACTGCGCAGGCGGCGCGGCGCGCAGTTCCTTCAGAAGATGCGCACACGAATGCCGGAACTCACACCGAACGAAGACATGGCCCCATAGTGGAATTGGGGCCAGTATTGGTACTCGAAGTCGGCGACCCGGAGGTGGATTCTGCGGCTGAGGCGGTAGTCCACCCCGCCCCCCGGCGTAACCACCAGGTCATTGTCCTGGCCATCGCTATACGGATAGGTAAACTTGCCGAACCCCACCAGTCCCTTGGCATAGGGCTGGAATCTTCCAAAGGAATGGAAGGAGTAACGCGGTCCGATCGAGTAGGTGACGGCGTGGACATCGTCTGTCTGGTGAAAGACCAGCCAGCGCGCTTCCCCTTCAATGCCAAGATGGCGCCGGGTATCGTAATCCGCAAACCCGGTCGCGCCAAGCATTTTCCGCTCACCGTATTGCAGGTAGAAGCCTGAAACGGTGGCCCCGGCCGACAGCGTGGCGCCGCCGGCGTCCGCCGCTGGCACCACCTGCGCGCATGCAGGCCGGGTTATGCCGAAAAGCATCCCCAGCATAACTACCGGGAAGATGGTCTTGAAACAAGCTTGCAAGGCCGTCTTTTCGTTCCACATTTCGCCGAAACCATGACAGATCTTCATCTCTCTCCTGCGGCGTTCCTCATCGTGATCGTGCCGGCTCATTTCGTGATGTTCAGCGTCACGTTCTGATAGTGGATGATATCGCTGTTGGCTCCGGCGCCGGTTACCTGGATGACATACGTGCCCGGCGCCGCGCTGCTCTGGCTGAAGCCGCTGCATCCGCTCATCGTCATCGTGGCCCCGGAGAGAAGCAGAAACAGGAGCGTTGCCAGGAGCGCCCCGTGGCGTCTGCGGAAGCGCCACACTATCCAGCCCAGAAACACGCCCAGGGGCAGGAACAGACCTGCCAGAGAGACGCCGGGCGCCGGCAGATGGGAGTTCATGGCCGACGTGCCTCCGCTCAGCGGGTTGTTGGTGTCGATGGTGAGCTGCACATTCTGCGTGGCGTTTGCCTTCAGATCCACGCTGATGCTGGAGAAGTGGCAGGTGACTCCCGCCGGCAGAGACGCGCACCCCATTCCGATGGTGTCCGTAAAGCCGCTGTTCGAGGTGAGCGCCACGGTGACGGTGGCATTCTGCTTGGTTTGCATGGTCACGCTGGCCGGAGTCACGGTGAGATTGAAGCCCACGGCCGTGGAGGAGATCTGTACCGGCTGCGACGTGGACGGGGAGTGCAGCGCATCGCCGCCATAGGCCGCAACGATGGTGTAGTTCCCCGTGGCCAGATTGGGAGTGAGAGTGGCCACGCCGCTGGAATCCAATGTGGCCGTGCCAACCTGCGTCGATCCGCTGGTGAAGGTTACGGTGCCGGTGGGCGCCGGGCCGCTGCTGCCCAGAACCGTTGCCACCAGAATCACCTGCGGGTTGGGCCCGGTGGTGGTCGACGTCCCAAGATCGGTGACCGTCGGGATGGTGCCCACCACCTGGCTGATGGCCGCCGATGTACTGGGCGAGTCGTCCGCGTCCCCGCCATAGCTGGCGGTAATCGAGTGGGTGCCAGCCGAAAGCCCGGAGTAGTTGAGGGTGGCTGTGCCGGTAGCATCCAGCGTCCCCGTGCCGATCGAGGTGCCGTCGGAATAGAAGATGACGCTGCCCGTCGGAATTCCGCCGTTGCCGGTCACCTTGGCGGTGAAGGCGACCGGCGCCAGCACGACCGAGGGATTCGGCGTCGAGGTGAGGGCGGTCTGGGTGGTGGCCAGGACCACCGTCAGCGGAAGCGCCGCGGAGGCGCTGCTGCCGTCGTCCGTATCGCCCCCATAGGTCGCCACAATCGAGTGAGGCCCCGGCGCCAGGATCGGATTGATGGTGGCTGTCCCCGCCGCGCCCAGGGTCGCGGTGCCCAGCGTGACAGTTCCGTCCGTAAAGGTAACGGTTTTGGTCGGTGTGGCCACGCCCTGCGTCACTTTCACTGTCGCCGTAAGGACGTCAGCCTTGCCGGCAATCCCAGGGTCGGGAACCGCGACCACCGAGGTCGCCGTCTGCGTCTGGTTCACCACCTGGGTGATTGCGGCCGAGGTGCTGGCGCTGTAGTTCGTGTCGCCTTGATATGCCGCCGTGATGGTGTGCGAGCCGACGGCCAGCGAAGAGTTTGTGTATGTAGCCTGGCCCGTGGCGCCGGCCAGGGCGCCCGTTCCAATCTGCTTCCCCCCATCGAGGAAGTTCACGGTTCCAGTGGCCGGGGCGCTTCCGGAGGGCGTAACCGTCGCGGTGAAGGTGACGGGGTTTCCGTAAACAGACGGGCTCCCGCTGGAGCCGACCACTGTCGAGGAAGACGCCTGCACGTCCTGGCTCAGGGCGGACGAGGCGCTGCCCAGGATCTGATTGGCCGCGTCCCCGCCGTAAGACGCGATGATCGAATGCACCCCGCTGGTCAGCTTTGCGGTCGAGACGGATGCCGTACCGTTGGCGCCCAGCGGCTGGGTGCCCAGGATTGTCCCGGCTGTCGTGTCCGTGAAGGTGACTGTCCCGTCCGGCGTCACGCCGCCCCCTCCGGAAATTGCCACCGTGGCCGTGAAAGTGACGTTTTGACCGGTGGCAGATGGGTTGGCGCTGGAGGTGAGGCCGGTGGCCGTGGCTTCAAGCACGGTTTGCGGATAGGGCGCCGTCGAGTTATCCGTCGAGTTGCTGGCGAAGTGTTTGGAATCGCCGCTGTACGATGCCGTGATCTGGTGCACGCCCACCGCAAGCGCGGCGGTCGCAAAAGTGGCCGTAGCGGTGGTGCTCGGCGTATTCAGGGCTATATTCGCAGCCAGGGTTGTTGCACCGTCGAAGAAGCTGACCGTGCCGGTCAGGTTGCCGGTGCTGGAGCCGGTGGTGACCGTTGCCGTGAAGATGACACTCTGCCCGAAATTGGATGGGTTGATGTTGGATGTCACGGCAATGGTGGTCGAATTGACCGCCGTGGCGTTGCCGGTCAATTGGATGTCGAGCGGTGAGTTGGGAGTCGCGCCCGTGATGTCGATATTGGCGATCAGCGGGTCGCCGGCTACGGAAGGCGCAAACTCCGCGCCGATCGCGCAATCGGCATTCACGGCCAGGAAGGGGCTGCCGATGGCGCAGGTGGTCGTGGCCTTATCCAACGCGGAATTCTGGTCAGGGGTAATGGCGGACAGATCCAGGGCGGCGCTGCCATCGTTTTCCACCGTCTGGCTCTGCGGCGTGGAAGTGTCTCCCTGCCGGACCGGCGTCTTGGTAAAGTCCAGCATGGCCAGGTTGCCCTGGATCTCGCGGATGCGATGGTCAAAGTAGTCGGCGATGAAGAGATTGCCATAGACATCCAGGAGGAGCCCGTAGGGGCCGTAGATGCTGGCATTGGCGGCACTCCCGTTGTCGCCGCCATAGATGCCGCTGCCTGAGCCGGCAATGGTCGAAATGTCCAGGGTGGCCGCGCTCACCTTGCGGATGCGGTTGTTCTGGGTATCCGCGATATACAGGTTGCCGGCCGGATCCATGGCCAGGCCGGAGGGGGAATAGAGGGACGCGCTGACCGCCAGCCCGCCATCGCCGCCAAAGGTCTCTACCCCATTGCCGGCGAATGTGGTGATGACTCCGCTGGTATCCACCTTGCGCACGCGATTGTTGCCCGCGTCCGGGATGTACATATTGCTGGCAGGATCGAAGAGCACCGCGTAGGGGAAACTGAGGCGAGCCGCTGTGGCCTGCCCGCCGTCGCCGGAGTAGGTTCCAGAGCCATCGGCATAGGTGAAGCCAGTGCCTGCCACGGTGCTGATGAGCCCCGAGGTCACATCCACCTGGCGCACACGGTGGTGGAATGTGTCCGCGATAAAGAGGTTGCCGCCAATGTCCAGAGTCACGCCCCAGGGCGCATTGAGATTGGCAGCAGTCGCCGCCAGGCCATCCCCAACGCTGGAAGCGGTCCCAGGGTCGCCGTCGCCGGCCACGGTGGTGATGATCCCGGTGGCCGCCACAATCTCGCGGACTCGATTGTTGCCCGTATCCGCAATGTAGAGATTGCCCGCGCCATCGATGGTGATGCCGGAGGGGGAGTTCAGAGTTGCGCTGGCCGCAGGTCCGCCATCGCCTGAAAAGGCCGGATTGCCATTGCCGCAGATGGTCGAGATGAGACCGACCGTCGCCGGAGAAACAGGCGCGGCGACCTTGCGGATTCGATTGTGGGCGCTGTCGGCGATGTACATATTGCCGGCGCCATCGATGGCGACGCTGGAAGGCAGATCCAGGTCGGCGGCTGTGGCCAGTTTGCCATCCAGTACCGATGTCCATTGCCCGTCGCCGGCTGCCGTCTGCATGGTGCCGGGAGTGAAGATGCCTAACCCGCCCGATCCCGTACCCGCCAGGTAGGCGGTGCCCAGCACATGGCCGCCGCTATCCAGCAGCACCACAGCGCCAATGCGCGGGCCGGGATAAGCCGGCGTGAAGGTCACCGACTGCGAGCAGCTCCCGCCAGCACCAATAGCCGCCGACCCGCAGCTCGGCCCGCTTGCGCCTCGGGCAAAGTCCAGCGTGGGCTGGCCCAGGGTCAGCACTTCCACGGTTGCCACCGTGCCCCCGCCCGGCGACTGCACAACGACCGTCTGCGGACCCGCCGTGCTGCCCACGGGTTCCGGCGTGGAAAAGAGACCTTGCGCCTGGGCGCCGGTGGCCGCCGGCAGCAGGGCCGCCAGCGCCAGCAGCCAGGCACGCCCCCCTCCCAGCGCTAGCCGCACAGCGGCTGCCAACCTGCACTGGCCGTTGCTGCGCCTCGCACTTTCCGGGACGTTCTTCGCCGCAGAGCGTCCGGGCATTTGGTTTTTCTGATTCGTCGGGCGGGCATCTTCAACTGCAATCAGGCTCATGGGGGCTCCATGCGGTCTTCCAGATTGGTATTTCTTTCCGTTTGCACTTTGGCTTCCGGCCGCTCGAGGGGAGCGGGCGTCCGGCCAGGATCGTTTCCGGTTCGGGGCGCCAGGCATCGGCACACCGGAGGGTGCCCCAAGAGCAGCGCTTGAGGCAATGAGTCACTATCCTCGCACAATTCACCCGAGATGCTCTATCGGAGTTTATACTGCGGACGTTTAAATTCTGCGTGATTTTCTCAGGGGTTGGAGGGATGTTGCCTCTCTGGCCCCTGACCCGGAAAGCCAGCAGACGCGGAGCCTGAGCAAAGTTGCACATACTGTGCGCAACCTGACCGGCCGGAATCCAGGCAGCATCGCCATTTGAATCCTGCAACCGAGCCACTTGCAAAACTCAATTGAGACTGCGAAAAGTGTCAGGGCACGACCGGGGCACCCTCTGGGTCGCGTGCCGCAAGTCGCACAAAATAGAGGACGGGCTGGTAGGGATGGGTTTCAACCCATCCATTTATCCCCTGAGGAATGCTTTTCACACCCTTCTGCTTGAAACACACCACTAGCAAGCATCCTTCTCGAAGAAGCTCTCCACATCGGTAATGGTCGCGGTCACGCGGTACGGCGGCAGGCTGGCCAGGAAGGTCTGGCCGTACCGCTGCCGGCGAATGCGGGGATCGAGCAGCACCAGCACGCCGCGGTCTTCCAGGGAGCGGATCAGCCGTCCAAAGCCCTGCTTCAGGGTCAGCACCGCCGCCGGAACCTGGTAGTCGAAGAAGGGTTTGCCGCCCGCCTCCTCGATGGCTTTCATGCGGGCGGAGACCACCGGATCACTGGGCACGGCAAAGGGCAAGCGGTCGATGATGACGCAACTGAGCGCTTCGCCCTGCACGTCCACGCCCTGCCAGAAGCTGGAAGTCCCGAAGAGCACGGCGTTGGGCGTCGAGCGAAACTCCTCCAGCAGCGCCTTGCGGGGCGCCGAGCCGTGGAGCAGGATGGGAAAGTCCAGGACCGGCATGAGACGCTCGTAAAGATCGCGCATCTGGCTGTAGCTGGTGAACAGGCAGAAGGCGCGGCCGCGGGTGATCTCCAGCACGCGCCGGATGCAGCGGGCGGCAGCCTCGGGAAAATCCGGGTCGCGCGGGTCGGGCATCTCCGGCGGCAGATAGAGCAGCGCCTGCTCTTCATATTTGAAGTGCGAGGGCACCACCAGCTCCCGCGCCTCGTTGAGGCCCAGCCGCTTGCGCATGTGCTCAAAGCCGCCCTGCACGGTGAGCGTGGCCGAGGTGAGCACGACTGTGGGGATGGTTTCAAAAACCTGCTCGGCCAGCAGTTCGGAAACATCGATGGGCGTCGCCTGCAAAAAAGTGGTGCGCGACTGCGAACGCATCCCGCCGCCGCGAGTGCCGGATTTTTCTCCAGCTCCACCTGCGAAGATGCGGCGCTCCATCCAATAGACCATGTTGTGGGCGTTGGATTCGAGCAGGAATTCGAGCTCTGAGCGCAACCTGCCCACGCGCTTCCTCAGCCCCGGCGCTTCGTCGATGCCTTTCAGCTCCTCCATCTCCGCCTCCAGGCGGCGCAGCGTGGCCCGCACCGCCATATAGAGGTCGCCGGAGGTTTCCAGGAACTCCTCGCGTCCGGTGAAAGGCTGGCGGCCGTCGCCGCTCATGGGCAGCCCGGCAAAGAACATGCGGGCGCGCTCGCGCAGTTGCTGGGTGATGGCGGGAATGCCCGTTGTGCCTTCCTTGCCGCGCAACAGAACATCCGTGTCGCGGGCCAGCTCTTCAAAGCGGATGTTGCTCACCGACAGACCGAAGTAGTTGGAAGCCACCTCTTCCAGTTCGTGCGCCTCGTCGAAGACCACCGCCGCGGCCTCGGGTAGAATGCCCGCGTCAGGCGCGCCCCCGGCCTCCTGCTTTACCGACAGGTCGGCAAAAAACAGGTGGTGGTTGACGATGATGATGTCCGACTCCAGCGCCTTGCGCCGCATCTCGGTGATAAAGCAGCGCCGGTAATCGGGGCAACTGGACCCCAGGCACGCCTCGGTCCTGGCATCCAGCTTTTGCCACAGGGCGCTGGTTTCAGGCATGCCGGAAAGCTCTGCGCGGTCGCCGGTTTCGGTCGTCTGCTCCCACTCTGCAATCTGCCGGTATTGGTCGATCTCTTCCAGCCCGGAAAGGATGGGCTGGGTGCGCAGCGCGGTCAGCTTGTGGCGGCAAAGGTAGTTGGCCCGGCCCTTCATGTAGCAGACGCGCAGCTCGCCCAGCAGCGTTTCCAGGAAGGGAATGTCGCGGAAGTAGAGCTGATCCTGCAGCGCCTTGGTGCCGGTGGAGACGATGACCCGCTGGCCGGTGCGCAGGGCGGGCAGCAGATAGGCCAGCGTCTTGCCGGTGCCGGTGCCAGCCTCGACAATCAGGTGGCGCCGCTCTTCCAGTGCCCGCTCCACCGCCTTGGCCATTTCAAACTGGCCGGGCCGGTACTCAAACGGCAGCGACGAACGCGCCAGGATGCCGCCCGGCGAGAAGAACTCATACAGTGTGGGCAAGGCGCGGGTTGGGTTGTCGGTTGCGGGCATGGGCGGACTGCTCTACCCATCATAGAGATGCGATCCGCCGCGGTCGGTCTCAACCTGCCCGGATGCTCAGCCAGCACGGCTCGCAGGCGGATATCGCCGCCGGTTTTAGGCCGCCAGGAACACCTTGTCGAAGCCCTCCGCCCTGGGAACTGATCAAGCTATCAACACAGAGCTCCTGCCCGGCGAAAGACTAGCTTGTATTCTCCCGGTTCGGCCCGCATTCCGTCAGAAATGTAATTGCTCATCCCGCTCTGGCGCGGTTTTCTCTTGAGAATGTTTTGCCTCTATGTTATAATAGATAAAGAGGTTTTGTTATCCACGCGCGCCCATCCTCACTGTGCAGTTCAACTTTGTTTTGGAGCATTCAATGAAAACTGACATTCTCTACGCGATGACAGACGATGGGGCGAGTCTGCCCGTGATCGATGTTACCCACCCGTCCTTTGCCGTGACCGTGTCGGAAACTGAACTCGCGGAGATGACTGATCGGTATCTTGTCGAGATTGCAAAATGGAAGCAGATCCCGGCGCCTCTTCGGGAGGCTATGCAGCAATCGGTTCTGGGCGGCGCGCTCTCTGCGTCCTGCGGAAGCTTCCTCTCTGGAATGCACACCTATATGATGAAGCTCGGTCCCCTCTACTGGGGTGCGGATGCGCATCCGATCGACAGGAGCATCGCTGCCTCGTTACCGGCTTTTGCGGCCCGGATTCGCCTTCAGGACATGGCGCGCCTGCTCGCCGAGGGCCTTGGGCGCGCCGCAGCCGCCAGGCCCGGGCGGCCTATCTGTCTCATCAACATCGGCGGTGGCCCGGCATCCGACAGTTGGAACGCGCTGCTCCGTCTCCGCGCCGCCCACCCGAACCCGCAGCCCCCATGCAAGATCAAAATAGCCGTCCTGGACATCGACGATCGCGGGCCCGCATTTGGCAGCCGTGCTATTGAAGCCCTGCGCGCACCAGGCGCTCCACTTGCCGGTCTCGACATCGGCTTCCAGCATTTCGCCTACCAATGGTCGGCGAGTTCCCGCCTGCACGATATCCTCGATGAACTGCAAGCCTCAGAATCCGTGTGCGCTGTTTCCTCGGAAGGCAGCCTGTTTGAGTATGGTTCGGACTCCGAGATTGTCTCGAATCTTCGCGCCATCCAGGCGGGATGCTCATCCGATACGGTCGTCGTGGGATCGGTGACGCGGGACGGAGAAGCCACGCGAACCACCCAGACATCCCTTATCCGCACACAGCCGCGAACCATCGCAGCGTTCCGATCCCTGGCCGAAGAGACGGGATGGCGCGTGCAAGAGGTCATTGAGCGTCCGTTCAGCTATAACCTCCGCATGGGAAAAGCCTGAAGCGATCACCGGGCCCGATTGCAGCCCGCAGAGCCAGCGGCTATTGTCTCAGCCGGAATCCGGGTCCTTGCCCTCGGCGCCTGCGTGGTACTCATCGTCGCTTTGCCGGGCGTCCGTCCACTGGCCGATCAGGAAGGCCTCTTCCGCGGTGGTCCCGCCTTCCAGGTTCTGCGCGCTCATTTTCAGTTTCTTGCGCACTTCGGCGGCTCGCTGCACGGCGAGCACCTTCTCCGCGGCGGCGAAGTAGGGATTGACAGCAGTGGAATTCATTTGGCTGCGTTGGATGTGCATTTGCACCTCCTATTGGGCACAGGGCAATTGGTTCGCCGGAAGTACGCCGGAAAGATAAGAAGAAACTCATCCAGAGCCCGCCCAAGACCCCTTTCCCCGGTTTGACTTCCCCTGGTGGACTAAGCATACTTAGTCCATGGCTTATACCGTTCATCAGGCGAAAACCCACTTCTCGCGGCTGCTCAAAGAAGCAGAGGCGGGACAGGAAGTAATCGTCATGCGCGGTTCCAAGCCGGTGGCCCGGATTGTGCCGATCAACGAGCCCCATGCGGATAAGCGTCACCTCGCCGGCGCATACCGGGGGCGCATTCACTGGGAAGAAGGCGCATTCGATCCGATGACGGATAAGGAGTTGGCGGAACACGGCTTTGAAGCCTTGCTGGACGGGGACTTGGTTCCTCCACCTGCCGAATGAGATACCTGCTGGATACACACACCCTGCTCTGGTGGGTTTCAACTCCCGAAGCGCTTCCACCGTCCCTGCGCGACTTGCTCGACGACCGCTGCAACGAGTTGCTGCTGTCGGTCGCGACTCCCTGGGAGCTGGCGATCAAGACCAATTCCGGGAAGCTGGATGCAACGCAAATCCTGCGTGACATTGAAAGCGGGCAACTGAAAGGCGATGTTGAGATTCTGCTCGCCCAGGTCTCTCAGGTGATTCGCTCCGGAATGCTCCCCCTGCATCACCGCGACCCCTTCGACCGGCTGCTGGCGGCGCAGGCTCTGGATTTGGGAATTCCGCTGCTCAGCCGCGACCCGGTCTTCGACTTGTATGGCGTACAACGAATATGGGCCTGACATCAATGGAACGGATGTAAACCGCTGAGCCTTCCCTGGGGCGGCAAGCGGCGACTGGAGACATGTTTTGGCGAACTATCGCAGATCGGTTGTACCCACCAAGGCGGGCGCTGAAGCGCAGCCGCTGGTGGCCATTGTGGGCCGCCCCAACGTGGGCAAATCCACGCTCTTCAACCGCCTCACCAAGAGCCGCCGCTCCATTGTGGGCGACGAGCCGGGCATCACCCGCGACCGCATCTATGGCGACTTCGAGTGGATGGGCCGGCTGTTTCGCCTGGTGGATACGGGCGGCATCGTGCCCGACGATCCCGATCTGATTCCCACCGAGATCTATGCCCAGGCCAAGGTGGCGCTGGAAGAAGCCGATGCGCTGGTGCTGGTGGTGGACGCGCGCACCGAGCTGGCCAGCCCGGACTACGACCTGGTGCGCCTGTTGCAGCGCAGCCAGAAGCCTGTGTTCCTGGCCGTGAACAAGGTCGAGGGCGAAGCCATGGCCCTGGAGGCGGAGAACTTCCGCCAGTTGGGCTTTCGCAACGTCTTTCCCATCAGCAGCGAGCACGGCCTGGGCATCGGCGACCTGCTGGAGGCCATCTCCGAAGCGCTTCCCGCGCCGCCGCAGGCTGAGCTGAGCGAGGAAGAGGCCCAGCTTGCCGAGGAAGCCCCGACTCCCGCGGACCCGGATGCGGACGAAGACGATTCGCCGGACGGCAAGACCAATCGCACCCACGGCGAGTATGAGGTGCATGAAACCTCGATCGCCATCATCGGCCGGCCCAACGTGGGCAAGTCCACGCTGCTGAACGCGCTCACGGGAACTTCCCGGGCCATCGTTTCGCCCATCGCCGGCACCACCCGCGATGCGGTCGACGAGATGGTCGAGTTCGAGGGCGACCGGCTGCGTTTTGTGGATACGGCGGGCATCCGCCGCAAGAGCAAGACACACCTGATGGCCGAAAAGCTGAGCGTGGTGATGGCGCGGCGTCACCTGGAGGCCGCGGACGTGGCCCTGCTGGTGATCGACGCGGCCGACGGGGTCACCGGAGCCGACGCCACCATCGGCGGCTATGCCCACGAGAGCGGGCGCAGCGTCATCATCCTGGTGAACAAGTGGGACGCGGTGACCACCGGGCGCACCGACGGCAAGCCGCCCGCCGACCGCGCGGTCTACGAGGAACAGCTTCGCCGCACGCTCAAGTACCTGAACTACGCGTCGGTGATCTTTCTTTCCGCGCTGCAAGGAACGGGCATCGAGCGAGTGCTGCACGAGGTAAGGGCCGTGGCTGCCGAGCGGCGCAAGCGCGTGACCACCGGGCAGATGAACCGCTTTCTGGAGAGGATCGACTTCCAGCGCGCGCCGGTGCCCATGGCCAAGCGCATGCGCATCTTCTACATGACCCAGGCCGCCGTGGCTCCGCCCACCTTTGTTCTGTTCACCGACCGCGACATCAAGATGCACTTCAGCTTCGAGCGTTTCCTGGAGAACCAGATTCGCGAGGCCTTCGGCTTCAAGGGCACGCCCATCTGGTTCAAGGTAAAGGCCAAGAACGCGGAAAAGAAGGACTAGCAGGCAGCAAGAACGAGAAAAGGCAAAAGGAGTGGCGCTTCATGGCCACTCCTTTTGCTCTTTGCGGGGCATTGAAGCCAAATCCGGCAGTTCAGGTTCATGCTTTCCCACCCTTGCCCCAAGAACAGAAACGCGGCAAGGAGGGGCGCCCGGCGGGCGCTACTGTTGCGCCGGCGGTCCGGACTGGCTGGAAGAGGCCGGATTGACCGCCGGGTCGCTCAGATTGGTGACGTGGACGCTGGCCTGGGTTTCGGGAACCGTGCCGTCGTTGACCTGCACCTCGGTGGGCTTGCCCTGGATGAGAATGCGCTGCACGGCCTTGCCGCGCGCGGGAATCCGCAGCCGCTGGGTCACGGAGGTCGCGTCGGAGCGCACGGTCACCGGGACTTCCGCCGCCACGTAGCCGTTATTCGACACATCGACGGAAACCAGCCAGGAGCCCGGCGTGGGAATGCTGGGAAAAACGCTGTCGATGCTCAGCTCGGGCAGGCCCTTGTCCCCATCCACCCAGTCGCCAAAGAACAGCGAGAGGTCGTGGCGGGTTCCAGCCTGTTCCAGCAGCTTCTCGAAGGAGCTGCGGCCCGCATCCCGGCCGAAATCCTGGGCCGGATCGTAGGCGCGCAGGGCGGCGGAGAGAGTGGCGTCGCCCACCAGGTCGCGCAGCATCCACAGAACATAGGCCGCCTTGGTGCGGTAGTAGACCGGGGAGATGGCCAGGGCCAGCGGCTGGCCGGCGCTTTGGCCGGGGCTGGCCGGCTCGGCCAGGGCCAGCGCGGTACGCGAGCCTTCCAGCGCGCCCAGCGCCTTTTCGCGGCCCTGCTGTTTCTCTACCCACAGGGTCCCCATGAAGTGCGCCACTCCTTCGCTGAGCCAGGCCCGCGGAGACTGCATCCAGGCGTGGGTGAGGGCGTGGGCCAGAATGCCATCCAACTGCTCCGGGTTGGCCTGGCGAATGGAGGTCACCAGCAGCGCACCGGTCTCAAAGGGCGCGTCCTGGGGATCGGGCAGGTCAAGCAAGGTGAGCTGCGAGCGGGGCCGCTGGCCCAGCCAGCTTTGCAAAAAGGGGGTGACCGCGGCAGCCGCCGTGGCCCAGGCAGGCGCCGCCGCATCGTCCTCGGGGAGGGTCCACACCGTGGTATTGGTGGCGGGGTGGGGCGTGCGGATGGCCACAAACAGGCTGGGGGCCTCAAAGCCCAGGGTTGCGCCGTCCAGGCTGGCGGTGGCCACGCCGGCCACTTCCTGGCTCCCGTCCAGAGTGCCGGACTCGGTGACGGAAAGCGCGGCGGGATGGCCGTTGATGAGCGCCACCGTGGGCGCCTGGCCGTGGGGAAACTCGACCGTGAGACGCAGGCGGAAGTGCGCCCCCGCCAGCCGCAGCTTGTGTTCGCCCATCTCGTCAAACAGGCGCGCGCCGTCGCCCAGGATGACGGGAACGCTCGAGACCGGGTACCAGACCACGTTGCCAAAGCCGCGCAGGCCGGTGAACGACACCCCGATCTGGTCCCAGTCGGAGTGCAGGGCCACATCGTTGGGGGTGCCAATGGCTAGCAGGCGCTGGGCGGAGGGGGCGATAGCTCCGGAGTAGGTCACGTCAAGCTGGATGCTGGCGCCCGGCGCCAGCGGCTGCGCCATGGGCACCGCCGCCTCGTGCAACTGGCCGGTGTGGTCGGCGTCGGAGTTGAGGGTGGCCACCTGGGCGGTCACATCCTTGCCGTAGACGCGAATCCGCTCCCAGTTGAGCGATGAGGAGATTTGCAGCGGAATGCGGGCCAGCGGGGTCTTGCCGTCGTTGCGCGCCGTGACCAGGGCCCGCACGGCAAGGTGCTGGGCGGCCGGGCGCAGGCGCACGTCCATGTCGAAATCGGTGAAGGTGACCGCCTGCCGGTCGGCGTCTTCGGCAGAAGGCGCATTGGCCATCTGGAACGTAGGCTGAGCCGCGGATGGGGGAGCCTGGGTGGTGGTCTCGCCGTTCTCGTCGGTGGATCGGGAAAAGACGACCTGGCTGCCCGAACCCTTGCTCGGCGGTTTTGCGGGAGTCGCCTGGCGCCCAACGGGCAGGGGGGCGGTCGAGGTCTGCGCGGCGCAGGGTGAAATCGTGGCGCCGGCAGCAGCCACAGCCAGAATTCCGGCAAAAAGGAGCTTCATGAGCCCAGGCCTTTCTGTTTCTTTGGTTTGGACGCGCCACCTGCGGTGGGGCCAACCGCGCCTTCGGCGCCAAGTGCAAGACTGCGGCGCTGGCGGAAGGCCTCATAGAGTACGACTGCCCCGGCGGCCGAAACGTTAAGCGAGCTGACACCGCCAGCCATGGGAATGCGCAGCAAATGGTCGCAGGTGCGGCGCACCAGATCGTGCAGTCCGGCGCCCTCGCGTCCCAGCACCAGCACGCAGTCGCCGGAAAAGTCGAACTGATCGTAGTCGGCGGTGCCACGCTCGTCCAGACCAATGATCCACAGGTTCTTGCGCTTCAGCTCTTCCAGGGCGCGCACCAGGTTGACCACGCGGGCAATGCGCAGATGTTCCGAGGCGCCGGCGCTGGCCTTCACGGCCACCGGGCTCAGGGGCGCAGCGCGCCGCTCCGTCAGCACCACGCCGTCAACCCCGGCGCCGTCGGCCACGCGCAGCAATGCGCCCAGGTTCTGCGGGTCTTCAACGCCATCCAGGGCCAGCACCAGCCGGCCGGCCGGCTTGCCGGATGCAGCGTCGCTTGCTGCTCCGGCGGGAGCCTCATAGAGGTCCTCGATGGTGTAGAACTCCTGTCCGCGCACCAAGGCAACCACGCCCTGGTGGGCGCTGGTCTGGGCCGTCAGGGTCAACTGCTCGCGGGACTCCTGGCGCACGCGGACGCCGGCCTCGCGGCACAGCGCCACCAGCCGTTCCAGACGCTCGTCCTGGCGTTCGCGAGCCACCAGCACCTGATCAAAACGCCGCCGGCCGGCCTTGACCGCCTCCTCAACCGGATGCACCCCATACAAAACTTCCATGAAGTTAGTGTAGAAGATCGGTGGAGAGGACGATTTGCGCCGACTTTCTCTTGCCGCCGCGCCGAATGAACGGCATACTGGGGCTGCCAGGATGCCCACCAGTCCGCAAACCCTGAAAACGTTCCTCGCCGTGCTGGAGCCGGATCGAACCCGGCTCCGCTGGGTGATTGCGCGCATTCCCTTTGACATTGCCAAAACCTGGCCGGTGCGCCGCGGCCTGCGCGTGCGCGGGGAGATCGAGGGATTCGGCTTCCGCACTTCGCTGTTTCCCGATCCCCGCGGAAACGGGCATTTCCTCCTGGTCAACAAGAAGATGCAAGCGGCGGCAAAGGCTGCGGTTGGCGCCCAGGTGCGGATCGCCCTGGCGCCGGATATGGAGGAACGGTCTACCCAGGTCTCGCCGGAGCTGGCCCAGGCGCTCAAAGGCGACCGCCGCTTGCGGCCCTGGTTCGACAAGATGAGTCCCTCCATGCGCAGGGAGATCGACAAGTTTGTATGCGAGCCCAAAACCGCCGGGACCCGCGAACTGCGCGCTCAAGCGATGGCCGAACGGCTGTTGCTCACCTTGGAGGGCGAGAGGGAACTACCGCCCATTCTGCACGCGGCTTTCCTGCGCCAGCCCCTGGCGCGCAAGGGATGGGAGGCAATGACCTCGGTGCAGAGGCGCAATCATCTGCTGGGGATTTTCTACTACCAGAGCGCCGATGCCCGGGAGCGCCGCGCCGCCAAAGCTGTGGACGAGGCCCTGCGGGTGGCCAAAAAGCGTATATCCGCCGCCGAATGATCGCATTTAAGCATCCATTTCCTCAATTGGGTGCGACTTGGCGGGCGCTTGTGTCGTCTAATGGAATGAGATGAGCATAGCTGCGTCTGTACCCCTTATCGCGCCCGGTTCCATCATCGCCACACAGGATGCGGTGCGGCAGGAGAGCCTGGCCATTTCCGCGGGGCTCAAGCGCCAGGATGCGGGCCTCCTGGACGAGCTGATCGTCCGCTACCAGCACCGGCTGCTGCGCTATCTGCTCTATCTATGCGGCAACCGCGAGATGGCCGAGGACCTGTTCCAGGAAGTTTGGATGCGGGTCATGGTGCGCGGTGCACAGTTCAACGGACAGGCGCGCTTCGATACCTGGCTGTTCACCATCGCCCGCAACCTGGTCATCGATTTGCGGCGCAAGCGGACCATGTCTAGCCTGGACGAACTGTTTGAGGTGGGCAACGAGGACGACCGCCCGCTGAGCTTCGAGCTGGCCGACGGTGAGCCAACCCCCTTTGACCGCTGCGCCAACCTGGAAGACCGGGAACGGATCGCCGTGGCGCTGCTGGAGTTGGACACGCTCTACCGCGAGGTGCTGGTGCTGCGCTTCCACGAGGAACTTTCGCTGGAAGAGATATCCAAGGTCACCAGGTCGCCTCTTTCTACTGTTAAATCAAGACTTTACCGGGGCATGGCCGCGCTCAAGCCAAAGCTGGAGCGCAGGCCGATGCGCCGCCCGGAGACGGTGTGACCACCAAAAGCGGTGGGGCCGGTGGCTCCCGATCGGACTCTATCCCTGGCGCCGACCGTGATCTGGTTTCGGCCCTGGCGGGGAATCAGACCGACCGCGAATGTGCCGTGGCCCATCGCACCCGCTGCGTGGTCGTTGCCTCCATGGGCGTGATGCAGGAACAGAAGGCCGGGCGCAAGCGGGTTATCTCGGTAGCGCTGGCCTCCATTCTTCTGGTGATTCTGGGCCTGGGCCCGCTGGCGTGGTGGGTCACTTCCAACCTGCTGGCCGGAGGTCGAATGGGCGAACTCGGCAGCGAGATCAGCCTGATCGTCGGCGTCCTTTGCCCATCGATTCTGGCGGCCGCGCTCGTCGTCGGCTGGGCGCGCCACCGCTCCTGATTCCCCAATCCTCCTGGCTTTCGCCCCGGCCCGCTTGGGTCAGAATGACATCTTCCTTCCTGACGCATCATTCCTGGTGCAATCCGGTTGAGCCCGCTCAATAAAGCGCAATAGGAACATCGCTGGTCGCAACTTCCCCATTTCCATTCTCGTCCATTAAATAAAGGTGGCTCTCTGGTTAATTGCCTGGTTGAACCCTCCGAGGGAGGGATTGCTTATGCGTGAACCTGAATCGATTACCGTCAACGAAGACGAGCGCATGATTCCCATGTGGTCGATCGCTGTTGCCTTCGCGGCCTTTGTGCTGGTGGAGTATTATTTCTGGCTCGTCCTGCCCGGCCAATGGCAGCACCCGCCGGCTCCCATGGGCTTCCGAATCTACTTCAACCTCTCCTGGGGCGTGCTCGCCGCGCTCTACTTTCTGATGGTGGGCTACGTCAGCAAGGATGCGCCGCGCCGGGCCATGAGCCCGCGCTTCTGGATGCTGGTGTGCTTTGTGATGCCGGGCGGCATCGGGGCCGTGCTCTACTTTCTGCTGCGCCAGCCGATGGTGTCGCGCTGCCCGGCCTGCTCCACACATGTGCAGAGCGACTACCACTTCTGCCCGCAGTGCGACTACCGCCTGACGGCCAACTGCGGCCACTGCTTCCGCACGGTGCGCGCCACGGACCTGTACTGCACCCGCTGCGGCCATGAACTGGCAACCGATCACATGCCGGCGCGGCTGCGGGTTTTGAGCGAGTAGGGCATTCGCTGCGCAAAGGGCTTTCTTCACGGGCACGGCTTCAGCCGTGCCCTTTCAAAACAGACGAGAATCCCAGGTCAAGCCCGGAATTCGCTCCTCCTGCGCATTGAACCCGCCCTGTGCAGGAATTGACCTGGCAAGCCTGCCTTCCTACAATCGAACTTCCGATCCCCATGCTCCTCTCCGCGCTCATCATCGACGACGAACAACTGGCCCGCGACGAGCTGAAGTATCTGCTCGACGAGGTGGGCGACGTCCATGTGGTGGCCCAGGGGAGCAACGGCATCGAGGCGGTGGAGCTGATCGAGGAGCACCATCCTGACCTCGTCTTTCTGGATGTGCAGATGCCCGGCCTGGACGGCTTTGGCGTCATCAAGCAACTGATCGAACGCAACCGCGCACTTCCGGGGGAAGATGCCGTGCCGCTTCCCCACTTTGTGTTTGCCACGGCCTACGACCAATATGCCGTGCGCGCCTTCGATGTAAATGCCGTGGATTATCTGCTCAAGCCGTTCGACGCCACCCGCGTTCTGCAAGCCGTGGAGCGGGTCAGGGTGCGCATGGCCGGGGGCTCGCCGGGCGTGAGCGGCGGGCTCCCCGAGTCTCCGATCGAGTCTCAGTTGGAGGCGCTGCTCAAGCTGCTCAACCGCCCGCAGGGCGCCGCGCGCGCACCCCAGCCCGCCAAGCTGATTGTGCAGGCGCAGAACCGGCTGTTGCTGGTGGACCAGGCGGAGATTTGCTACGCTGCCATCGATGAGGGCGTGATCCGGGTGGTGACGCAGCACTTCGAGGGGCAGTCCAAGTGCCGCACGCTCGAGGATCTGCTGGAGCTGCTTGACCCCGCGCTCTTCTGGCGCGCCCATCGCGGCTTTGTGGTGAACATCAACCACATTCGCGAAGTGGTGCCGTGGTTCAAGTCCAGCTACCAGTTGCGCATGGACGACAAGCAGCACACGGAGATCCCCGTCAGCCGCGCACAAACCCGCCGCCTCAGGGAACTGTTCAATCTGTAGAGGCTTTCCGCTGCCGCGGCAGCCTTGCCCAGGCCAGAACCACAAACCCTCCCATCAGGAAGATCGAAACCAGGGCCGAGGCGGCGGTAATATGCGCCACCCGCCACAATTTGCCCGTGGGGTCCTGAACCACTGCCGGAGCGGCATGTGGAACGGCCTGGAGCACGTTGCCCGCCGCACACAATCCATAAAAGAGCAGCGCCGGACGCCAGGAACCAGTATCCGCGGCAAGCGGCAGGGCAGGACGGCGGCGCACATAGAGCGCAAACAGCAGATAGATGGTGAAGACCGTCCCATACCAACCCAGATAGTTGGAGACAGGCACGCCAAACCAGGGGCCGCCATCGCGCCAGACCCAGCCGTGCAGCACCGTTGCCCACACCGGATCCTGTGCCAGGTCCCAGGCGGTCATGATCGCACTGGCAAGCAGCGGCAGCGTGAACAGGCGCCCACCCGCAAGGGGCGCATCGCTCCGGCCCTGGATCAGCCGGGCCACCCTCCACGAGACATAGGCCATCCCGATGTAGGCCAGCCCCAGCAGCACGGGCACGTGAAAGAGCTTGGGCCCCATCAGCTCGACGAAATAGTAGCGCCCGAAGGGAAAGCCGGTGGTCACGCCGATGTTTTCCACCAGATTGCCCACCGCGATGCAAATGCAGGCAAAGATCAGGATGCCGCGCACCCGGTAGTGCCGGGCTCCATCGGTCAGCGCAAAGGCCATTGCCGAGAGCACATCGAGAGCCACGATCGCCGTGCGCGGAACCGGGCTGGACACAACCTCCAGCATCCGCGCACACGCATAACAGGACAGAATCAGGGTCAGCGCAATGCGGGGTGCACGGTGGCGCGCTTCTGGTTGCAGAGGTAATGCAGGTTCGTCCAAACGGCCTCCCTCGGAAGCTAAAACATCATCCCTGCTCCACCATGTCTTTGACAGCGTGAATTGGTACCTACTCCGTGCCCCATCCATTCGCCTGCCGGGGTCCCCACGGACTGGTCTTAGTCCGTGGGGTGGTTACTGGCGAATGGGTGGGAAAGCACAAATCCAAAGGGCACGAAATCATGCTGTCAAAAACCTGGTGAGTGCTTGGTTCGATCCCAGGCTTCAGTCGTAGCGCTCAAAGACGATCTGCTTGCGGTGCCAGCCATAGCCGGCCAGCCGCTCGCGCACCGAGCCAACCATTTCGTTGAGGCCGCAGATGTAGGCGTAGATGTCAAAGCGCAACTCGGCCGGCGGAGTAGCCGGGTCGGGCGCGGGCTGCGGCAACGGCAGGCCCAGGCGGGCGGCGCGCTCTTCCACAATCCTGGATACATGGTCCTGCACATAGCCGCGCAGGCCGTTCCAGCTCTCCTGGGCGCGGCTCAGGGTAGGCAGGTAGTGGAAGTTGGGCTGGCGCTGGGCCAGCGCCTCGAACTCCTCGTGATAGTAAATATCGCTCTCATAGCGCGTGCCATAGACCAGCCAGATCTGCTTGCCCTGGCTGCGGTCGGGTCCGTTCTGCGGGAAGAGCCACTGGAGGAAGCCGCGCATGGGCGCCACGCCGGTGCCGGTGGCCACCAGAATCGAATCGGTGATGGGCTCGCGCAGCATGAAGTGGCCGTGCGGCCCGTGAATCTGGATCACGGCGCCGATGGGCAGATCGGGCAGATCGGCCAGATGGTTGGAGAAGAAACCCTCCTCCACCCGGTTCACGCACAGCTCAAAGCGGTTGCCGTTGGCCGCGGAAGCTATGGAGTAGGCGCGCGTCTGCAGCTTGCCTTTGGCGTCCTCGGCCACGGCAGAGACGAACTGGCCGGCGGTAAACGGAAAGCTCTCCACCTCATCGAGAACGAACTCGAAGTGGTAGCACTGGGCAGTCTCGGAGATGCAGTCTTTGCGGGCAAGACGGGCGTTATACATTTCTCGGTCCACGGCAGGTCTCCCCTTCTAATGGAGCAGGATAGGCCCGCTTCCGGACCTGCGGTGATTATAGGGTGCGGCAGGCGCAAATGGCGCCGGGCGGGGCAGGATCAGACCGACTCGACGGCGTGGATCCGGTTGGCAATCTCAAAGGCCAGGCTGGCGGCGTCACCATGGAACCGCTTGCGCTCCCGGGCGGGAAGTTCTTCAAGAAGATCCGGATACGGAGTGGATTCGCAACCGGGAAACGCGGTGAACCCCACCGCATCCGCCATCCTGCAACTCATCTTGATCAATTCATTGATCCCCCAGCCTCCGTCTTGACTGCTGGGAACGTGATGTTCCGCGGCCACAATTTCAAACTCGGCGGGCAGGCTCCAACTGGTAATCAGTTGCCTTCCAGCTTCGCAGTGGTCCCATCCGAACAAGTCCTTCTCGCCTTGCAGGATGCTGCCGGCAGTCCCGTCGTGGGTGCGCAGCAGGGCTCCGTACTCGTTGGGTCGCAGTACGGCCAGGGCCAGGCGGCCGATGTCGTGCAGCATACCGCAGGTGTACGCCACATCCTTGTCGATAAACCCGGTTGCGGCCAGTTGTTCGGCGATGAAGGCGCATGCCAGGTTGTGGCGCCACAGATCGCGCATGGAGGGAATGTTCAGCGTCTTGCCGAGGTAGGTTCTTACGCCCACGGTAAGGCACAAGCCCTGCAGATTGGTGGCTCCCAACACGGCGATGGCCTGGAGGATGCTCTGGGCGGGAAAACGGGGAGCGTACAGCAGGGAATTGGCCACGGTGAGCACTTCACTGGCAAACGCCGCGTCCGACGAGATGAGATCGCTCAGTTGCCGCAACTGCACAACTTCGCTGTTGGCCAGTTGCATTACCCGGATGGCCACGGGAGGAAAAGCAGGAAGGCGCAAATGCGCCCAGGGCTGCATCGTCACCCCGTCTCTTCGCTTCTGGATCTGCACCGTACGAGTTTCCATAATGCTTGGACCGTGTCCTGCCGGGCCGGCTCGATCGGCACGCCGAGCAGCGCCTTTCGATCCCGGTAGATACTCTTTCGGCAAGTTGCCCTCTTTTCTACAGTCCGTGTCTCATTTTGGTAGGGGAGCCCCATGTCGGACCGGCATCCAACTCCTGGACGCAATGCAATTGCGAGGGTTGAACCCGCAATCGGCGCCCCCGATTGCCGCTGTCCCGTCCTGGATTCCGTCGAAGACTCACAACTTGGTTCCGGCCTGACTGGCGGACGAGGGACTCGTTGCGGCGCAAGGTGTGGGCTTTGCGGGCTGCAGAAAAACTCATGTCTTGTATCAGGGCACGACTCTACAGGTTGCGGGAAAACTCAATTCAAGAGGCAAGAAGTGTCAGGGCACGACTTTAGTCGTGCCGCAAACCGCACAAAATAAAGGGAGGGCTGGTACGGATGGGTTTCAACCCATCCATTTATCCCCTGAGGGATGCTTTTCACGCCCTTCGCCGTTCATTCCTGGCTTTTCCGCAGCCTGTAAAGTCGTGCCCTCTCAAATCACGGAGACTCACAAAAACCTCTGCGGTCTGTGGCGTGCTCTAAGGTTCCGGCGAGCCCGCTTACTTCAGCAGATCCAGCGCCATCGCGGTCATCGCCGTCACCCCGGTGGTGATGGCCGGCGCATAAACAGGCGCGAACAGCGCAGAGTGCAGGCCGGGCAGGGGCACGCCGGTCTTGCGGCTCTCCGCCAGCTTGTCGGGATCGGCCGCGCCCAGCCAATACATCATCATGGGAATCTGGCCGTCGAGCGAGAATTGACCCACATCCTCGCTGGCCATGACGGCGCGGGCTTCCAGCACGCGGTCCTTGCCCAGGGCGGCGACCGCGGCGGCCCGCAACCTCTCGGCCAGAGCAGGGTCGTTGAAGGTGGCGGGCGTGCTCTCACCCAGAGTCACCGTCGGCATGCGGTCGGCGGGCATCCCATAGGTATCTGCCAGCCCCTGCGCGGTGCGGCGCACGGCGGCAATAATCTGGTCGCGCACCGCGGGCGAATAAGTGCGCAGCGTGAGTCCCAGCGTCACTTCGTCGGGAATGATGTTGTTCTTGGTCCCGCCGTGAATGGTGCCCACCGTGAGCACCGCCGGCTGCTGCGGATCGATCTGGCGGCTGACGATGGTCTGGGCCATCAGCACAAACTCCGAGGCCAGCACGATGGGGTCCTTGCCGTCCTGGGGCGCGGAGCCGTGCCCGCCGATACCGCGGATCACCACGTTGATGGTGTTAGCGCCGGCCAGCAGCGGTCCACCCTTCACCGCAATCGAGCCGGCCGGCACGTCGTTGGAGTCGTGTTCCGCCAGCACAAAGTCGGGCCGCCCGAAGCGCTCGTAAAGGTGATCGGCGAGCATCGCCGCCGCGCCCTGCACCACCTCTTCGGCGGGCTGGCCAATCAGCATCAGGGTCCCGTGCCACTGATCCTTGCGCGCCGCCATCTCCCGCGCCGCGCTCAGCAGCACCGTCATGTGCAGGTCGTGGCCGCAGGCGTGCATCACGCCCACCTGCTGGCCTTGCGCGTTGGTGGTCTTCACCGTGCTGGCGTAGTCCAGGCCGGTCTTCTCTTCCACCGGCAGGGCATCCAGCTCCGTGCGCATCAGCAGCCGCGGTCCGGCGCCGTTCTTGAGCACCGCCACCACGCCAAAGGCCTGGGATCCGTCCTCGTACTTGCCCACATGCTCGGTCACCGTGTAACCCAGCTTGCGCAGCTCGCCCGCCACATAGGCCGAGGTCTGCTCCTCGTGACGCGAGAGCTCGGGATTGCGGTGCAGGTGCTTGTAGGTCTCGGTGAGAGCGGGCAACTGGCGCTCGGCAGAGGCGGCCAGGCCGGCCTGGGCAACAGGGCCTTGCGCGGCCAGGGGCATTGCCAAAGCGGCCACGGCGGCTAAAACAGGAGCACGCAGAAACATGGGGAGACCTCCATACAAAGGCGGCAACGCAACTTCATGCGCCAGCCTACCACAATCAATCTGCCCGGTCGCTGGCAGAACACTGCAACTCCCGGCGCTTCCTATTGCATTCCCATAGAGGCGGGAGTATATTGCTCCTATTGGTTGGCAACAGGAGAAGAAAATGGGCGAAAAGACCGATGTCTGGCAAGGGACGCTGGCCCTGATGGTGTTGCGCACACTGGAGAGCATGGGACCGCAGCACGGCTACGGGCTAGCGCGGCGCATCGAGCAAACCAGCGGCGACCTGCTGCAGTTGAACTACGGCACGCTCTACCCGGCGCTGCTCAAGCTGGAGCAGGAAGGGTTCATTCGTTCCAACTGGGGCGTATCCGACAACAACCGCCGCGCCAAGTACTACGAGCTGACCAAAGCCGGCCAGCGCCAGGTGAAGAAGGCCACCGCCGAGTGGGAGCAGACCACCGCCATCCTGGCGCGCTTTCTCACTCCTGCCCAAGAGGCGTAAGGAGCCGCGATGCGCAAGCTCAGAGCACTCTGGATGCGGCTGTGCGGCCTGATCGCCGCCGGCCAGGCGAATGGCGACATCGACGCGGAACTCGCCAGCCATATCGACATGCACACCGAAGACGGCATACGCGCCGGCCTCTCCCCCGAAGAAGCTCGCCGTCAAGCACTCATCCGCCTCGGCGGCATGGAGCAGACCCGGCAGGCATATCGCGAACGGCGCGGGCTGCCCTGGCTGGAGTCGTTGCTGCGCGATCTTGGCTACGGCCTGCGCAGGCTGGGCAAGCATCGCGGAGCTACCGCGATGGCGATCCTCTCCATCGGGCTCGGCATCGGCGCCAACGCCACCATCTTCTCCATGGTCAGCCGCTTCGTGCTCCGCCCCGCGCCCATGGGCGACCCCACCACCCTTCTCGCCATCCAGACCACGCACCAGGGCGATCGGTGCTGCAACGAATTCCCCTATCCCGTCTACGCCGACCTGCGCGACCAGGCCCAATCCTTTTCCGGCGTTGCCGCCTACAACGAGCTCATTCCTGCGTCCATCGGCGGCAGCGGCGAGCCTGAACGCGTCTGGGGCCAGGCCGTCACTTCCAACTTCTTCTCCGTCGCCCAGCTCCCCATGGTTCTGGGTCGTGGCTTTGTCGAGGGCGAGGAGAACGCCCCTGAAATCGTCCTCGGCGCGGCGCTCTGGCGTCGCCGCTTCAACGCCGACCCCGCCATCGCTGGCAAGACCATCACCCTCTCCGGCCACGCCTACACCGTGATCGGTGTCGTCTCTCCTGCCTTTCACGGTGCCGAGCAGGTCCTCTACACCCAGTTCTGGGTTCCGCTTGGCAACGCGCCCACACTCGCCCCGAACTTGCCGAAAGAAAGCGATCGCGGGCAGCACTGGCTACAGGTTCTCGCCCGTCTCAAGCCGGGCGTCACCCGCGAGCAGGCCGCAGCGGAACTCAAAACGCTCGCCTCCCGCTTTGCGCAGAGCAATCCCGCAACCGACAAGGGCAACGGCTTCTTCTTCGAGCAAGCCGGATCGCTTCCACCATCGGTCAGCGGTGACACCATGTTGTTTCTTGCCGCGCTCTCCGCCGTGGCGTTGCTTGTCCTCGCCATCGCCGGTGCGAACGTCGCCAATATCCTCTTCGCCCAGGCCGCCGCGCGCCAGCGCGATATGGCCGTCCGCCTCGCCCTGGGCGCCACCCGTGCGCGCCTCCAGCGTCAAATGCTGACCGAGAGCTTGCTCCTCGGTCTCGGCGGCGGCGTCCTTGGAGTTCTTCTTTCTCTGTGGGCTACTTCCGCTCTCTCGGGCATCCGGCTGCCCGTGCCCGTGCCGCTCGACGTCAGCATCGGCGTTGGCTGGCGGGTACTCCTTTACTCCTTTGCGCTCAGTCTCGTCAGCGGTGTGCTGCTCGGCCTCGCACCGGCCTGGGCAGCCGCGCGCCCGCTGCTTGCCAACGCCCTCAAAGGCGAAGACGCGCTCGCTCGTCCCGGCCGCCGCTTCGCTCTCCGCAACCTCCTCGTGGTCGCGCAGATCGCCATGTCCGTTGTCCTGCTCTGCATCACCGGTCTTTTTCTGCGCAGCCTCCAGAGCGCGTCCACCATCGACATCGGATTTCGCACGGACAACATGCTGATGATGTCGGTCGATCCCAGCGTGCATGGCTACTCACCGGCGCGCACCGCGAACTTCATGATCCGCCTGCAGGAACGTGCCGCGGCATTGCCCGGTGTCGTCTCCGCGGTTGCCACCGATGTCGCGCCGCTTTCCGGCTATGGACGCAGCGATGGCTTCCGCATCCCAGGGTCGCCCGATGCTCCCAGTTCCTGGGTCAACACCACCCTCTTCATGGTCACTCCCGGCTACTTCGACACGCTCGGTATTCCCCGCATCGCCGGCAGTGACTTCGGCTCTGAAACCGCCGATGGTCCCAGGGTCGGCATCGTCAATCAGGCCTTCGTCGAGCAGGTCCTTGGCGGCCGCAACCCCATCGGCGTCCAGGTCTCCGGCGCGGGTGTCCTTTACCAGATCGTTGGCGTCGTCGGTAACGTCAAAGCCAGGACCCTCGGTGAAAACACCCACCCGGTCCTCTACCGCTCGCTCAAGCAAACTGTATCGAGCGACCCCTCCTCCATGGGCTACACCTTGCTGGTCCGCACCGGCGGGAGTCCCGCCTCCATCGAGCCAGCCGTCCGCCGTCAGATTTATGCACTCGACCGCTCCATGGCCATCTATAACGAGCAGACGATGGACGAGCACATCCGGGCCGCCTACTTCCTGCCACATCTCGCCGCCAGCCTCTTCGGCGCCTTCGGCTTCATCGGCCTGGTCCTCGCCGCGGTCGGACTCTTCGGTGTCATGAGCTACTCCGTCTCCCGGCGCACCCGCGAAATCGGCATTCGCATGGCCCTGGGCGCCAAGCCCGGCACGGTCGAGCGACTCGTTCTGCGCCAGGGCATGATTCTCACCCTTATCGCTGTCGCTCTGGGCTGGCCCGCAGCATGGATGCTTTCAAAAATGGCTTCCAGCTTTCTCTACGGCATTCAACCCCACGACGCGCTGACCTTCGCGGTGGTGCCGCTCTTTCTGGCGGCGATCGCACTGGTGGCCTGCTGGATTCCCGCGCGGCGCGCCGCTTCCGTCGATCCCATGCAGGCGTTGCGGGCCGAATAGACCGGACCGCCGATCCTCCTGCGCCCTGCCGCCCTTGCGCCGGATGCTACACTCCGGCCAAAGGAGGTCGGTGCATGAGAGCGAGTGCCATCGAGTTTCGTCTGCGGGTCGCGATCATCGTGGCCGTGGTCACGCTGGGCTTCTGGGCGCCGTGGATCGGGGCCTGGGATCTTGGCCGGCGCATCTCGCTGCTGGGGTGGCTGGCGCTGGAGATCAGCCGGACGGGCCTGCTCTCTTTCACCGCGGCCGTCCGTGCGGTCATCGTGGTGGCCGCTCTCGTGGCCGCCACGGCTGTGGTGCTGCGGGTATGGGGCACGGCCTACCTGGGCACCTTCACGGTGAACCATGGGCGCATGAAGGCCGGCGCCGTGCTGGTCGACGGCCCCTATCGCTATGTGCGCAACCCGCTTTACCTGGGCACCTGGTGCATGGTGGCCGCCATGGCTTTCATCATGCCGGTCAGCGGCGCCCTCTTTGCCATGGTTCTGCTCGCGCTCTTCCAGTTGCGCCTGATCCTGGGAGAAGAGGCCTTCCTCAGCATCCACCTGGGCCAGGCCTACCAGGACTACCTGCGCGCGGTGCCGCGCCTGTTTCCCCGCCTGCGCACACGGCTGCCCTCCACTGGCCGCAGTCCCCTCTGGCGGCAGGCCGTGCTCTCGGAGATCAACCCCATTGGCGTCTTCGTCACCCTGGCGTTTCTCTCCTGGAGCTACGACAACCGGCTCATGCTCAGGGGAATTCTGGTCAGTTTTGGGTTGTCGCTGGTGGTGCGGGCATTACTGGCCGGCAAGCCGTCTCAGGGGGCCGGGTAAAACTCAAAGCAACTTCACTGCTGCTGCAATGCGGCAGGTTGCTATCCCACCCTGGAGCGCTCTCGATGCGAGTGCGAACCATAATTTGCCCCCATCCTTGAATCGTTCTTTGATTCAAGGGTGGGAGAGCATGAATTCAAATCTCCACTGTAATCACTTAAACAGCAAACGCTCTGGCCGCAAAAACAGTGACGGGGCAAGGGTGCGGCGCCCAGAGCCTTTTGCGCTATCCTCTGGTCGCGCAAACGGCAAAAGGGAGAGCCTGGGGCTCTCCCTTTTGCCGCGATGCTGGTAAGCCCAGGGGCCAGGAAAAAACTACTTCTTGGTGGGGGCGATGACGTCCTTGGCGGCCTTGGCCACGCGGAACTTGACGACGGTCTTGGCCTTGATCTTGATGGCGGCGCCGGTCTGCGGGTTGCGGCCGATGCGCGCCTTGCGCTCCGCCTTCACCAGGCGGCCAATGCCGGGGATCACGAAGACGCCGTTCTTCTTGGTTTCCTTGATGGCGGTCTCCGCCAGCAGGTCAAGAAAAGCTGCGACTTGCTTGTTGGTCATTTCCATCTTCTCGGCCATGTGCCGCGTCAGGGCGGTCTTGGTCATTCCAGTTGCCATTGTGCTCTCCTTCTGGGCGCCCCTTGGGGCCGCCGGTGTTGCCTGGGCTTCTGCCGCGAACTGCGTACCGCATGGAGGGAGTGCCCCGTTCAGACTTTTGCACGAAACCCCTGTATCCATGCGGGTTCAAAGAATCCCGTCGTTCGTTACAATGCGGCTTGCGGGCGCTTAAAGTCAATGGCAAAAGGCCGATTTCCACAAAAATCTTAGGATTTTGTGCCATTTTGGCCCATTTTTACCGGGATTTGCCGGATTTCGCCCGTTTTGACCGGGACTGCCGACCCGCGAAGGGCAACAAATCACCTGTCTGGAAGCCGCCTAATCCAGCCCGAAAAGCACCTTTTTGCGCGCCGGGAGGGCGGCGGCGAGCGGAGTATTGAGGGCATCCACCACCGGTGCGGCCAGCTTGAAGTGGCGAATCAGCGTGGCGGCGAAGCCCGGCTCCAGGGCCGCCGCGGCCGGCAGCGTCGCCGCCAGGCCCCACTGCCGGCATTGGATCAGGTCCAGCGCCGGATGCTCCTTGGGAAAGCCCTTCGGCGGGCGGGTGAGCGCGTTGCCTTCAAATTCGCTGAATGCCTTGCGCACCGCCGCCCTCTGCAACGCTTTGCGGAACTCGGCGTGGTTGTCCAGCAGCCAATGGCGAATGGCGGCCAGTTGATCCTTCTCCGGCATGTAGGCCCCGGCAGCCACCACCACCTCCTTGTCGCTGATGTGGAAGTAGTAGCCGGCCCCGGATGTCTTCTCCATCCCCTGGCGCGACCACCAGGCCGCCACATGGGTCTTGTAGGGCAGCTTGTTGTTGCTGAAGCGGGTGTCGCGATAAATCCTGAACAGGCATTTCTCCGCGGGCCGCACAAAATCCGGCGCAAAAGCCGTCATCGCGTCGGTCACCTTGCGGATAATGGCCAGCATGGGCTCTTTCAGCTCGGCCTCGAAGACCGCCTTGCGCGGCGTGAACCACTCGCGGTCGTTGTGGCGGGCCAGGGCGCGCAGAAAGGCGAGCCCCTCGGGACGAAGATGAGCGGCGGGGGCGGAAGCAACGGATTTGACGGTGCGTGGCATGATGGAAGCCAGTTTACCGGATTACCTTCAGCGCCCCGCGGAAGAGGCCGTCGAAGTCGGTGGCGAGGGCCTTGTCTTTGGCGATGGACTGGTCGATGGCCCGCTCGGCGGCGACCCGCTGGTAGCCCAGGTTGGTCAGCGCCGACAGCACATCGTCGACGATGGGCCCGCGCACACTGGTCTGCACAGGGGCAACGGCAAAGTCGTCGAGCTTGTCTTTCAGCTCCAGCACCAGCCGCTCGGCCAGCTTTTTGCCCACGCCGGGGATGCGCACCAGTTGCGCGTGGTCCTGGCTGCGAATGGCTTGCACGGCGCGCTCGACGGGGAGGCCGCTCAGCATCTTGATTGCCAGCTTGGGGCCGACGCCGTTTACCGTGATCAGCCGCTCGAAGAGCAGCTTCTCGTCACGCTCCAGAAAGCCGAACAGCGCAATCTGATCCTCGCTGACCTGGGTGTGGATATGCAGCGCGACTTCGGCGCCCACCGAGGGCAGCGCCGTATAGGTAGACACCGAGATAATCACGTCATAGCCCACCCCGCCAGCCTCGACAATGGCCTGGCCGGGTTCTTTATAAATGAGCTTTCCGCGCAAGTGAGCGATCATGGTGCCTCTATCCTAGTATCCCCAACCGCTTGGCTACGCGCTCAAACGTTTCCAGCGCCTGATCGAGTTGGGCCTTGGTGTGTTCGCTGGTGAGGATGGCGCGAATGCGGGCCTTGCCTTCCGGCACGGTCGGGAAGCCGATGCCGGTGGCCATGACGCCTTCGTCGAACAGCGCACGGCTGAATTCCATGGCCGCGCGGCCTTCGCCCACAATGATCGGCGTAATCGGCGTCTCGGTGGCTGGGGTGGTGACGCCGCCGATGTTGAAGCCTGCCCGCTTGAGTTCGTCCTGGAAGTAGCGGGTGTTGGACCACAGGCGCTCGATGCGCTCTGGCTCCGTCTCCAGAATGTCGAAGGCGGCAATGCAGGTGGCCGCCACCGAGGGCGGATGCGAGGTGGAGAACAGGAACGGCCGGGCGCGGTGATAGAGGTAGTCGATCAGGTCGCGGCTGCCGCAGACGTAGCCGCCCAGCGCGCCAATGGCCTTGGAGAGCGTGCCGACTTGCACATCCACCTGACCGTGGACGCCAAAGTGATCCACCGATCCGCGTCCGTTGCGGCCCAGCACGCCTGAGGCGTGGGCGTCGTCCACCATCATGATTGCGCCGTACTGGGTGGCCAGCGCGGCCAGCTTGCCGACCGGGCCAATGTCGCCGTCCATGCTGAAGACGCCATCGGTAATCACCAGCTTGCGGCCCGGCTCGCTGGCAACTTCCTGGAGCAGCTCCTCGCAGTGGGCCACGTCCTTGTGGCGGAAGACCTTGATCTTGGCCCGCGACAGGCGCGCGCCGTCAATGATGCTGGCGTGGTTCAGCTCGTCGGAGAGGATGAAGTCCTCTTTGCTCAGGATCGAGCTGACCGCCCCGGCGTTGGCCGTAAAGCCGCTCTGGAAGACCACGCAGGCTTCCACGTTCTTGAAGCGGGCGATCTTCTCTTCCAGATCCATGTGGATGCGCATGGTGCCGGCGATGGTTCTCACCGCGCCGGAACCCACGCCGAAGGCGCGCGTGGCGGCCAGCGCCGCCTCAATCAGCTTGGGGTGGTTAGCCAGGCCAAGATAATTGTTGCTGGCCAGGTTGATCACCTCTTTGCCGTCGTAGTGGCACACCGGCGCCTGCTGATCGTCGAGGATGCGCAGTTTGAAATAGGTGCCCTTGGCGCGCAGTTCATCGAGCGCGGCGGTCAGGTGGGCAAGCTGGGGGCGGGGAGCGGTGTGGTTCATCGGTATGCACCTCAATCAAAGAGGATAACGCCGCCGGCAGCTCCTTTGGAGGCCGGATAACCGTTTGCCCGGCGGCTGCCCTGGTTCGCTGTCGCCGCAGCGCCCTTTTGCCCAGCATTGCGTCCAAACAGCGGGACAGCGGGGCGTCCGGGTTGCTGCATTTTCAGGCCGCAGCCTCGGTCGCCGGGGCAAAAGACTGCCCGGCACGGGCCCTAAATGCCAAGGAAAGTGGAAAGCGGCTGAGTCAATGGCTCCAGTGCGCCTCCGCCGGATACAATAGGGGTCTACGCTGCGGCAAATGGGCGATACACGATTTTCTGAAATCTTGGAGCAGGTGCACGTGAGAGGTATGATCCGCCGCGGTCTGCGGCTTGAGTTGGTTGCAGGACTTGGTATCGCCATGGCGATGCCCGCGCTGGCAATGGCCGCAGCGAGTGCGCAGGGCTTGGCCACGCAGACCGCGCTGACCGCGGAGACCCACGATCTGAGCGGCCGCACGCAGGCCACCGTCGCCGTCACCGTGACCGGCGAGGATGGGCTGCCGGCGACCGGCGCCGTGGCCATCACCGACCTCGGCCAACCCTTGTCCGGCGCCGCGCTCAACGCCCAGGGCCAGGCCAGGTTGGTGCTTGCCCTTGGGGCTGGCAGCCACTCGCTGCGGGCCATTTATCAAGGCGACGCCACCCACCAGAGCTCGACCTCCTTGACCACCCCGGTGCAAGCCCAGGCCAGCGCTACCCCCAACTTCCAGGTTTCTGTTGCGCCGGCCACGCTGTCGCTCACCGCCGGTCAGTCGGGAACGGTCATCGTCTCCATTACGCCGGAGAACGCCGCTTCGCTGACGGCTCCCATGTTCGTCACCATCTCCTGCTCGGGGCTTCCCGACCAGGCGACGTGTGTCTCTACCCCTGAGAATGTGGAGATCCTGCCCGGCGCCACCGCCGCGGTCACCAGTTCCATGGTGATTGAGACGCAGGCCGCTTCCCGGAGCGCCACTTCCTCGGCAGCGCGTCCCCGCGCCAACTCCATCGAATGGGCGATTCTGTTTCCCGGAGCGCTGGGACTGCTGGGACTGGCCTGGGGTGGACGCCGCAAGCCCTGGCTGCGCCGGCTATCGCTGGTAGCCCTGGTGGGCTTGGTCACCATGCTCGGCGCCACTGCCTGCGCGCCCCGTTACAACTATTACAACCACGGGCCCATCCCCAATCCGGCAACCCCTTCGGGCACCTACACAATCAACGTGATTGGCCAGTCCAGCAACGGCGTCACCGCCATTACGCCGGCACCCGCCACCATAGCCCTGACCGTCAAGTAAGCGGCCGCCAGGTAGACGGCCCAGGTAGACGGCCCAGGTAGACGGCCCAGATAGCCGGCTTTGACAGACTGCATGCATCGTTGGCATCCCCTTCCCGCGCTAGTCCACGCGCTGGTGGAACATGAGCCGGCTACAGTGCTTCTGGAGTGCGCCCCACCCGGCGACCCGGAGCCCTATAGCCGGCTTTTTGCGTCCGCTCTGCGCCTGCTCACGGCCAGCCGGCCGGAGCAACTCCCGGACCTCTTTGCCGCCATCGAGAGCGCCGTCGCAGCCGGGCACTACGTTGCGGGATTTTTTACCTACGAGTGCGGCGCCGCCTTTGAGCCGGCAGCCGCCATGCGGCCAGCCGCGGACGGGCAGCCGCTGGCCTGGTTCGGCGTCTACCAGCGTTGCTACCTCTTCGACCATCGGACGGGCGATTTTGTGGAGGCCGATCCGCCGGAGCTGGCTCAGTTTCCGCCTGCCAGCCCGGATGAAGAAGCAGCCGCCCAGTCCCCGCCCGATGCCGCCTTCGGTCTCACCGAGGATCAATACAGCCAGCGCATCGCCGCTATCCACCAGTGGATTCGTGCCGGCGATGTGTATCAGCTCAACTTCACGGTTCCCCTGCGGTTGCAGGCCCTGGGCAGCCCGGCCGCGCTCTATCGGCGGCTGCGCGGCCGCCAGCCGGTCGCGTACGGCGCCTTTCTGCACTGGAGCCCGGAGCGCCGCATCCTTTCCTTTTCGCCGGAGCTGTTTTTCCGCCTGGAAGAGCAGGACGGCACGCGGCGCATCACCACCCGCCCCATGAAGGGGACCGCTCCCCGCGGCCGCACCACCAGGGAAGACCGCCAGATTGCCGAATGGCTGTGCAACGACCCCAAGAATCGCGCCGAAAACGTGATGATCGTGGACCTGCTGCGCAACGACCTGGGCCGCCTGTGCCGCTACGGCAGCGTGCGCGTCGAGAACCTGTTCGCCGCCGAGCGCTACCAGACCCTGTGGCAAATGACCTCGACGGTCACCGGCGAACTGCGCCCCGAAGTGGGCTTTCACCAGATTTTCCGGGCGCTGTTTCCCTGCGGCTCCATCACCGGCGCGCCCAAGGTGCGGGCCATGCAACTGCTGGCAAAAATCGAGGACCAGCCGCGCGGCGTCTACACCGGGGCCATCGGCTACTTCTCGCGGGAGCGCACCGTCTTCAACGTGGCCATCCGCACTCTCGATATGGATGGCCGGCGCGGCGTCATGGGCGTCGGCAGCGGCATCGTCATCGACTCCGATGCGGCCGGGGAATTCCGCGAATGCCAGTTGAAGGCGGAGTTCCTTACCCGCCCCACAGAGAGCTTTTCCCTGATCGAAACCCTGCTCTGGCGCGACGGCTACCCGCTGCTCGAACTGCATCTGGACCGGCTGCAAGATTCGGCGGATTACTTTGGCTTTCCTTGCGATCGTGGCGAGGTCAAGGCAGCGCTGCTGGACTATGCCGCCTCCTTCACCAACCCCCAGGCGAGCATAACTTCAAAAGAACTCCGTGCCTCATCCTTGCGGCTTTCTTCTGCCGCAAGGGTGGGAAGCCAAGAAGCCAGCTCGACCACAGCCCCCCGCAAGGTCCGTCTCCTCCTCGATCCTGATGGGGCCTTGTGCATCACCAACGAAACTCTGTCCGCCGCCACCTTTCCCCCAGACGCCCCGCCGGGCCCGGTGCGCATCGCCCCGCAGCGCACCGATCCCCAGGACCGGATGCTGTTCCACAAGACCACCCGCCGGCCCGTTTACGCGCGAGCCTTCAAGGCGGCAAGCCAGGCCGGGTTCGACGATGTGTTGTTTCTGAATCAGCGCGGTGAAGTCACCGAGGGCGCGATTAGCAACATCTTTGTGGAGAAGGGCGGCCGCTGGTTCACGCCGCCGGTCGAGTGCGGGTTGCTGGCCGGCGTTTATCGGCGTCATCTGCTGGAGACGCGCCCCGGCGTGGAAGAGCGCGTTCTCTATCTCGAAGACCTGCGCCAGGCGGACACGATTTATCTCGCCAACGCAGTGCGCGGCCTGCGCCGCGTGGTCATCGACTGGGAAGACGATTGAAGCGCCCTCTGCCGGCTCCCTCCACAAAGCCCCGTGCCCCATCCTTGCGACTTTTTTCTGTCGCAAGGGTGGGAAAGCACAAAGCCCAACCGCCGCCTACTCCGGCCCCATTCCGCCTAGGATCGGCTTGCCCGATCCCTGACCACTGACCACTGATCCCTCCCCCCTCACTCCGGTTTGAGGATCACCTTGATCGCCTCGCCGGTGCGCAGCAGCTCCATGGCCTGCGTAAACTCGCTCAGCTTCAAGCGGTGGGTAATCACCGGCTCCAGGTTCAGCTTGCCGGTGGCCAGCAGGGCCTCCATCTGGAACCAGGTCTCGAACATCTTGCGGCCGTTGATCCCCTGCACCGTAGCGCCCTTGAAGATGATGTCTTTGGCAAAGTCCAGTTCCACCGGGCGCGAAGGAATCCCCAGCAGCGAAGCCCGCCCGCCGGTCCGCAGCAGGGCAAATCCCTGGCGCATGGCTGCCGGATGGCCCGACATCTCCAGCAGGACATCCACGCCGGTGCCGCCGGTGGCCTCCAGGATCTGCTCTTCCACATTGTCGGTTGCCGGGTCCAGGGCCAGGTCCGCGCCCATGGTGGTTGCCACACTCCTGCGATGGGCATTCACCTCAATGGCAAACACCTTGGCGGCTCCGCAGGCCTTGGCCACGGCAATGGAAAACAGCCCGATCGCGCCGCAGCCGGTCACGGCCACGAACTTGGCGGCGATGGTTCCGGCCAGCACGGTGTGCACCGCGTTGCCCAGCGGGTCAAGCAGCGAGGCATAGTCGTGGGGAATGGAGGGCGACAGCTTCCAGATGTTGCTCTCCGGGATGATGGCGTAGCTGGCAAAGGCGCCGTCCGCGTCCACGCCCAGAATGCGCACGTGCTGGCAGATGTGCGCCTGGCCGATGCGGCATTGCAGGCACTTGCCGCAGGCCACATGCATCTCCGCGCTCACCAGGTCGCCTTCTTGCACCGTGGTCACTCCGCGGCCCACCCCGGCCACCACGCCGGCAAACTCGTGGCCCGGAATCAGCGGCGGATGGATGCGCCCCTGCGCCCACGGGTCCCAGTTGAAGATGTGCAGGTCGGTGCCGCAAACGCTGGCCGACTGTACCCGCACCAGCACTTCGCCCGCTCCCGGTGTGGGAACAGGAACTTCGCGCAACTCGATGCCGGGCGCGGCGTGCGCTTTCACTACCGCCTGCATGGTGGTGGACATACTGGAGAACCCTCCTCGAAGACGAACAACTCAGTCTACAACCGCCGGGAGATGATAGAACGGAGAGCAGCGGCAATGCCGGGCAGGAGGGTGGGGAGGATGCGCAACAAAATCGCTTTTCTCAGTTCGTGCGGGGTACCCTGGGTGCCCCCGGTCTCGCTTCTGAGACCGGGGAGAGTAAGGTCCTCGTTGCGCCATCTCCTCCTAGCCTCCTTGCGGGTGCCTCAGGTCTCGCTTCTGAGACCTGGGAATGTACAAATCCTCTTACGCGGATTCGTCCTCTCATTCTTGCTGGCAAGCAGCCTGGCCGCCGCGGCCCAAACCGCCGATCAGGCATGGCTCCAATACCGGCCCGTGGCCAAATCGCTCAGCGTTCCTCTCCGTGTAACTGCGCTCGGCAGCAGCCCGCTGGAAACCAGCGCCAGGGTTGAGCTCGAGCGCAGATTGGCGGCTCTCTCGCCACAACCCGGACAGGCAGCGGGTACAGAAGCCATCGTGCTGGGCACGGTGCAGCAGATGCGCGCCCGCCAACCCGGCGCGGCCTTCCCTTCGCTCCAGCCGGAGGAGTTCCTGGTGCAATGGAACCCCGCTGCCGGGGCCAGGGAACTCCAGATCGTCGGAGGCGGCGACCGAGGCGTGCTCTACGGTGCGTTTGCCCTGCTGCGCACCCTGGCTCAGGGCAGAGACCCAGGCGCCACTGACCTGCGCGAGCGCCCGGCTATGCCCATCCGCTGGGTCGACGAGTGGGACAACCCCGACGGCTCCATCGAGCGCGGTTACGCCGGCCGCTCCATCTTCTTTGAGGGCGGCAACGTGCGCCAGGACCTGGCGCCGGTGGCCGCCTATGCACGCCTGCTGGCCTCGGTCGGCATCAACGGCTGCAACGTGAACAACGTGAACGCCGCCCCGCAACTGCTTACTCCCGAATCGCTCCAGGGCCTTGCCCGTGTGGCAAACACCATGCGCCCCTGGGGCGTGCGCCTGGCCCTCAGTGTGGACATTGCCAGCCCGCAGAAGATCGGCGGCCTCTCCACCTTTGACCCGCTCGACCCGGCGGTCAAGGCCTGGTGGTCAGCCAAGGTCGATAAGATTTATACCCTCATCCCCGATTTTGCCGGCTTCACCGTCAAGGCCGACTCCGAAGGCCAGCCCGGCCCAGCCAGCTATGGCCGCACCCCGGCGGACGCCGCCAACCTGCTGGCCGCCGCCCTTCAGCCCCACGGCGGCGTTGTTCTCTACCGCGCCTTTGTCTACAACCACCACGCCGACTGGCGCGACCCCAAGGCCGACCGCGCCCGCGCCGCCTATGACATCTTCCACCCGCTCGACGGCAAGTTTGCCTCCAATGTCATCGTCCAGACCAAGGAAGGACCCATCGACTTCCAGGCCCAGGAACCGGTTTCGCCCCTCTTTGCCGGCCTCACCCACACCAGCCAGGCCATGGAGATCGAAGTCACCCAGGAGTACACCGGCCAACAGCGCCACCTGGTCTATCTGGTCCCCATGTGGAAGCGGGTTCTGGACTTCGACCTGCGCGCCGGTGGCCAGGCTACGCCGGTCAAAGAGATCATTGCCGGCGAGAGCTTCCACCAGCCCCTGGGCGGCATGGTGGCCGTGGCCGGCGTGGGCCGCGACGCCTGGCTGGGCTCACCGCTGGCCCTGGCCAACCTCTACGCCTTTGGCCGCCTGGCCTGGGACCCCAACCTCTCGCCCGAACAAATCGCCGCCGAATGGACCCGGCAGACCATCGGTACCGATCCACAAGCGGTCCGCACGGTGGTCAACATGCTGATGCAGTCCTGGCCGGCGTATGTGAACTACACCGGCCCCCTGGGCATGCAGACGCTCACCGACATTACCGGCAGCCACTACGGCCCCAACATCGAGTCCAGCGAAAACAACGGCTGGGGCCAGTGGCACCGCGCCGACAAGGACGGCGTGGGCATGAACCGCACCGTGGCAACCGGTACCGGCTACGCGGGCCAGTATCCGCCGCAAGTGGCAGAGCTCTACGAGTCTCTGGCCACCTGCCCCGACAATCTGCTGCTCTTCTTCCACCACGTGCCCTACACCCACCGCCTGCATTCCGGCCAGACCGTCATCCAGTACATCTACGACAGCCACTACCAGGGCGCTGCGCAGGCGGCGGCGTTGGTGGACGAGTGGGCTTCCCTCCAGGGCCGCGTCGATCCCAGGCTTTTCGCGGATGTGAAGGCGCGCCTCGAATACCAGGCGGGCCACGCCATCGTCTGGCGCGACGCCATCGTGCAGTATTTCCTCAAGCTGAGCGGCATCCCCGACGAAAGAGGCCGCGCCGGCCATTACCCCGGCCGCCTGGAGGCAGAAGACGCCCGCCTCACCGGCTACAAAGTCATCGATGTGACGCCGTGGGAAGATGCGAGCGGAGGGAAAGCAGTGTCGTGTCAGGGCACGACTTCAGTCGTGCCGCGCACCGCGAAAAGTGAAACCGGGGCTTTAGCCCCTGAAGGAATGCGCACCTGCTCCGCCGCATGGACCTACGCCAGCGCGCCCGGCCGCTTCAACATCGCCGTCCAATACTTCGATCTGCAAGGCGGAACAGCAAGATTCACGTTGACAATCAACAGCCACCCAGCCGCCAGCTGGGCCGCCGATGCCACGTTGCCCTCCACACGCCCCAATGGCGACAACTCCACTCGTTACACCGTCCGAGCGGTCGAGCTGAAACCCGGCGATGTGCTGCGCGTCGAGGGCACTCCCGGCGGAGGGGACCCCGCCGACCTCGATTACATCGAAGTCACGCCCGCACTCGCATCCTCAGTCCAGGAGTAGGCAGGTCTCTGACCGTTTGAAGTGGTATCAACCTGGGTGCCCCAGGTCCCCGATTCTGGGACCTGGGAAAGCACGGACTCAAGCTACGAAATCATGCGCTCAGAGACCTGGAAGCTTACTTGCCGCCCACAATCTGTGCCGCTCGGCCATAGGAGCCCAGGTTGAACGCGCTTGTGTAACCCAGGCGGTTCAGCTTCTTTTTGGCCATGCCGCTGCGCATGCCGCTTTGGCAATGCAGCAGAAGCACCTGGTTCTTGTCCTGCACGCGGCGCGGCAGGCTGGTTTCAATCTCGTCCAGGGGAAGATTGATGGCGTTGGGGAGATGGCCGGAGCTGAACTCGCCCGCGGTCCGCACGTCGATCAACAATGCGCCGCTCTTCAAATGTGCTTGCGCGTCCCTGGCTGAAATCTGGCCCAAGCGCTTCAGCAGGAAGAAGACCACAAACACAGCCACGAGGATTAGAACGGAGGTCCAGTTCATGGTTTCAAGAGTACCGTGGCCGCTCCATCCTTGGCGCGGTCTCTGTCGCAAGGTGGGAGACCACAAAGCCAAAATCGGCCTGTTCTGCAAGCCTGGGTCTCCGTCCGCTAACCCTTGGCTACTTCCACCAGCACGGAATAAAACGTTGCCCCAGCGCCCAAATCGGTGAGCCGCTCACTGGTCAGCGCATTCACGTTGTTCCCGCCGGGATGCAGCTTGGACCAGTCCAGCCGCGCGGCCACCACGCCCGCCGGAACACTGCCATTCACCAGCGCCGTCAGTTCGAGCGAGCCGCGGTCATTCCAGATACGCACCGCGTCGCCGTCGGCGATTCCGCGGGCTTGGGCGTCAGCCGGATGCATCTCCAACCGCTGGCTCAAGCGCGCCTCCATCTTGCGGTGCCCATCCAGGTTGGCGAAGGTCGAGTTCATGTAGTTGTCCGCCTTGCGGCCCAGGAACTCGAGCGGAAAGCGCGCCGCGTCCTTCCCCCAGCGCGACTCGATAGGAGGGACGAAGCCGGGAAGCGGATCAAGGCCCTGGGCAGTCTGGGCCTCGGAGCAGAACTCGATCTTGCCTGACGGCGTGGGAACCGGCCCGGAAGCAAAGAGCCGCAGCCCGTCGCGATGCAGACTGACCGGGATGTGCCCCTTCTGCTTCAGCTCCTCCAGCGTGATGTGCTCCATGCCCGCATTCGCCGAGTGCCCGTCCGGGCCAATCGCCAGTGCCTGGCGGATGATCTGTTCCTCGGTGTCGCGGAAGCACTCTTCCTTGAAGCCCATGCGCTGCGCCAGTTGCCCAAAGAGCCACACATTCGGCCGCGCCTCGCCCAGGGGTTCGATGGCCTGCTGCGAGAACTGCGCAAAATAGTGTCCGTAAGCGCCCTGAATGTCGGTTTGCTCCAGAAACGTGGTCGCCGGCAAAATGTAGTCGGCGTAGTCCGTGGTGTCGGTAAAGAACAGCTCGTGGACTACGGTGAACAGATCGGGCCGCACCAGCCCGCGCCGCACGGCGTTCTGGTTGGGGGCCACCGCGGCAGGGTTCGAGTTATAGACAAACAGCGCGTGAACCGCCGGGTCTGTTCCCTGTTCCCTATTCCCTGTTCCCTGCTTTTCCAGCGCCTGCCCCAGCGCAGACATATTCACCGTGCGCGCCAGCCGTCCCAGCGGCGAAGCCAGCGCCAGGTCGGGGCGCTCCACAGCCTCCTTGTTCCACGGGAAGGCGCCGGAGGTTGAAAGTTGGGCGCCGCCCCCGCGATCCTTCCACGCCCCGGTCAGCGCCGGCAGCATGGCGATGACCCGCGCCGCGGCGCCGCCGTTTTCCGACCGCTGCACGCCGTAGTTCATGCGGATGGCCGCGGGCCGGGTGGTCGCGTACTCGCGCGCCAGTTGCTCCACCTCCGCCGCGGTCAGCCCGGTCCAGGCCGCTACCCGCTCGGGCGTGTATTCCCGCACCCGCGCGGCCAGTTGTTCAACACCGTGGGTCATTGCCCGGATGTAGGCGTGGTCTTCCAGGCCCTCGTTGAGGATCACGTGCATCATGCCCAGCGCCAGCGCCGCGTCGGTTCCCGGCCTGATCGCGATGTGCCAGTCAGCCAGGGCCGCCGTGCGGGTGCGGTAGGGGTCGATGACAATCAGCCGTCCGCCATTGCGCCGCGCCTGCTCGATCATGGGCCACAGGTGCACATTGTTGCCGTGGATGTTGGCGCCCCAGGCCACAATCAGTTTGGCCAGCCGGAAATCCTCGGTTGGGGTGCCCAGCTTTTTGCCGTAGACCAGCTTCCAGCCCTCGCCACCCGCCTCCGAGCAGATGGTCCGGTCCAATTGGCTGGCGCCCAGCCGGTGGAAGAAGCGCCGGTCCATCGATCCGTAGCCCAGCACGCCGATGGTGCCCGCGTAGCTGTAAGGCAGAATGGACTCCGGGCCGTAGCGATCCGCGGTCTCCTGGAGCCGTGCGGCGATCGCCTCCAGCGCCTCGTCCCAGCTCACGCGCTCAAAGCCCTCGTGTTCGTGGCCGCGCCGCAGCGGCCCCTTGGCCGCACCCGGCTTGCGCCGCAGCGGGTAGAGAATCCGCTCTGGCGCATAGACGCGATCCAGATACCTGGCCACCTTGCCGCACAGAAAGCCCTGCGTCACCGGATGCGCGGGGTCGCCAGCCACCTTGATCGCGCGGTCGTTGCTGTCGACGCTGACCAGAACTCCGCAGGAGTCCGGGCAGTCGTGCGAGCAGACCGTGTGCACAATCCGGAAAAGGGCGGAGGGGGCGGCCGCTGTCATGGTGCCATTGTAAGCTGGCGGGAAGCGGCTACGTAGCAATCCGGACGAAGCTGGCGGCCCTTCTTACGAACGGAGTTTCGACGTGAATCCGGCGTAAGTCAGATAGAGGCCAATCGCGAAAGAGGGAGCCAGGCACACGTAGAAAAGATGCGCATCGCCAAATACCTTCAGGATGAACTCCGTGCCTGCCCCGGCAGGCAGCAGCAGGAAGAAGAGGCCCTTGAGCAGCGCCATCCAGCCCACCAGGGTGACGACCGCCGCCGGCGCGCCGCTGGACCAGCGATTGTGCGCCAAAACCAGCGCCAGACCGCCGAGCAAGGTGATGATGCTCGCGATCCACATCAGCGGCAGATTGTGAAGCAGCGCGCTGACCGTATCCACGGCAGCCTGGCGGTGAAGGCCCAGGCACCCGACAACAAGAAGGCAATACAGGCCAATAAGCCTGCTGAGAAAGATCGTACGAGGCGTCATCGTGTCCTCCGTGCGAGTTGTCCGCCGACCTGCGGGGCTTCGGCTCGCGGTCACAGTTATACACCTCAAGCTCTTCGGGGGTGGATCAATGAGTCACAGAGCATGCCGGCGCTCTTGTACACTGGTTTCGCCATGAGCTGCCTCTTTTGCATGATCGTTGAAGGAACCATTCCCTCGACGCCCGTTTATCAGGATGAGTTCTGCTATGCGTTTGCGGACATCCATCCGCAGGCGCCGTTCCATGTGCTGGTGGTGCCGCGCCAGCACATCGACTCGCTGGCCCTTGCCAATGCGGACGATCGCCCGCTGCTCGGCCACCTGCTCTGGGCGGCGGGGGAGATTGCTCGCGCCCAGGGCCTGCCCAAGGGCTACCGGGTGGTGGTGAATACCGGCCCGGACGGCGGCCAGACCGTGGAGCATCTCCACTTGCACCTGCTGGGCGGACGCCCGCTTGCCTGGCCTCCGGGCTAGAGAATCCCAATCCAGGCGCGTAGTGAGCAGAATGGGTTTCGGTCGCCATTGATGCAGACCACCCGGAGAGGAGGAGTTGCCGTGCCCGGAAGCGGAACTATGCCGCAAGCTCTTCGCGGATTGATTCGCGTTCAGTCCATCGAACGGGCTTGACATCGTAGCTGAGCAGGGCATCCATCACGTCAGACTTGACTGTCTGTTCTGTATCATTCAATAGAGCATACGCGCGGGCCTCAGGCGGTCGCGTTTCTCGCGTATCATGCCACGCAAATACCATATCCATTGCGGAACTTTTGTCGGGCCGGTTGATGGGCTTGACAATTCTTTCGGGACTTCTCCGAGAGGGTGGGATTACAAACTCAAACATATGGTCATAGCCGGTTTTTCCGGTGAACTTCACGTTTTCTACAAAGCGGATGTCACTTGTGGTCATCCATGAGACGGCATCCTCAAAAAAGAGGCTGGCTGTGTGCGGAGCCGCGAGGTAGAACAGGTCATTCACGCCGAGCATGGCCTGCAATAGGCTATGTTTTTTCAGAGCAAAATTGTCTTCTGTTGCGCGTACTTCCAGTGAGCCGTCGCGTTCCTGAACTCCAAAACCATTGAGGGTGACGCGCAGAAGCTCCTGACGCTTGGCGCTATCTAACTTACATCCGGACTGTTCTAGGTCCTGCAGAATGTAGCCATCATCGGTAAGGATGAAATGGCCGTTTTCGCGCTGTACATAAATCTGAAGACGGTCATTATGACGGTCAAGCAGCGGAGTTGTAATTTCAATCCACTCGCCAATTTCGCGCAGGCTCGTCTTCTCCTTCAGCCAAGCGGCGTAACCGTCCATCATCTTCTGAATTTCATCAATCATACAAATCACGCTCGATCACGGGTGGCTTAGTTACGTTACAGAATCGAAGAAAATCCTCGAACAACGCCCAAGGATCGTCCGAATGGGCGAAGTGTTCAGCGGGTAACAGCTCGGCCCATTTATCTGCAAATCCTTCTCGAAAGACGTGCAAGTGCGGTGAAGAGATTTCCAGTCCGTCTGGATTGCGGTGTGGTGCACCGCCAAAGTCAAGCCTTGCGAGGATGACAGTTTGTTTTGCGCGCGTTTGGTACTTCCCCCTAAGAAGATTGATTCTCCCACGTTCAATGTCCAGGAGAAAATTTTCTCTACGGTCCGCCGATTGAAGTGGAATATCGAGACGTCGCGAGCCAAAACGGTGTCGATCATCGTTTGTGCGGTGCTTTTCCATCGCCAGAAGTTGATTTGCTTCAGTTTGAGTCAACTCGATCATCAAACAGCCCCTTCAAGCAGCGGAATAAGACGGCTAAACGAGAACCTCGCCAGGATTCGGCCGGGGAAAGCCGTCGTCAATCAGAGAAGCGAGCATCCAAGGAAATATACCACCTGTTGAATTGGAATGTGGTGATTCACGTTTTGGTAGAAATCGCCTACAAAAGAATGGCATCCAGAATCGAACGACGATGCTCGAGGATTTCTGTACAGGCCCACATGCGACAAGGGCGCTCCCGGTTGGGGAGCGCCCTTGCTGTTGTGTGTCCTTTCGCCCGGCTTACATCGGCTGCGGGGCGTACTCTTCTTCTTCCACAAGGCCATAGCGGCGCAGAAGATTGGGCAGGCTCTGCGAAAACGCCGAGCGCGGCATCACCGTGTCGCAGCCCACGTCGATGGCCTTCATCTTCAGGTCGCCTTGCAGGTGGTTCAGAAAACCGACGATCGAGGTACCCTTCTTGAGCTTCGTCTTGAGCTTGGGAATCAGCGTCATCGGCTTGGCGTTCAGGTTGTTCAGGTCAAAGACCAGGAGCGCGGGCCGATCGGCCTCGGGCAGATCGGTGATCTTGGCCACCGACTCCTTGTCGCCCTTCACAAACTCCACCTTCACGCCCAACTTGCGCGACGTCTCCTGAATCTTGGCCTGAAAGAACAGATCCTCGATGAAGCAGAAGATGCGCGTGGGTGCGTCTTCGCTGATGACTGCGGGCGGCGGCGGCGTATAGGAGTCCTGGTACTGGCTGCCGGGGCCGTTGCTCATCATCTGGATGGTCGAGGGCGGTCCATCTGCTACGTTGCCGTTCACAATGCGATAGCTGTGATCCATGGGGCCCACAAACTCCCTGGGACCCTTCTGGCGGCTGCTCTTGCGCTTGGCCTGCGGAGGCGAGGACAGGCTGTTGCCCGGCTGCGCCGCGCTCGCCGAGCTGCCCGAGCCCTTCTTGAAGTACGGCTTCTTCTTCCGGCCCTGCTGCCCTTGATTTTGATGGGCCTGGCGCGCAGCGGCGGCCCTGGGGAGAGGAGCGGCCAGGGCTTGAGGCGGTGGCTGGGAAGGTGCCAGGGGTTGCGCCTGAGGCTGCTGCTGCGCCTGGGGCTGTTGCGCCTGGGGCGCGCTGGCTTGGCTGGTCTTGTTCTTGCGGCGGCGCCGCCGGCGCCGATGCCCTTGCGACTGCCCCTGGCCATTGGCCGGAGCTGAGCCCAGTTCTGCCTGGGGCTGCGTCAGTTCTGTCGTCATGCGTGTACTTCCTGGCACTTTGCTGTTTGTTGCATTGGATTGCTCGGTTCAGCCGTTTCTTGCCGGGAGCTGAGTTTCCCTTGCCAGCCGCCTGTCCAGGTTTGGACGGGGAACACGACGGTTGGCGGTCCGATCACTGCGAGGCATCCACAGAACTGAAGGGGAGCAGGGCTCCAAACACAGTCCAAATGAATCCGAGGGGGGCCTGCCGTCTTGCATGCAGAAGCCTTGCATCGGCTCCATCCGCTTGTCAGGATCGGTACGGTACGGCTAGTGATTTCCTCGGGTAATGCCCTGCCTATGTGAGCCTTTCGCCGCTTGCAGTCTGGTAAGGAATGGACCGGTCGGCGAAGTCTTTGCTCGGCGGCGAGCTTGCTCTTCCCAATTCAGGGTGGCAAGCGTCAGCCGCTTGATAGGCTATCCCGATACTACCGCGAAGCGGCACCGCTGGCAAGTGGACACCTGGGCAACCTTTCGCCCTGCAACTGCGGACAGTTGCCCAAACGCACAAACGCCGCTCTCTTGGGAGCGGCGTTTCGCATCTCTCTGCTGGTCACTGGCCTCCCAGCAAGGGGGTCTGGCCGGTGGTTTTCTCCACCGTGCCACTTGCAGACTTCCCCGGCCGGTTTTTCCCTTTTCAGGGCCGCTTCGTTGGCGGTGGCTCTTGCCGGGTGTCTGCTGTTCTTGGGGCTGGCCGGAGTTTCTTCCAGCAGCCGGTACATCACTGGCACCCTCCTAATAGCAATCGGAGCGCCAAACACACGACTCTTTATTATCAACGCGTTGCGATAAGGAACGCATAAGGATTTTCTCGATTCCGGGAGGCTTTGCAAGCAATAATCCCAAAAAGCATAGAAGCCGCCTTATCGTTGGCACTGCGGACAGTAGTGAGTACCCCGTCCCGCCAGCAGAATTCGCCGGATCGGCGTCGCGCAGCGGCGGCAGGGCAAGCCGGTGCGCAGGTAGACGCAATGTTCCAGTTGAAAGAACCCCCGCACCCCGTCGGCGTCCACATAATCCGAGACCGAGGAGCCGCCCAGCCGGATGGCGTGCTTCAGCACCTCGCGCAAGGCCAGCCGCAGCCGCTCCAGTTCGATCCTGGTCAGCCGCCCAGCCCTCTTGCGCGGCCGGATGCCGGCCCGGAACAGGCTCTCGTCCGCGTAGATGTTGCCCACGCCGGCCAGCAGCTTCTGGTTGAGCAGGGCAGCCTTGATCGCCAGCTTGCGGCCGCGGAACAGGGCGGCAAACGCTTCCGCTCCAATGGTGAGCGGCTCCGCGCCCGGCCCGCTGAAGCCGGCGCTGCGGCCCAGATCGCGAAACTCCAGCCGCCCGAAGCGGCGCGGGTCCACAAAACGCAGTTCCCGGCCGCTGGCCAGGCTCAGGCGGGCATGGGTATGCGCGGCAACCGGCCCCTCGGGGGTGGTCACCAGCAGCCGCCCCGTCATGCCAAGATGCACAATCCATTGCGCCTGGGGTGTTTCGTCTGTTTGGGTGAAGGGTCCTCGGTCCGCAGGCCCCAGTTCGCAGACAATGTGCTTTCCGGTGCGATGCACAGCCAGCAGCACGCGCCCCTCAAGGCCGGCCGCCTGTTCCTCCGGCGGCGTCTTGAACGGTTCCGGGTGAGAGCCAAACCAGGCATCTACGATGCGGTCGCCATGCAGGCGCTCGTGAACCCCACGGGCGATGGTCTCCACCTCAGGCAGCTCGGGCATCGGTCAATTGTAGAGGAATTACGGGACTGGATCGAGAATGCGGGCCCCAACCCTAGAGGCTTTCCGCCAATTCGTCTTCGTTTTCGGCCGCGCTCGACTGTGCGCTGCCCCACCGTTCCAGGTAGAACAAACCCATGCCTAGGCCGATCACGAAAACGCCCACCGAAGTGTACTGGATCGTGCTCAACTGCCGGTCTTCTTGCACAGTCTGGTACACGACGGTGCCTTCGATATTGCGGGGGACAATTCGCTGCTCTTCGGTGTCGGGCGATTTGGGCAGGGTGTCAAGATAGTGCGTAGAAATCATCGCGGAAATGATCAGACCCGCCAAACCAGGCAAAAGAAGTAACAATGTGAAGAACTTCAGTGTTGCTAATTGCGCCGCTTTCATGCAATTCGCCTCTTCCTCATTCATCCGAGCTTCATGTGATTGCCGCTCGGAAAGGCCACAACCATCCACTGCGGCTACACCTGAATCAAAAAAGGAACGACAGCAACTCGGGCAGAGATGAGACTACTGGCGGCGCGCTCACACCGGAGGCTCAAACGAGGCAGATGGGAAGATGAAGCGATTCCAGTAGGGTCGTCGTCCTGCCTCAACAAGTGACTTGGCTCTGGGCTCCTGCGATGCTCTGGCAACGGCATCCCAGCAACGGCATCGTTGATACACCAGAGTCCATACGCAGTATAAATCCATTTTCACAACACACGCCAGAAAAATCGTTTGACTGAAACACAGTAAAAGGTCACACCCCGCTGGCTCCCTGGTAACTGAGTGCACAGTTACCCCGCGCCACATGCTCCGCGCCCCTTGCTCCAGGCTAACCCAGGTGTCCAGCCTCGGCTTTTCACCTGCAATCCAGGCAAAGCCCGGCCTTCTTACAAAGCCCGGCCTTCTTACCTTGTTGGGGTGTAACCTCGTGCTTCGATGTCAGAGTGCCATCTCTGGAGCGCGCTGGCGGCAATCCGGTGGGAGCTTCCGGAACCTCGGCAGCTACTTGCGCTCGTCTGGATCGCGAATCCGGTTGGCCTCAAAGCTCACTACCTTCCACATGCCGCGCCCATCCCGCACATACACGCGGACATAGCGATAGCTGCCGGAAAGGTGGCCCTCGGGGGTGGTGGCGGTTACGTCGGCCCGCGAGGTGACCAGCGCGGTGGTTCCATAGAAGCGCACCTTGCGGTCAGAGAACTCCAGCGTCGCAAAGCGCACCCGTCCGCTGCGGACACTGTCCAGAGTCTGTTCCTTGGTCTGCAGGGTTCCTGTGGGGGTAATGGCCATATAGTCGTCAGCCAGCAGGGCATCCAGGGCGGCCACGTTCCCTTTCAGGACGGCCACACGCCAGGCCTCTTCCAACTGGTCAATCTCATGACGGCTTTCGTGCTTTTGCGCCCGCGGCATTCCGGGCTTTTGAGGATTCGCAAATGCCGTCAGAGCCAGCATCTGGGCCAGAAGAAGGACGAGCATCGTCCGGCAGCGTCCGTGTAAGGAAGGGTTGGTCTTTGCACCCTGCATAAGCGTATCGGATGTTAGCCCCCGATGGGCGCACCGGTCAATGGGGCTTTTCCAAACATCGTTGCTGCTGCCCGCCGGCAGCGTGAAAACAAGCTGCATCTGCCAAACCGGAACTCCCGCCGCTTGGACGGGAGTCAGGCCCTAAACGAGAGCAACCAGATTCTCTACGCTCCGCTCCCGCATCTTCTGGTAGATTCCGCCCACCGCAAACTGCTTGAAGTGCTCTGACTCGCGGTGCGCCGCCAGAGCCTTGGCGTCCAGGTACTGTTCATAGAGCACCACGGTGTCGGGATCGCCCTCCACCTGGTGGGGAATGTAACTGACGCACCCCGGCTCCAGGCGCGAGGCTGTAGCCAGTTGACGCAAAGACTCGGCGACATCGGCGCGGTCTTCCGGGGCAAATTGCAGGCGAACCACAAAGCTGACCATGAGGGAGAATCCTTTTTTGCCTGGGGGCAACAGCGACAGGCGTTTCGTTGACTTATGCGTTGAGGCTGTCCAGTGCTTCGGCAAACTCCGGCAGCACCATGGTCTGGTCGCGGTCGGGTCCGGTGGAAACCATGCCAATGCGGGCGCCGCACTCCCGCTCCTGGAAGCGCAGATACTCTCTGGCCGCCAGTGGCAGTTTTTCAAACTCGGTGATCCCCTCGGTCGATTCGCGCCACCCCTTCATCGTTGTGTACTGCGGCTTGATGGACTCCAGGCCCTGCACGTCGGCGGGAATCTCGTCGGTGAACTTGCCGTCGATCTCGTAGCCGATGCAAATGGGAATATCGGCCAGTTGGTCCAGCACGTCCAGCTTGGTAATCACCAGCCACTCCGCGCCGTTCACCTGGTTGGAGTAGCGCAGCAGGGGAATATCCAGCCAGCCGCAACGCCGCGGCCGCCCGGTCACCGCGCCATACTCGGCGCCGCGCGCCCGCAGCTCCTCGCCTGAGGCGTCGTGGATCTCGGTGGGGAACGGTCCCTCGCCCACGCGGGTCACATAGGCTTTGGTCACGGAGATCACCGTGCCGATGGCCGTTGGCCCGACCCCGGTTCCGGTGGAAGCTCCGCCCGCCGTAGACGACGAGGAGGTCACAAACGGGTAGGTGCCGTGGTCGATGTCCAGCATGGTTCCCTGCGCGCCCTCGAACATCACGCTCTTGCCCGCGGCCAGCAGGCTGTTCAGCAGGCGTCCGGTGTCGGTCACAAACGGCCTCAGCTCCTCGGCGGCCGCGGCATACTCGTCGTACATCTTGGCTGGCTCCAGCGGATCGGTGCCAAACAGCGCATGGGCAATGGCGTTCTTCTCACCGCAGGCAGCCTCGATGTGCGTCTTCAGCAGCTCCGGCCGCAACAGGTCCACCACGCGCAGCCCGCTGCGCGCCATCTTGTCTTCATAAGCGGGGCCAATGCCCCGGCTGGTGGTGCCGATCTTCTTCCGCCCCGGCGCGCTCTCTGCCGCCAGCTCGATCATCCGGTGGTAGGGCAAAATTACCTGCGCCCGGTTGGAGACAAAGAGATTTCCGTCCACAGCCACGTCCAGCGCCCGCAGCTTGGCCACTTCCTTCAGGAAGGCCAGCGGGTCCAGCACCACACCGTTGCCGATGATGCCCGTGCATCCCGGCCGCAGCACTCCGCAGGGGATCAGTTGCAGGACGAACTTCTGCTCGCCGTGGATGACCGTGTGTCCGGCATTGTGGCCGCCGGCGTACCGGGCCACCGCGGAAAACCGCTCGCTCAGCACGTCCACAATCTTGCCCTTGCCCTCGTCGCCCCATTGGGCGCCCAGCACCACCGCTGTTCTTGCTCGCATACTCGCCCGCTTCCGAAAAGAAGATAACCCGGCGCCGGCTGCCTCTTGCGGGGCCCGCCCAACACCTGGCTTGCAAAACGAAGGCGCAAGCACCCCGGCCTGCACCATTTTCGATGATAAACCCTGGGCGCGTTTTGCCTCCGCTTGCCGGCAATTCGAAATCCCGGCGGCAATCTTCCATCTTCCCGCCGCAACTAACCCCGCCAGATGGGGTCTACGCTAAACACGTGCAGTTCGGGCCTGAACCGCCTTTCGCCTCGGGGCGACCCTATGGGTACCACTGAGAGGAAACATGAATCCCCAAACCAGCCTTCGCGGATCGCGCTTCGCCTGGCCCTTTCGCCTATCGTTCGATTCACCCCGGCGCCTTGCTCCGCTGGCCCTGGTGCTGCTCCTCGTGCCCGCCCTGCCGTGCCAACTCTTCGCCCAGCAGTCAGTTGGGCCGGAATACCAGCAAAACGATCCCTACAACGGGCAGTATGCCCCGAACCAGCAGCCGGCCTATGCCCAGCCCAGGTACGCTGCGCCCGCCTATGCGCAGACGCAACCGTATACGCAGCAAGGGTATGCGCAGCCTCAGCCGGCAGCCCAGGCCCTCAGCGCCGAGCAACTCGAGCAGTTGCTTGCTCCCATCGCGCTCTATCCCGATACGCTTCTGGCGCAGGTGCTGGCTGCGGCCACCTATCCCGCCCAGGTGGCGGCGGCAGACCATTGGCTGCAAGCCATGGGCAACGCCTCTGAGGACCAGGTCGCCGGAGCGGCCGACGCCCAGAACTGGGACCCCAGCGTCAAGGCGCTCACCGCTTTCCCGCTGGTGCTGGCCCAGATGGACCGCGACCTGCAGTGGACCACCGATCTCGGCAACGCCTATTACAACCAGCCCCAGGACGTGCTCCAGACCGTGCAGGTCATGCGCCAGCGCGCCCAGGCCGCGGGAAACCTTCAGAACACTCCGCAGCAGGCAGTCAGCTACAACCAGGGCTATGTCCAGCTGGCTCCCGCCAATCCCCAGGAGGTCTATGTGCCGGCCTATAACCCCTGGGACGTTTACGGGCAGCCGGTGCAGCCCTATCCCGGCTTCTCGCTGCTGGGGGCTCTCCAGTCCTTTGCCGGCTCGGCGCCGGTAAAGTTTGGTCTGGGCACAGCCATGGGGGCTTTCAACAACACCAGCTTTGGCTGGATGGGCTGGGCCCTCAACTGGCTCACCCAATCCATCCTCTTCCATCAAGACAACTACTCCTCGCAAAGTACCTCGGTAGCCCACTGGGCCTCAGCGCGCGGCGGCCAGCCGGGCTTCTCGCAGCGCGCGGCGTTCGCCCGGCAGCCTGATGCTTATAACCGCGCTCCGGGCAACTATGCCCGCCCGGCCACTGAATACGACAGACGCTACCAGAACCCCGGCCAGAACTTCGCCCGTCCGCCCGCCAGGTACCCCGAAGGCTATCCGGAGAACCGCTCCTATGCGGAGAACCGTCCCCTGGACAATCCCGGCCGCAGCTACCCCGCCCCGGTGGGCAACTTCGTTCGCCCCGCTTACGGCTCCTACTCCTTCAACCGCCCCGCGCCGCAGATGAGTACGCCCAGCCGGCCGCAGAATTACGCGCGGCCCGCCTATGCGCAAGGCTTTTACGGCAGGTCCCCCCAGTCCTTCGCCAGCCGCCCCGCCATGGCCTATGCCAGTCCGCAGCAAGCCTGGCGCGAGCCCGCCCCGCAACGCGGCGATTACCGGCAGGGCTCCTACCCGGCCTCATCCGGCAGAGGCTCTGCGGATTACGCCAAGCCGCAACACTCGGGCGGATTCCACCTCTTCGGCATCGGCAGCCACCACGATGCCCAGAGTTCTTACGGCGGAGGCCACTACGGCGCCGAGAAGTCCTATGGCGGCGGCCACGCACCCAAGAGCTACAAAGCCCCCAAGCACTCCGGCGGCGGTCACTCAGGCGGGGGGGGCGGCCACTCCGGCGGGGGCGGCCACCACGGTGGCGGACATCGCCACTAGTCCCGTGGCTGCATGATTGTGGAATGGCCGGAAGGGATCGCCGATCTCCAGACCGGCTGTCGTGCGGGCGTCCACGCCCGCATTGGTTCGGGATCAATTGCCAAATCACACAGACTGGGCGCCAGGTCTCTGCCCGCTTGAAGTTGCACCAACTTGGGTGCCCCAGGTCCCCATTCTAGGACCTGGGAAAGCATGACACTCCGTCGTCCCGCACAGAATCACGTGGTCCAAGCCCGGCTGCGCCGCTCTCCCCCTTTTTTTTTGACAACCCCCTTCCCCGTTGCCTATAGTTGCCGCGCCTGCGCGGCAAACTATCCCCGCGCTGTGAAATATCCAAACAGAGTGTTCGGTCGGGAGAGGCAAACAGCCATGGAATGGGATGAAAGTTCGCGGCGATCGTTTTTGAAGCAGCTTGGCGCAGCGGGGGCCCTTGCCCTCACAGCGGCCAATTCCGAGGCCCTGGCGTTGGCCGGCAAGCCCGGCGGCCAGGCCCCGGCCTCGCCCGTCGAGAGCCGGCAGGCGGCCACCAGGGCGCAGCGCATGGCCTGGTGGCACCAGGCCAAATTCGGCATGTTCATCCACTGGGGCCTGTACAGCGTCATCGGCCAGCATGAATGGGCCAAGGAGGTCGAAGGCGTGCCCCTGCTGCAATATGAGCTGCTGGCCAAGCACTTCCAGCCCAGGCCCAATGCCGCCCGCGAGTGGGCAAAGCTCGCCAAACGCGCCGGCCAGAAGTACATGGTGATGACCACCAAGCACCACGAGGGCTTCTGCCAGTGGGACACCCAGCTCACCGACTACAACGCCGCCAAACAGGGGCCGGGCCGCGACCTGGTGCGCGAATTTGTCGAGGCCGCCCGCGCCGAAGGGCTGCGCGTCGGCTTCTATTACTCGCTGATGGACTGGCACCATCCCGACGGCGCCAAATGCAAGACCGACGAAGCCGCCCGCAAGCGCTTTGTGGAGTACACCCACGGGCTGATCCGCGAGCTGATGACCAACTACGGCAAGATCGACGTGCTCTGGTACGACGTGGACTGGCCGCTGACCGCCGCCGAGTGGGAGTCGGAGCGCATGAACCAGATGGTCTTCGAACTCCAGCCGGAGATCATCGTCAACAACCGCAACGGCCTGGAGGGCGACTTCTCCACGCCGGAACAGAACATCGAAGCCGCGCCGGCCGGCCGCGCCTGGGAAAGCTGCATGACCCTCAACGACAGTTGGGGCTTCAATCGCGGCGACGACGCCTGGAAGTCGCCCAAGACCATCGTCGCCAACCTGGCCAACTGCGCCCGTGGCGGCGGCAATTATCTGCTCAACATCGGCCCCAAGCCTGACGGCTCCATCCCGGAAGAAACCATCACCGTGCTGGAAGCGGTGGGCAAGTGGCTGGACACCAACGGCCAGGCCATCTACGGCACAGAGCGCGGCTCCTTCGGGTGGAACACCAACGCCAACTACACCCGCCGCGGCAACACGCTCTACATCCACCAGCAGTATTGGCCGGGCCACACTCCGGCGGCGGAGTGGCTTGGTTTCTTCCAACCCGAGGCGGTCATCGCCATCGCCGGCCTCAAAGCCAAGGTCAAAGCCGCGCGCCTGCTCAAGACGGGCAAGTTGGTCGACTTCGCGCAGGACGAATTCAGCCTGCGCCTCACCGGCCTGCCCCTGCTGGCGCCCGATCAGCCTTCAACCGTCATCGAGGTCGAGTGCGACGGGGATCCGGTGATCGACCACGACGCCAAGCGGCCCCTGTGGCCCAGGAACAAGGCTGGAATCAGCTAGCCCCCGGCAAACAGGAATCATTCCGGCGAATCGGCTTCATGAAAAAAGTTTTCTAACCTCTTGCGGAGAGAGACTGGATCACGCGTCCAACATTCCCAAAGGACAAGGACACTCCAGCCTCCCTTGCGCAGGACCTTAATGTGTTCCCTATCTCTCTCAGCGTTGCGTTGACGCTTGCTGTTCCAGTAGTCAGAGTTTGTAGCCGGAGAAATGCGTCCATGGCGGCAATTGTGCTTGTGCCAAAAACAGCCATGCACGAAGATAATCCTCCTGCGGGAGACGAAGACGAGGTCGGGTTTCCCCGGAAGGTTTTTGTTATGTAGCGCATAACGATAGCCCATGGAGTGAGCTAACCGCCGGACGATCATCTCCGGTGTCGTGTCTTCGCTGTGAACTGCCTGCATGCACGCTCTGCGTTGTTCTGTTGTAAGGGTGTCGACCATGCAGTGTCTCGCCCTCCTATTCGCCCAGTTCGTTGTTTTCTTTAGCTGTCTCGATGGGCTTCTCTGCTTCGCACAAAGCTGGATAAACCAACTCTCCATCCTTGAGAGTCATCAACAAAACTCCATTTTCCTTAACAAAACCGTAGGGAACGCTATTTCGATAGCGTTTATCGTATGGGTCAGGGTAATTCTCTAACCATTTATTGAAGTACTCAATTAACGCCGACCCGTGCAACCAACGAAGGTCAACTTCTTTGAGATTCTCAAAATAATCGAAGAAAAGATGGCCCACCTTCATATCTTTTGCGAGCTTTTCCTTGCCGCTGTTCTTGTGGTACTGGTATTCGTAGGCGTTACCCCGCTTGGCCGATTTCACTTCATAATTAGCCAGATCAATACCCGCACCGGACCCGCGTCCTGCATCTTTCACCAGCATTGATGCAAATACCTCCCAATCCGAGGACATGGCGATGGTCCCAGGAGGGATTCCGCGCGCGCTATATAGCCGCAACTTTCCCTGAACTGGACCATACATATATGCGTGAAAAAACATCAGGGCTTTTTCAAAGTCGAGATCGGTGGGGAGGGCTCGGATTTGAGGGGCTTTATTCATTGAGGCGGGCATTGGAAACAGCTTACCACTCCGTGACCGGCTCCCCTTTTCACCGTGGTCATGCAGCACTTCTCGACACAGACTCCCGAGTTCGAGCACTTCGTGCACGACCAGCAAGCTCGGCTAGCAGATGCCGCGTAAGCCAACGAGTAGCTGGAACTGCAACGGCATCGCCCATCGCTCTATATCCATCGTTATAAGACCCAGGGATCTTATAGGTGTCAGGCGCTCCCATCAACCGCGCACATTCTCTAACGGTCATAAGACGTGAACGAACCTGTCCCTGGTCGACGAGGATAACCGTTTGTCGGCTGCTTCCGCCGTTAGGGGTGCGCAAACACCCAGCAATACCGTCGAAACGAATCTCGAGACGTTGAGTCTTGACGCCATTCTCGTCCGGCCTTGTACGTCGGTAGGCGGTGCCGGCAAAAAAGGTCTTTGCCCGTTTCGCCGCTTCGAGCTTCTTCTGATTCAAAGGGGAGAGCATAGCGCAAAGCTCCCTTGTTTTGGAGCGTGGGTCGCAAAGGGCATCGCGTTCGCAAAGGTCTGCGAAGATGGGTGTCTCTCTAATCGGAAAAGGTAATGTCCACCAAAGCCAATCGGGGTCATTCACAGTAACGGAAGTCCGAACGAGGCCTGAAGAATGAAACGGAAGCGAAGGAAACTTCTGGATCAAGTCGTCAATCGGGATATCTTCGGAAACCGCGATTATGAAGGCTCTGGGTCGGCTTTGTGGAACAAAGGCTTTAGCGTCGAGGACGACTGCACCGACTCGATAGCCCATATCGCGAAGAGCGTTATATGCGAGCTGGAAATGCTTGCCTTGATCGGCCACGACAAAACCGACAACATTCTCGGCAACGAGAACTGGAGGCCTCTTCCCGTGATCTTCCAGCTCTTTTAGGACGCGAACCCACTCCCAAAATAGGCCAGATCTGGTCCCCGATTCGATGCCTCCGAGGTTACCGGCTAGCGAGAGGTCCTGGCATGGAAACGAAGCCCAGGCCAAGTCCGCAACCGGAAGATCGTGTCCATGTACATGCCGAATATCCCCTAGATGGAATTTTTCTTGTGGGTGATTTGCTTCATACACTGCCTGTTTTTTTGCGCAGTTGTCGTTAGCCCAGAGCGTTTCAAAATCTGGCGCCAAGCCCAATCCGACAAGACCACTGCCTGCAAAAAATTCCAGTGCCGTAAACATCGCTAAGCCCACTCTACTGCCTTCGGAGAGGCTGGTCAAAGGATTCGTTGAGGCTGGAAGGCCGGGTACCTGACCTTGGGAATCAACTGCCTCAACACGGTACAATCGGGTTCTTGTAATCCCAAATCGGGATGGCCGACATCTGGATGGCACCCATTTCCTGCCTCCGCTGACTTGCCGCCCTTGTTAACCAATCCCTCCTCTCGTTCGTTGTATGTGCAGAAGAGGCCGCAAGTGCTCTTCGAGTGAGGGGATTTCAAAAATGCACAATCATCGCCGCATCCTGCCCTGGGTTCTTCGCGCCGTCGCGCTGCCCGCCGTCCTGTTTGCCACTCTTGCCGCCGCGCAAACCCGGCCCACCGCGCCCGCGCGGCCCGCGGCCCAACTGCCGGCGGCAACCGCATCCGTCCCCACCGAGAAGGATCTGGCCGCCACCAGGGAGCAGTTGCTGAAGCTGCTGCGCCTCAGCCCTACGCTGACCACCGTGGTGGCCCACGACCCCTCGCTGCTGGCCAACCAGGACTACGTCAGCCGCAACAATCCCCAGTTGGCCGCGTTCCTGGCCAGCCATCCCGAGATCGCCCGCAACCCCGATTTCTACCTCTTCACCCACATGAATCCGGAGGACGGCAGCCCCGACGAGGCGCTGCAGCGCGCCGTATGGCCGGAGTTCGTGCAATCGGCGCACACCGAGCGCACCGTCGATGTCGTAGAGCCGGTTTCGGCCGTGGTGGCTTTCGCGTGCTTTCTGGCCGCGTTCATCTGGATGATCCGCGCCTTTCTTGAGAACCGCCGCTGGGGCCGCATCTTCAAGCTGCAAAGCGAGGTGCATGGCAAACTCATCGACAAGTTCAGCTCCAACCAGGAACTGGCGCTTTATATGGAGACCGAAGCCGGCAGGCGCTTCCTTGAGGCCGCGCCCATCCCGGTGGGCTTTGAACCCGAACAGCGCGTGCCCAACGCCGTGGCCCGGGTGCTGACCCCCCTGCAAATCGGCATCGTGCTCACCCTGCTCGGCGGCGGCATATTCCTCCTCCGCCACGCCGGTGCCGACTTGGAAACGCCCATGCTGGTGCTGGGCACCGTGATCCTGATGCCCGGCCTGGGATTTATCATCTCCGCGGGGATCACCTGGATTCTGGCCGGCCGTCTCGGCCTGATGCCTGAGAGTCCCGAAGCGCCCCACCGGCCCAATCCGCCTTCCGGCACTGCGGAACAACAGTGAGCCGGAAAGGCCACTCGCCCGGTGAGAAAGCCACAACGCATGTCTTGGGAATCCGTACTTCCGAACGCTCTTTCCGGCGGCGCGCCGCGGGCAGCCGAACTGCCCATGGATAGCGACGCGTTCGCCGGGTTCTACGAGCGCTCGGCCCGCTCCCTGTGGGCCTATCTGGCGCGGGTATCGGGCGATCCCGCGCTGGCCGACGACTTCGCCCAGGAGAGCTACGTCCGCTATCTCGCGGCGGCGCGGCCGGATGAGGGCGAGGTCGCCGGCCGCCGCTATCTCTTCCGCATCGCCACCAACCTGCTGCGCGACCACTGGCGTCGTCCCCGGCAAGCGTCGATCGAAGAAATTCCGGAAGAGTTCCTTGCTGCCAGCGCCACTTCGGCGCAGGCCGACTCCCAGGCCGTGCTGGGCCCGGCCCTGGCGCAACTGCGCCCCAGGGACCGGCAACTGCTCTGGCTGGCCTATGCAGAGGGCTACTCGCATCGCGAGATTGCCGAGGTTACCGGACTGGCCGCGGCCAGCATCCGGCTCCTGCTTTTTCGCGCGCGGCGCAAGATCGCCCGCCTGCTCCGCGAGCAGAACCCGAAAGGCGGTGAGCTATGAGCTTCAGCCCTTGCAACCGTGAAAAGGAAGTGGCGGAGTTGCTGGCGCGCGGCCAATGGCCCCAGGCCTGCACCCCGGAACTGCGCGCCCACGCTCGCGCCTGCCGTTCCTGCGGTGACCTGGTCGCGGTCATCCTTGCCTTCCAGAGCGCGCGAGCCCAAGCCGCCAGCGCAGCGAAACTCGGCGCACCGGGCGCTCTCTGGTGGCGCGGGCAACTGCGCAGGCGGAATGCCGCCGTCGAGCGCGTCGGCCGGCCCATTCTCGGCGCACAGATCTTTGCGCTGTGCATCTGTGCCCTTGCCGCGGCGGCCCTGGCAGTGTCGCAGGCCCGGCACGGCCTCCACTGGCTGGCCTGGCTGGCGCAATTACCCCAACCGCTTTCACTCCACCTTGACGCCCTCTGGCCTTTCTCGCTTTCCAGCTCCGGCGCGGGTCTGCTGGTGCTGATTCCCGTTCTCGCAACCCTGGCGCTGCTGAGCGGTCTGGTGGTCTATCTGGCCTCTGAAAAGCAATAGGGAGCCTCTGATTAAGCCCATGTTTTGGAAGGGCACGCCTTTAGTCGTGCCGTAAGTGTTGCAAAATCAGCGTGGGCTTTAGCCCCTGAGGGAATGCTCGTCTGCGGAATCGACTTGTTCAGAGGTTCCATAGGGCGTTTCCCCTGAAGGTGTAGCGCTTTGGGCGCCCTACCTGGGCGCCCTCCGGGCACCGCGTTTTTGTTATTGCGCTCTAGTGTCCTGTCCCTGAAGTTTGCAACAGAACAAGGGTTGTCGCTGAGCGAACGGGGCCCCAAGCGCTTTTCAGCTTGGGGGGTGGTGAGTCGAAGGATCCGCAGTTGTTTTTCAAAGAACATCTGGGACACCACGCCAGGGTGGGAAACGACGACCCTCAACGCTGCAGTTCATAGGGAGCCGGGTGCCCCAGATCCGGATTCTCGGACCTGGGAGGGGCTGATGGCCGTTTCATGAACCTCCGCTCTCCTCATGGGTTGCGGGAAGGTCGCTTGAAGCCAACAGCCCTTGGCAATGGAATCAAGGCGATGCGCCGGCTGAACATCAACAGTGGGAGAGCGCTCAGTGTTTTGAACCCCACTTGCCGACAATTACCCTCCCCTGGCGCACACTGGTAGATAGAAAGGTATGTCCCCGGTTCAAAATGTCAGGTATGTAACCGGTCCGTACCCCCCACCTCCCCTTCGAGGCGTCATTCTTGATAATTGAATGCCCATAAGCAGCGCATAATGAATAGTTTACAAAACAGGCGCATTAACTACTCAGTAAACACAACCGGCGCTTTTTTGCCCGCTTTTACCCCGATTTGAGCCCAAAAACCGCATTTCCTGCGCGAAATACGCGCAGCGAATGCCCTGAAAACACAACCGCCCCTCGGCGTACCGAGAGGCGGGTTGCGGTGCGGTTGAGAGGGAACTACTCGGCGGCGGCGGCTTCCGCAACCGGCTCGGCGGCCGGTGCTTCGGCGGCCACTTCCTCGGTCGCTTCGGCCTGAACCTTCACCTTCACATGCGCGGTGACTTCGCGATACAGCTTGATAGCCACTTCGTAGTCGCCCACGGTCTTGATCGGATCCGCCAACTGAATCTTGCGGCGGTCCACTTCAAAGCCCTTGGCTTCCAGAGCGGCGGCAATGTCGGCCGAGGTAACGGAGCCAAACAGCTGGCCGTTCTCGCCGGACTTGCGGGTAAAGCTGAGCGCGACGGGCGCCAGCTTGGCGACCACTTCCTCGGCCTGCGCCTTCTCAGTGGCGGAACGGCGGGCAGAGGCGGACTTCATCTGCTCGATGACGGCCTTGTTGGCCAGGGTAGCCTGCAGCGCCAGTTTGCGGGGCAGCAGGAAGTTGCGGCCGTAGCCGTCGGCCACCTTGACAACATCTCCGCGGTGGCCCAGGTTGGCTACGTCTTCCTTCAGAATTACTTCCATGGGAAACTCTCCAGTGTTGCGGGCGGGCCGCCGTGGCTGGTCTTGTCGTCTTGACAGAGACGCCAGCCGTGGGCGGTACCGCGCAGGATTCTACAGCGGCATCCGGGAGATTGTCGCCCTTCCAGGCCGTTATCGTGCGGTCACTCTCCGTTACCAGAGAGCAAACACGGGCCAAGTGGGCGACGATCCAAGGACTAGTGCCGTGTGGCGAACGGCAGCAGGGCGATGTTCCGGGCCTGCTTGATGGCGCGGGTCAGGCGGCGCTGGTGCTTGGTGCACACGCCGGTGAGCCGCCGGGGCACGATCTTGCCGCGCTCGGCCACAAACCCTTGCAGGAGGCGAACGTCGCGGTAGGGGATCGCATCGATCTTCTCGGTGCAGAACTTGCAGACCTTCTTGCGGCGGAAGAACTTTCCGCGGCCGCCGGGTCCACCGGAGGGCCGTCCGCCAGCAGGCCGTCCGCCGGGGCGGGGGCCGGAACTGGAGCCCGAACCGGAACTGGGGCTGGAAGCGGGGCTGGACACGGCAGTGGAAGCCGAGCCGGATTCCGATCCAGACGTGGCCTGGGGTGCTGCGCTTGCGCCCGTCTCAGGCGCCTTTGCTTGAGTCTCTTCAGACATAGTATTTCCTCTTCACTCTCTGCGATCCCGGAGGGTCCTCAGGGGACCGCGGGCAATGGATCGGGCCGGGGGGCGAGCCAAAAAAGGCCGGCGGCGGCAATGCGGAACAATCCTGCTAGGCGCTGGCCTGAGCCGGCTCGGCAACTGCGGCCGGGGCGGCGACTTCAGCGGGCGCTACGACCGCCGGGGCCACGGCAACCGGGGCAACAGCAACCGGGGCAGCAACCACGGGAGCAGCGACGGCCGGGACCGTGGGTTCCACCTTGCGGCGAACACCGCGCAGGGCCTTCACCTTGGCCAGACGCTTCTCTTCCTCGTCGATGCGCACGGTGATGAACTTGATCACCGGCTCGGTCACACGCAGGCGGCGCTCCAGCTCAAGCACCACCGGCCCATCGGCCTCGATGGTCAGCAGAACGTAGTTGCCGTCGTTGAACTTGCGCACCATGTAGGCCAGCTTGCGGCGGCCCATCTTCTCCACGGACTTGATCGCTCCGCCGCCACCAGTCACGGTGGCGGAAAAGCCGGCGATCAGCTTGTCCGCATCCTCTTCGGTCACATCGGGCCGAACAATGAACATAACCTCATACAAACGGGGCATCCGGTTTCTCTTTCCGCTGGGCGCTCATGGCCCAGCCTCCACCGCCGGCTCTCGGCGTCTTCCCATTTCGAATTGGAAGACGCTCAAGCCTTGGCGGCTTCTTGCTTTCCTTACTCCCCCGCCGGGGCGTTTGGCTCACGGCGGTTGAACTCGTTCATGGCGGCTGCCGGTCCCACTTCGAGGATGCGCCGCGTGGCCGTTGCCACCCGGTCCAGCACCTCGTCCAGTACCGTCAAATCCGCCTTGCGCATGGGCGAGAGCAGATAGTCCTTCCCAGGACGTCTGCCGCCGCCAGCCGCAATGGCTGCAGGAGGCAGACTGGGGCCCCCACGGACAGGTCCTCGTCCGTGGGGTGGAATATCGAGCCCCACGCCAATGCGCAGGCGCAACCACTCCTGATTTCCCAGGGCGCCGATAATGCTGCGGGCTCCGTTGTGCCCGGCAGCCGAACCGCGCTCCCTGATCTTGAGTTTGCCCAGCGTCAAATCCAGCTCGTCGTAAAGGACCAGCAGGTCTTGCGCCGGGTCAGCCTCAAACTCCCGAACCAGTGCGGCCACGGCCAGCCCGCTCAGGTTCATAAACGTCTCCGGCTTGGCCAGGATCACTTCGCGCCCAGCCATGCGGCAGGTTGCGGTAGCGGCCCGGCAGCGCCGGTTCTGGACCACCACGCCTTCTTGCTGGGCGATGCGGTCGATGGCCATGAACCCCGCGTTGTGCGGGGTCCACAGATAATCCGGGCCCGGATTGCCCAGCCCCACCACCAAAAAGGGGCCGCGCCGCTTGTCGGACTCGAGTGGGCGCCCTCTGGGCTCAGCGAGCGACTTTTGCTCGCTGGGTAAACCGGACTCACTTGCCTCGGCCAAGGCTTACTTTTTCGCCTCGGGCTTCTTGGCGTCGGCCTCGGTCTTGCCCTTCTTGGCCACTTCGGGTTCGCCCGCAGCGGCAGCAGCAGTTGCAGCGGCAACGCCGGCTGCTTCAGTCTCGGCTGCGGTGGGGGCCTCTTCGCGGATGGAGACGACGTGAGCTACGGTCGCATCTTCGGAATTGAGGAACTTGATGGAGCCGGTGTGGGGCAGGTCGCTGACACGCAATGTCTCGTAGAGGGCCAGCTTGCTGATATCCACGTCGATGTGGCTGGGAATGTCGCCGGGCAGGCACTCGATTTCGACTTCGCGCAACACCTGGTCCAGAATGCCGCCAGAGGCCTTGACACCCACCGGGATGCCGATCAGCTTGACCCGCACCTTGACGCGGAGAGTCTTGTCCAGGGCAATGCGCTTCAGATCGATGTGGATCAACAGGTCGTTGATCGGTTCGCGCTGCCAGTCCACGATCATGGCCTTGGCGGTGGGCAGGCCTTCAATCTCGACATCGAAAATCGAGTTATGGCCGCTCTCCGAGAAGAGAATCCGCGAAATCTGCTTGGGGTCCACCTCGACGGCCACCGGATCGTGTCCGGAGCCATACAGAACGGCGGGAATCTTACCTGCAACGCGCACACGGCGGGCGGCGTTCTTGGTGAACTTGCCCACGCGGGGCTTGGCTACGACTACTTCTGACATTCGGTCTCTCGTTTCTGAGTTCGGGCACGGGCCGATTGGGGTCCGCTCCCTTTGTAAAAGCCAGTGGTCAGTTGTCAGTGATCAGTTGTCAGCAAAAAACCGCTTGCCGATCACTTGTCGCCTGCTACCAGCTATTGGTTGATGAATCTGATCACTGATCACTGACCACTGATCACTAACTGAACAGCGTACTTACGCTGGTCTCCATGTGAATGCTCTCGATGGCCGCGCCCAGCAGGCCGGCAACCGAGAGCACTTTGATCTTGGGCAACTTCTGGGCCGCCTCGCGCAGCGGAATGGTGTTGGTTACAACCAACTGCTCCAGGCGCGATGCGGCAATGCGGTCGATGGCCGGGCCGGAAAGCACGGCATGGCTGGCGCAGGCATAAACGGTGGCCGCGCCGTTGGCGTACAGGGCATCCACGGTCTTCACCAGGGTGCCGGCGGTGTCGATGATGTCGTCGATGATCAGGCAGGTCTTGCCGTTCACGTCGCCGATCACGTGCATCACTTCAGTCACGTTGATGTCGGTGCGGCGCTTGTCCACAATGGCCAGCGGCGCGCCCACCTTCTGGGCAAAGAAGCGGGCCCGCTCCACGCCGCCCGCATCCGGTGAAACCACGGTCAGCTTGGGCAGGTTCAGCTCGCGGAAGTAACTCACCAGCACCGGGCTGGCAAACAGATGATCGACGGGAATGTTGAAGAAGCCCTGAATCTGGGCGGCGTGCAGGTCCACAAACAGTGCGCGGTTGGCTCCGGCGGTGGTCAGCAGGTCGGCGATGAGCTTGGCGCTGATGGCTACGCGGGGGCGGTCCTTGCGATCCTGGCGGGCGTAACCGTAATAAGGCACAACCACCGTGATTCTGGCCGCCGAGGCCCGCTTGAGGGCGTCGATCATGACCAGCAGTTCCACCAGGTTCTGGTCCACCGGATAGCAGGTGGGCTGCACCACAAAAACATCCACGCCGCGTACATTCTCAAGCAGTTGGAAGTAGACTTCGCCGTCGGCAAAACGCTGCAATTTGACTTCGCCCACGGGCACGCCGATGTGGCGGCCAATCTCTTCAGTCAGCGCCCGGTTGGCCGAGCCGCTAAAGAGCTTGAAGCGCTTGTCCTCGCTCAGGTTGCGGGTCCGCTTGCGCTCGGCCGCCGGCTTGGCGTCCTTGCCCCTGGCGGCGGCCTCCGCGGCCAATCCCTGCAAAGGACCCTTTTCCGCGATCTCTCGCGGCGCTACCGGTCCGTTCTCCTGCTGCTTGCTTTCCACTGTCAGTGTCAATGCTTCCGCTTCCATGTTTCCGAGCACCTCCAAGCTGGTTGGCTTTGGCTGCTTTCCGGGGTTCACGTACAAAACTTGGCTGGGCGACCAGGATTCGAACCTGGACAAGTGCCTCCAAAGGGCACTGTCCTACCATTAGACGATCGCCCAACTCCAGCGGAGTTCCAATCCCTGTTGACCGCGGCCGCTGGTCCTGAAGAAGAATCTTCGCTGGAAGACTCCGCCTCGCCCGGCGCCAGTTGAACCGCGGAAAAATCGGAAAACCGCCCCATGCAGCCGTTGGCGAGTTTCTCCCGCACAACAGTTGCTTGTCAATATCCTTGTTGCGTCAGCATTGCGCGCCAGTAGGCAGAGCGCGGCAGGGTGCGGGTCAGGTGACTCGCAATTCCGGCCGGCCGCAAACGTTCGCGCGCCGCTTCCGCAGCTCCGCGGGTCAGATACAACCCGAAGAGCGCCGAACCGGACCCGGACAGCGAAGCATGGAGGGCCGCCTCCGGTGTGCCGAAGCCCAAAAGAAGACGCTTGATCTCTGCAAGGGGGGGGTGCTGGGCAAAGACGACGCGTTCAAAGTCGTTTTGGATCCAGCTACTGATCCCGGTGCGGACAAGCGCGGACTCTTGTGGTCCGGCCAGGTCCTCGCCTTCGGCAAGGACACCGGAGGAGCCAACTCCCTGCCGTCCTCCGGGGATCGCTCCCACAAAGGCGCTGGCATAGGCGCGGCTCAACTCATTTAGTTTATCTGTACTGGCCTCGGGGGTCAAACCCTCGGCGGCGCACAGGGCATCCCAGTCGCGAAAGGCCTGCGGTGTGGAGACGCCCACGGCGGGCGTGGCAATGACGCACCAGACCGGTTCAAAGTCCGGCAGGGGATAGACCTGCTGGCCCCGGTCCAGCCCCAGGATGGCGCCGCCAATCAGGAACAGGGGCACATCGGAGCCTACCTGGGCGGCAAGCTGAAGGCGGCGCGCCGGCCAGCCCGGTCTTCCACCTTTTGGGGTGCCCCATCCTTCGAGCGCTTTTTGCTCGAAGGGTGGGAGAGCACGAAGCTCGTTCCCTATCCCCAGCTCCGCCTCCAGCCCCACCAGCGCCGCCACGGCGTTGGCCGAGCCCGCGCCCAGGCCGCCCTGCACCGGCAGCCGCTTTTCAATATGAATCTCCACTTCCGCCGAGAGGCCAAGCGCTTCAAGCGCCAGGGCAACCATCTTCCAGGCCGTGTTGCGGCTGTCGGTGGGGACGCGGCTGTCGTTTGAGGTGAGCCGCAGGGCCGTCGCTGCCGCGGGCCGGGCCGTCACCGTGACCAGGTCGTACAGCTCCAGGGTCTGATAGACGGTTGTCAGCGCATGGAACCCGTCGGGCCGGGGCGCGCCGATGCCGAGGCCAAGGTTGATCTTTGCGTGGGAGCGGACGGCGGTAGACATACCGGTTCATTGTAGAGCCGGGCAGCGCTGTCGCAGCTTGGGGCCGCACCGTATCCAGGAACTGATTTTGCTGGCCAAACGTAAGTAACCGCAGCGTAGAATGCGAGTCCAAGCTCCAGGGCGCACCCAGCGCGGCGCAGCCAAGAGGGTTACAGCCGGCCGGGAAGCACAAAAGAGGAAAGATATGGCCCTTTCCACAAGGTCCGGCGTTGCATGGGCTGCCCTGCTGGCAGCCGCCGCTCTTTCCCTGCCTGCCCAGGAGGCGGCGCACTCCGCGCCCATGATTGAGCGCTACGGCAAGCCCTATGTCATGGTCATGATCAACGGCAAGGGACCGTACCGGTTTGTCATCGACACGGGGACCGGCGCGGACGCTTTTGTGAGCCCGGAACTGGCCAATGAGCTGCAATTGCCCACCGTGTCGGAGACGGTGGTGAACGACCCCAGCCGGCAGGGCGGGCAGCGGGTGCCCATCGTTCTGCTGCCGTCCGTCCAGATTGCCGGGGTGGATTTCTACTGGGTGAGGGCCATCCGGCATGAAGTAACTGGCGAAGCCGGTTCCTGCCAGGGCCTGCTGGGTTTCACCCTTTTCCGCGACTACCTGCTGACCCTCGATTTTCCCCACCGGCAGGTACTGCTGGCTTCGGGCGCCCTCGCGCCGGATGGAGAGAAAACGGTGCTGCCCTTTCGCATGCCGGATGGGGTGCCGATTGCCTCGTTACGCGTGAATAAGCAATGGGTGGAGGCGCAATTCGATTCCGGCGGGGGCGGCCTCACCCTGCCGGAAAAGCTTGCGGCTCACCTGAAATGGGTCATTCCTCCGGTCGCTTTTGCCACCGGCAAAACCCTGACCACGCGCTTCGATATCAAGGCGGCAAAGCTCGCCGCGGACGTCAAGGTGGGGAAGTACACCTTCACTCATCCGGTGGTGGAAATCCACCCGGCGTTCCCGCTGGTCAACTTCGGCTCGCCGCCGATGCAGAGCTTTGCCATCACCTTCGATCAGAAAAGCCTGCTGATGCGGCTCGCCGCCGACCACGACCACTTTATCCTGACGGCGCCGCCCAGCCCGACGCGCCTGACCAACCAGCCGAGGCCTGCGCTCCCGCCCCCGAACCTGGTGCCGCTGGGATAGGAATCGCGTCCAGCCCCTCCGCGGCGGCCTGGACGCTTTCGCCGGTGTAAAGTGATGCCTGAGCCATGCCGCACAGCAAACAGCAGCTTTCTCTCAACCTCAATTGGAGCCGGCGCGATTCAATCGCCGCGGCCGGGCTGTTTCTGGCCACCGCGGGCGTGATCCTTTGGCAGAACGCGCATCTGGTGATCCTGTGGGACCTGAGTTATGTCCTCGATAGTGCAGTTCGTATGGCCCAGGGGCAGATGCCCTATCGCGACTTCCCCTTTGCCCATGCGCCACTTACATTCCTGATTCAGGCCACCCTCATCCGCCTCACCGGGCGCGTCTTTTTTCACCACGTTCTCTATTGCGCCCTGGCCGGCGGCCTGGGCACCGTGCTAGCCTGGCGCATGGCGCTGCATACCCTGCGCGGACGGATGGCCGCCGCCTGGACTGCCTCAGTGCTGCTGGCCGCGCCGCTCACCGTGCTGGGCATCTACTGCATCCTGCCCCATCCCTCCTACGACTGCGACTGCGCCCTCTCGATTCTGGTCGCCATGCTGCTGTTGCAACGGCTGACGCCGGATGCCGCGGCCGTTGCCGCGCCGCGCCCTGCGGGAAGACTGTTGCAACCCTTCCTGGCGGGCGTGGCCCTTGTGCTGCCGCTCTTCTTCAAGCAGAACATCGGCCTTCCGCTGCTGCTGGCCGCGCTGGCGGCGATCCTGCTGCTGCTGGCCGCCGCCCTCATCCGGCGCGCCCCGGCGGACCCTCCCGGAACCCCGGCCTTGCTGGCGGTCCTTGCCGGCTCGGCCACAACGTCGCTTGCGGCCGGCCTGCTGCTCCATTTCACGGCCGGTATCGGCAACTACATTCACTGGACCATCCAGTTCGCGGCCCAGCGCCGCCTGCCGGGTTTCAAAAACATGCTCGGCGTCTATACGGAGCCGTCTCTGCTGTGGATGCTGCCCTGCGCCGGCGTCGCTCTGGCTCTTCTGCTTACGCCGCTCGCCAGAGCCCAATGGGCGCGGCTGCTGGCGCTGGGCCTGCTGGCCGCTCCGTTTCTCTGGACCCTGTTCACGCTGTTTCTCTATGACGACGCCGACGAACGCGGCGACAGCCTGCTGGCCCTGTGGCCGCTGCTGCTGATCCTGGCCGCCGCACTCACGCTGTTCAATCTGCTCCGCGGCCTGACCCTGCATGCCCTGCTGCCCGCAATCCTGCTGGTGGCCATCAACGGAACTCTGCTCTCGCAGCAGCTTTGGGGATCGACCTACGCCATCTGGCCGCTGCTCATGCTGCTCATCGGCGAGATGATCGCGTTTCTGGCAGCCATCAAGCTGCCCGGCGCCGCACCAGGAGCCGCATGGCGAAGCCTGCCCCTGGCGCCGGTTCTGGCTGCGGTCGTTGCGGCCACGCTGCTGGTCTGCGGCGGCTTCTATACGGCCAGCGAGGAGCGCCTGTCCTACGCGCAACTGCCGGAAGGGCCGGTGCTGCACGCCACGCTGCCGCAACTGGCGGGCATGACCACGCGCGGCAACTATTTGCCCGCTTTTGAAGAGCTGCTGCGCTTTGCCGGCGCCAACATTCCTGTCTCTGACGGCCTGATCCTGCTGCCCGGCGAGGACCCGTTCTACTTCGCCACCGGCCGCGCACCGCAGTTTCCGGTGCTGCTCTTCGATCCCGCCACCGACCCCTACTCGCCCGCCCAGCTTGTGGAGCAGGCCCGCGCGCGCAGCATTCGCTGGCTCATCGTGAAGCGGAATCTCCAGATCAAAGAGGACCCCACCCCGCAGCGTGAAGCCCTGCTGGCAGCGCTGCTGGGGGACTTTGCGCTCGACCGACAGTTGCAGAGCTATGACGTTTACCGGCGGCGGTAGAACCTGTACGAAGACTTTAGGAGCACCCCACTCGCTGCGGCGAGTTTTGACAGAAATGAACCAAGGCAGGACCCGCCACCAAAGCTCCGTGCCCCATCCTTGCGACTTTTTTCTGTCGCAAGGATGGGAAACCAACGCCCTCAACCAGCCTTGTTCATGAGGGGGGCCGACCGGTAGGTCGGGGTTTCAACCCCGACAAAAGCCGACAGAATCAACCTGGGCTTTAGCCCCTGAGGTTGAGCTTCTGGGAGAAAGCGCACGCCTCAGAACCTGAAGGCACAAGCATTTTTGCATTCTGACTGTCAGGGCTAAAGCCCTGACCTACCACTGCCCGCGCTCCACGCCTGGGCCTTGGCCGCGCGCAGCGTGGCCACCGGGTCGCCGGTGGGATAGAACTCCATGGCCACAGTGTGTTGGTAGTGAAGTTCGACCAGCTTCTTGTAGATGTTGGCGTAGTTGATCTCGCCGGTGCCGGGCTCGTTGCGGCCGGGCACGTCGGCCACGTGAATCAGGCCGATCACGTCGATGTGCTTGTCGAGCTTCTCGATCAGGTTGCCCTCCACCATCTGCTCGTGGAAGATGTCGTAGAGGAACTGCACCTGGGGATGATTCACAGCGCGGATCACTTCAATCGCCTCCGAGGCACGGGTGAGAAAGTACTTGGGATTCTCCTCGGGGTGGATGCACTCCAGCAGCAGGCGTACCGGCTGGCCGTCGATCTGCCGGCCCTCCACCAGTTTGGCGGCTTGCTTCAGGGTCTCAATCGAGCATTGGTGTTGCTCTTCGCGCGACAAGCCCGGAACCACGTTGCCCGAGAGCACAATCATCGTCGGGCAGCTCAGCGTCTCCATCGGCTTCAGCGCCTCCCTCAGCTCAGCCAGGAAGGCCTCACGATCGGCGGGAACGGCCACGCCGTGCTTCAGCCCGGCGGTGGCGTCAAAGCGGATGTTCAGGCGCTTGCGGGCGGCATTGGCGCGGCCGAAATCGGCCTCCGACCAGCCTGCGTACTCGCCCACCAGTTCGATCTGGCGGTAGCCCGCCTCGGCCACCTTGGCCAGCCGCTCCTCAAAGGGCAGATGGGTGAAGACGGTCCACAGCATCACCGAAAGCGGGAACGGCGGTGTCCCGGTTTGGGGTGCGGCGGCGCTGAGGGTGGCGGCCGGGAGTTTGGGCGCGGCGGCAGCCACAGCGGCTGCGGCCAGGGATTGGGCAAAAGTGCGGCGATTCATGAAAGCCTCCACATAAAAGGGATTCCGGTTGAGGTTTCAGTTTTCCCACCCTTGCGACAAAAAAAGTCGCAACGATGGGGCACGGAAGATTTTCGGCTTAACGATATCTCTGACCGCTTGAAGTTGTATCAGCTTGGGTGCCCCAGGTCTCGCTTCTGAGACCTGGGAAAGCATGAACTCAAGGTACAAAATCATCCGGTCAGAGACCTGGCTGCTGCAACTGGAGCTGCCGCTAAGTCTTCGCTCCTGCCTTGCGGGAGCGGCGCAGTTCCTGCCAGTCCTTTTCGGTCTGGTCGGCGTAGAGGGAGCCAAACTTGCCGAGCGCCTCGGCAAAGCCGTCGCCGGAGCCCAGGTAGCCGGCCAGGACCAGCGGATCGCCGGAGCGGGCGTGGCCGCGCGCCAGCAACTCGCCGCAGACCTCGGCGTAAGCTTGCAGGCCGCCGCCGGCCAGGTCGTCAAGTTCGATGGAACCTTTGTGGTCGTTGAGCTGGCGGACCAGATACTGGCGGCCGCCGATGTGCGTCCAGCCCAGAAAGGGGTCGGATTGCAACTGCATGGCGCGCTGCCCCTCGGCCACGCGCTGTCCGTTGTGGCGGGCGGGGTGCGCATCGGGCAAATAAGGCGCGTAGGCCGAGGCCGGCTCCTCTTTGATCTGCAAAAACAGCGGGTCCGCGGGGCCATTGCCCTCGAAGTAGACGCAATAGTCGCGCAGCCCAACCGAACCCGTTCCCACCACCTTGAAGGCCACGGCCAGCGGTTGGTAGAGCGACAAAAGGTGCTGCCGCTGCGGCTCCAGCATCTCCTGATACGGCGCCAGCGAGGCCAGCACCGCCCGTTCCTGGGCGCCGCTCACGCGGGTCAGCATCGGCTTGGATTCCTTGAACCTGCGGGGCGCTCCGGGCTTGGCGGGGACGGCCTCGGTGAGCTGCTCCAGGGTGTGCTGCGGCGAGGCCCGCTCGGCCTTCAGCAGCGCCGCATGCACCGGCTCCGCCTGGTCCATGCGATGCACCTGAAAGCGAACCACCTCCACGCTGGGCAGCTCGGCAAAGGCGCGCATCTGGGCGCAGTAGCGCTCCAGGCACTTTTCCACCGCCTGCCGCGCGGCCGCTTCCTTGTGGCCGGACCCGCGTCCGGCCAGTACCAGCGAAGCTGCCATGCGCTTCAAATCCCATTCAAACGGGCCGCGGATGGTCTCGTCGAAGTCGTTGATGTCAAAGACCAGCCGTCCGTCGGGCGCAGCATAGGCGCCCAGGTTGCGTACATGCGCGTCGCCGCAAAGCTGGCACAGAATGCCGGTATTGGGCAGGACAGCCAGGTCGGCGGCCATCACCGGCACGGCTCCGCGGAAGTAGGCGAAGGGCGTCTCGGCCATCAGTTGGTACTTGAGCTTGATGAGTGCCGGCACGCGCCCGCGCATGGAGCGCTCCAGCAGCGGCAGAGATGTCTTGCGCGCCTTGGGGTTGAACTCGGCGTGTTGCTGGCGGCCCACCTGCTTGCGCCGCGCCTGGCCCAGGGTGCTGCGTTCTTCAGGGGTTGCCCAGTGCATGACCCGCACCATACTCGCTCTGCCCTCGGCGGCGCAACCCGCCGTGCGGTACACTTTTCGCTGGAAGCCCTGCATCCCATTGATCCGGCCCAAAAGGACGGCATCACCACAGCCTGAAATGCCAGGCCGGGCTCCGCTCCCGGAGGAAATCCCTTTGACCCGTGCAGCCGCCCTGTTGTTCCCGGCCCTTGCCGCTCTCTCCATCGGCACCCTACCCCTCGCCACCCAGGCCCCGCAGAAGCCGCTCACCGTGGAGGCGATTTATGCCCATGGACCGCTGATCGGCACCCCGCCCAAAGGACTAACCTGGTCGCCGGACGGGAAGCACATCAGTTATATGGATGGCGGGGAGCTGATCGATCTCGATCCGGGATCGGGCAAGCCCCATGTGCTTGTCAGCCGCGCCAAGCTTGCCGCGCTCACCGGGGCGGCGGCCTCGGAGGAGGATCGCGACCATCGCGCCCGCTACGCCATGCCGGCCTACCTGTGGGCGCCGGATGCGAAGCATCTGCTGTTCGACTCCAACGGCCGCCTGTGGATGTTCGACCTGCACAACGGAACCGGGGTACAGATCGGCTATACCGGGGAGGCTGCCGGCGACGACCCCAAGTTTTCTCCCAACGGCGAGTTCGTCTCCTACGTGCGCGACCACGGCCTGTCGGTGGTGCGGCTCAAGGACCCCGGTACGCCCGCCACCGCGGTTGCCCCGGCGCCGCCCAATTCCGCTACCCTCAACGGCGAAGTGGATTGGATCTACCTGGAAGAGCTGGAGACGCGCAGCAACTATTTCTGGTCGCCGGACTCCAGGCACCTGGCCTATCTGCAAATGAAGGAGTCGGCGGTGCCGCAGTATCCGATCACCGACTGGATTCCCACCCACGCCACGGTCGAAATGCAAAGCTACCCGCAGCCCGGCGATCCCAATCCCGACGTGCGCGTGGGCGTGGTGGGCGCCCAGGGCGGCAAGACGGTGTGGATCAAGCTGCCCATCCAGCCCGGCCAGGATTACATTCCGCGCTTTGGCTGGGTGGACCACAAGACCCTGTGGATCGAAACGCTCTCTCGCGACCAGAAACACCGCGACCTCTACTTTGCCGACGCCTCCAGCGGGCAGGCGCATCCCGTGCTGCAACTGGCCGACGACAAGTTCTTTAACGACAAGTACGACGTTGAAGTGGGTTACGGCAGCATCGTGCTGACCAACTGGAGCGACGGCCACAACCATCTCTATCTCTACAGTTACAACCAGTCCGATCCCCTGGCGGCAACGGCCAAACTGGAGCGGCAACTGACCCAGGGCGCGTTCGAGGTGAGCGAGGTTCTGCGCGTGGATCATGAAGCCAGGCTCGTCGCCTACGCCTCCAATGAGGGCAACCCGCTGGAGCAGCAATTGTGGCAAGTCAGCTTCGACGGCCAGCGCAAGCAGTTGAGCGCGGGCGCAGGCACGCATGCCGGCAACTTCTCTCCCGCGGGCAGCGCCTTTGTTGACAAACAGTCCACGCTCCTCGATCCGCCGGTTTTGCGCCTTTGCCAGGCTGGCGGCAAGTGCAGCGTCTTTTGGCAGACGCGCGCGCTGGAGCCCTACCATCTGCGCGCTCCCCAGCAGCTTGAGGTAAAGGCCCACGACGGCACCATGCTCTATGCCACGCTGCTGCTGCCCGAGGGCGCCGCCACGCCGGCTTCAGTCCCGCTGATCGTGAACCCCTACGGAGGGCCCGGCGAGCAGTCTGTGGCCAACCGTTGGGGCGACGGGCTGCTCTTCGACGAGTTGCTGGCGCAGCATGGCTTTGCCGTGCTCCACGCCGACAATCGCGGTATGGGCGGCCGCGGCCGCGCCTTTGCCCAGGCCGCTTATCACAACTTCGGACCCGTACAGTTTGAGGATCAGTTGACGGTGGTGGATTGGGCGCTGGCGCGCTATCCGCAACTGGACCCCAAGCGCCAGGGCTGGTGGGGCTGGAGTTGGGGCGGCAGCTTCACCCTCTATGCGCTCACCCACTCCGACCGCTTCCGCGCCGGGGTTGCGGTGGCCCCGGTGACCGACTGGCGCAACTACGACTCCATCTATACCGAGCGCTACATGAGCCAGCCCGCGGAGTTTGCCGAGGGGTACCGCGACTTTTCCGTGGTGAACTCGGCGGCCAATCTCAAAGGGCGGCTGCTGCTGGCGCATGGCACCGGCGACGACAACGTGCACATGGAAAACACCATCCAGTTTGTGCAGAAGCTGATCGAGGCCGGCATTCCCTACGACTTGCAGCTTTATCCGCGCAAGACTCACTCCATTGCCGGCCCGGATGTGCGCACGCACCTGTTTAACCGCATCCTGGCGCACTTTGAGGAGTATCTGATGCCGCCGGCATCTCCCGGAGCCGAGAAGTAAGAGGAGCTGGGCGCTCCAGGTCTCGATTCTGACACCTGGGAAAGCAGAATCCTGGATGAGCCAGGAACTGGGTGCCCCACCTTGGGCGCGCGTTTTGCGCCTAAGGAACCTCTGATCAAGTCAATGCTTTGAAAGGGCACGGCTTCACAGGCTGCGGAAAAGCCCGTTCCTGAGGTAGGTCCGGGCTTCACCCCGGACATAAGCCATACAGATTCAACGTGGGCTTTAGCCCCTGAGGGAATGTTCGCCCGGAGAATCGACTTGTTCAGAGCTTCCCTAAGGTGGGATATCTATATCTACAGCTTTTTATTGGGCAATTAGCCCACCTTTTCCAGACGGATGAAAATGAAAGCCGGGCGCCCCATCGTCGACGCACTTTCCTCGCGGCAAGGGTGGGAGCCCACGCTTGCCAAGAAGGATTCTTCTGCAAGGCCGAAGCGCTGCAAGGCGGGAGGTCGTGACCCTTCGCAAAACACGCGAAGCATGACCCACTTCCTTGCCTGGAAGAGAATATGCGAGCAGGTCGCCCGTCTTGAGCAAAATAGCTCTAGGTAGAATTTTTGTGCGGAACTGCGGATGGCGCTTGCGCTTCAGTCAGGCGACGCGTCCCACCTACAGTTCGTGGCGGCGGAACAGATCATCCTTGCTGCGGCACGGGCAGTTGGTGCATCCCACGCAGCACACAAGCAGAAGGGCCACGCCCACCGTCACAATGACGGCGAGGAAGCTTCCATTCGTCGCGAACCAGTGAACCAGGCTATGCATATTCAGAGACACCATACGCTCACCTCCGAAACTTCGCTGCCGAACCGCCTGCCAGCGATTTCTTTCGAGTTTCAGAGCGCCGGACTCCCGGCGCCATAAGTGTATCATCGGCAGAATTGCATCGTCATCTCTTGTTTTGTAGAGAATAAAAAGCGAAAATAATGTCAATATGACGACCGGTCCCAATCCGGCACCGGACCCCCTCTTCAGCGAGGTTCCGGAAGATCTCCAGAATCTGGAGCCGGAGGCCGTGCGCCCCGCGCTGGAGCCCAGTTCCGAGCAGGGCACTGCCCTCAACTGGCTGTTCGTGGACCTGAACTCCTACTTTGCCTCGGTGGAGCAAGACGACCGTCCCGAACTGCGCGGCCGCCCGGTGGGCATTGTGCCCATGATGGCCGACACAACGGTTTGCATTGCCGCCAGTTACGAGGCCAAGGCCCACGGCGTCAAAACCGGAACCGTGGTGGCCGACGCCAAGCGCATGTGTCCCGGACTGGTGCTGGTAGAGGCTCGCCACGAGCTCTACGTCGCCTACCATCACCGCATTGTCGAGGCGGTGGAGAGCTGCCTGCCGGTGACGGCGGTGTGCTCCATCGACGAGATGGCCTGCCGCCTGATGGGCCGCGAGCGGCCGCTGCTGGCGGCCATGGATCTGGGGCGGAGGGTAAAGGCACGCATTCTGGAGCGCGTCGGCCCCATGATGCGCAGTTCGGTGGGCCTGGCCACCAACCGCTTCCTGGCCAAGGTGGCCAGCGACATGGAGAAGCCCGACGGCCTGGTGGCGCTGCCGCTCGACATTCTGCCCGAGGCGCTGCGCCAGCTTGCGCTGCGCGACCTGCCCGGCATTGGCGCCCGCACCGAAAAGCGTCTGAACGAGCAGGGCATCCGCAGCATGGAAGACCTGCTGGCGCTCGGCTGCGAGCAGGCCGGCCAGATGTGGGGTTCGGTGTGGGGCGAGCGGCTGTGGCACTGGCTGCAGGGCGAAGACTTTGACATGGCCGAGACCGAGCACCTGAAGTCGCTCAGCCATCAGCATGTGCTGGCGCCGGAGATGCGCACCCCCGAGCAGGCCTGGGCGGTGGCCCACAAGCTGCTCCACAAGGCGGCGATGCGGCTGCGCGCGGGCGGTTTGTGGGCCGGCAGCATCGGGCTGGCCATCGGCTTTGCGGTACCGCGCGGCGAGAAGACGCCGGTGAGCCGCTTCGGCGTGCCCACCAAAGGATGGAAAGGCGAACTGCGCCTGAGCGAGTGCCAGGACAATCAGACGCTCATCGCGGCGCTGCGTCGTCTATGGGAGTCCCGCCCGTCCGGCCAGGACTTCGAGCATCCCTACTTCATCGGCGTAAGCCTGAACGGCCTGGTGCCCGACCGCCTGCACACGCTCAACCTCTTCGAGGGGACGGCGGACGAGCAGAGCCGGGCGCGCCTCACCAAGGCTATGGACGCGCTGAACAACAAATACGGCCTGAGCACGCTGGCCCCGGCCACCATGCTGACCGCCTTCAAGGCCGCGCCCACGCGCATCGCCTTCCACAGCATTCCCGAGCTTTTTTAGGGCAGCAGAGGCAACTCCAGGCTGATTTTCGACCAATGGCTGCGAGTTGTTGATTGGATGCGCGATTAAGGTTGAATGCGTGCAGTGCGGGCCGGTCGTTCAGGGAAAGCACGCAATTGCAGCTGCGCCCCGGTCAAACAGGAAGGCTGTCTGGCTCTGTCGCGAGATGATGGTTGGCTGTGTTTTGAATCGGTACGATAAAGGAATAATTCAGGCGGTCGCTGCTGCGCAAGGGTAGCCGGGTGCGCGGACGTGCCCGCAAGAAGCTCAACGCGCTGATCGCCAGCAAACTGGACACCGCTAGAGCGTGGGAGTTGAAGGAAGCCTCCCGGCATTTATGGAAGTACAAATCGCCACTCCGGGCGGGGGGATTTCTCGATGCCTGGTGCGAATGCGCCCTGCGCAGCCGCCTGGAACCGACGCAGAAAGTGGCGCGCCTGCTGCGCAACCAAGAGGAACAGCTGGTCAACTGGTTTCGCGCCAAAGGCCAGCTTTCAAGCGGCTCGGTCGAGGGCCTCAACAACAAAACCCGTGTGGCGACCAGACGTGCGTACGGATTCCGCACTTTCAACGCCACGGAAATAGCTCTCTATCAGACACTTGGCCGACTGCCGGAGCCTGAATGCGCCCACAGATTCCCATCAGGAGACCATTTTTGGCGGAAGGAAGCAATGACAGCACCTGCTCCCATAGCGCCAGGTGCGAGGCGACACGTCGATGCCGATTGCCTGGGATGCAACACCATGTCCACTCATGCCAGCAATGCCTGCCGGCAGAGGTTGTGATCAGAGCCTCATGCCGCCATCTTGTTGAATCCATTGTGCTAGTCGGTGCAGGTATTTACTACAAGGTAAATTCCCCGCAAACACTGGATCATGAACGGCAATCGATCATTGGCAAGAAGTTTACAGTTTAGCTCTTGCGGACCTCGCGGTATTGACTTACTATCGAAAAACAGATTTGGTTCCCCTTTATCGCCACTTGAATACCCTCCACGCTCGTTGCCACAGTCCATTGTGAACTCTTCGAGCTAGGGCATTTGTCGTCCCATAGAGTCGATTGCTCGCGTTGGTGATAATGGGATGAAGGGCTTAGCGCCAAGAGAGTTGCTAAGTCGTCCAGGCGAAGCCATGCGCGCTTTGACATCCCACAAGGTGCAATGTGCTTCATTCTTGATGAATATGTACGTTCGAGTTGTTCCACTTCACCATTTGTGCAACACGGTCGTTGAATGAAAGGTGTCTGATGAGTTTACAACCCGTACACATATTCCCCAGCAACCCGGCACTACAGAGCCTACGGGCGGTGCCCCTCGCGCCCGATCGCAAATGGTATGCGGTTTTCACTGCTCCGCTGCACGAAAAGTCGGCGATTAAGCACCTTGACATGCGGGAGATCGAGTCATTTCTCCCTACCTATGAAACCGTGCGGGTGTGGAAGAACCGGCAACGGATGAAGCTCGTCCTGCCACTGTTTCCAACCTACCTGTTTGTGCGCATCAATTCCAGGGAGCGGGCGAAGGTCCTCCAAACTCCGGGAGTGCTACAGATTGTGGGCAACCGCACCGAGAGTGTTCCTCTTCCAGATTCCGAAATAGAGTTTCTGCGCTCTGGCTTCTGCAGACAACGGATCGAACCGTATCGGGAACTTATTGTCGGCGAGAAAGTTCGAATTAAGAGCGGTGTGATGCAGGGTCTTCAGGGGACTCTCGTGAGAAAGAGCAGCAGCATGCGGTTCGTGCTGACACTCGAATTGATTAACCAGCATGCCGCAATCCAGGTGGACGCTGAAGACTTGGAGTCGATTGTCGCCTAATCGCAGGAGGCTCTTGACGCTAAACCCTGGAGGGCTAGGTGCATCTGCGCAGACGCTGATTTTCTTAGAGCAGCCGAGCAGGCGCCTCAGGCAGGGTGTTATTGATTCCAGACCCTTTTCAACTTAGATTGTTACTGATGTCCGTCTTCCCCGTTACTCTAGTCGCTAAGCGTAAATCGGACCATCCAAATTCAAGCCACAGCGGCAAAATGGACGGCGAGAGCTTCGGAGCGTCAGAGTCAACCTACGCGCACTGATAGCACTCTCAAAACCTGCTCCCTCGCTGAAGCGTAGGGCAACGCGGATCTCACAATAAGTGAGCAATGTCCAGAAGGGCTGCCGATTCCCTGCGCCTACTTTGTACATGAGGGTCATGATGCGACCTGCCACCAAACACTCGGCTAAAGCTGATAAGGTTGTTCAGACGGCAGGCATGCTATTTGCGCGCCAGGGATATAATGCAACTAGCACTCGTGAAATAGCGCGTCTTGCCAACGTGAGCGAAAACTCGATATTCCGGATTTTCACAAATAAAGAGGACCTATTTTGGTCAGTCCTCCGCTCAAATTGTACAGGGCTGAAGTTTAGCCGGGGCCTGCAGGAAGCGATAGCGAAATGCGACTCTCCAGAAGCAGTTTTGCCGAAGATTCTCGAACTGCTCACGGATACAGCTACCTACAGGCCGGAGTTATTACGGCTGGTAGCGGTTGCATTCCTTGAGCTGGACGCGAAGGGGGAGGCATTCTGCCGGGAGCAGTTTACGCCTGTCATATCAGCAATCAATCAATATTTGGCTTTGAACATCAAGAGTGGCAGAATTCGTGATTTGGATTCCACGATGCTCACAGCAGCACTGATAATGGCGGCGTTGACGCATCCTGGGATATACAACTTGATCGACGGCAACAAGCCATTATATTCAAATAGCCTGGAAGCGCACCGTGCTCATACTCGGTTCTGGCTGGATTTGGTAGCCCCGACGATGTCAGCCTACCCATGGCCCATTACACCGATAACAGAGTAGCATTCAGGCTGAGTTCGCCCCGTTTTTCTAGCGCGCAATCGTCATTGTGTTCTCCAGCGCAGTCTTGATCGTCATTGCGCAGCTGCTCGATAACGCCATCAAGCTGGATTCGCCGGGGCCGGTGTTCTATTCTTCGGAGCGCATCGGCAAGACGGGCCGAGCATTTCGCAGCGTAAAGCTTCGTACCATGTTGCGCGACGCCGAAATGCGGCGCGCCGAGATCATGTACCTGAACCAACGGGACGGTGTGCTGTTTAAGGTCACCAACGACCCTCGCATCACAAGATTCGGTCGGCTTCTGCGCAAGTATTCGCTGGACGAACTGCATCAGTTCTTTAACGTGCCGCGCGGCGAGATGTGCGTTGTCTGTCGGTCCCGTCCTCCCCTTGCCGACGAGGTACGGGAGTACGAGCCCGGCCATCTGCGCCGTCTCGACGTGGCGCCCGGGATCACTGGCATGTGAAAGGTGCAGGCGCGTCAGGATCCGTCGTTCGCCAGCTATGTCTCGCTGGAAATGAAGTACATCTACAACTGGAGCCTCTGGCTGGATTTCAAGATCGTCCTGCGCACCATCGGTGTGGTCTTTGCCGGAACTGGGTCCTAGAGCCGGCGATTCTCATCGTGCGCTCCCAACGGTGTTCAAAAAGGGTAGAAGGGTTAATAATGGGTCAACGAGCAAATCATAGTCTCAAAAATTCCGGCATCAGACGGTATTGGAACCGCGTTAACTCTCTGTTATTTGTCGCGGTCGTACTTGTCTTGCTGTGTAAGGCCCTGTCTGCCCAGAGCGGTGAAGGCGGCGCCTCGGCATCGGCCGGTCAGAATGGCAGCGCCCAGTCATCGAGCGAGAGTACGAATGCCGAAGCCTCTGGCCAGAGCGATAACGGTGGCGTTGTAGCATCGTCTTCTCAGACCGGCAGCGCTCAGTCTTCTTCCGGGAGCAGTAACGCCCAAGCACCTGCCCAGAGTGGCGCGGCCCCAGGATCGTCGGCCCAAAGCGGCAATGCCCAAGGAGCAGCCCAGGGGAGCAATCCGCAACCCGCTGCCCAGACGAATGGTACACGGACCACAGGGACGCATGCGACGCCGCAGGCAAATGTCGGGACGCAACCGCAAGAGATGCGGCAAGCCAATCCCTATGGCAATATGCCTTCTATGCGGGATCTCTATACTCAGATCCCATCTGCTGGAGGCGCGTTGCAGCGCTTCGGCAGCGACGCTTTCCTTCTCGGTACGGGAAACGCAAATGAGCTGCCGATGGATCTCCCCGCCGGGCCCGATTATGTTCTTGGGGCGGGGGATACCCTGATCGTGAATATGTGGGGCGGCGTCTCGAACCGGCTGGACAGAATCATCGATCGTCAGGGCCAGATTGAACTCCCCGAAGCTGGCACCATCATGATCGATGGAATGACGATCGCCCGGGCGCAAGAAGCCATTCAAAAGGCGCTCAGCACCCAATTTCAGAATGAGCACGTCGAAATCTCTCTGGGCCGGCTCCGCACAGTGCGGATCTATGTTGTCGGAGATGTGCAGCGGCCCGGCGCCTACGATGTCAGCTCTCTCTCTACCCCGCTGAGCGCCTTGTACGCCGCCGGCGGTCCCACCAGTCGCGGATCGCTGCGCATCCTCAAACAATTCCGCGGCAATCAACTGGTACGTGAAATCGATCTTTACGACTTCCTGTTGAAGGGTGTGCGCTCGAACACCGACCGCCTTCTGCCGGGCGACACCATTCTCGTTCCTCCTGTGGGTTCGCAGGTGACTCTGGAGGGAATGGTGCATCACCCAGCGATCTACGAGATGAACGGCGAGAAGACGCTGAATCAGGTTCTCGAACTTGCGGGAGGAGTGCTGGCCACAGCAAGTCTGAAGCAGATTAATGTTTCACGCATTGTGGCCCACGAGAAGCGCACCATGATCAACCTCCAGCTTCCGGACAACCCGGCCGAGGTAGCGCAGAAACTCGCTGAATTTCGGGTGCAGGGCGGGGACGATGTCGTTATCTCGCAGATTCTGCCCTACAACCAAAGCGCTGTTTACCTCGAGGGACACGTCTATCGCCCCGGGTCTTACCCTTACAAGGACGGGATGACGATCGGTGATCTGCTGCACTCGTATCAGGATGTATTGCCGGAGCCGTCGGACCATGCGGAACTGGTTCGCTTGCGTCCGCCTGATTATCGGCCGGAAGTTATCATCTTCAATCTGCACGATGCGCTGATTGGCAACGATTCGTTTCTTCTCGAACCGTTCGATTTGGTCACTATCTATGGACGGTATCAGATCGATCCGCCAATGGTTGCTGTTGAGGGAGAGGTTAATCGTCCTAACCAATATCCCATGTCGCAAGGCATGACGGTAGCTGACTTGGTAAGGATGGCGGGAGGATTCAAGCGGAGCGCCTATCGGGATGAGGCCGACCTGTCCAGTTATGTTATTCAGAACGGCCAAAAAGTCCTGGTCAACCACAGCAATGTGGCGATCGAGAAAGCGCTCGAAGGTGACAAGAGCGCCGACGTGACGCTCAAGCCCGGCGATGTCGTCAGCATTCGGCGCCTGGCCGGATGGCAGGATATTGGCGCATCCGTGACGATTAGTGGCGAAGTCGAACACGCCGGGAGCTATGGGATTGTAGACGGAGAGCGCCTTAGCTCCGTGTTAAGTCGGGCGGGAGGTTTTCGAGAAAATGCGTATCCACCCGCCGCTGTGCTGGAGCGAGTGCAGGTCCGGGAACTAGGCGAGCAAGCCCGTCAAGAGATGATTTTGCGAATCGAAAATACCCCGATCGATTTCAAGCCGGGGACGATGACCGAACAGGCGGCGGGAGCCATGCAGCAGGCCCTCCAGCAAGAGCGCGAGCAAGCTCTTACAGCGCTTCGCTCCCATCCCGCCAGCGGCCGTTTGGTCATTGCAATTACTTCGGACATCGCCAAATGGAAAGACACGCCTGCGGATATTGAACTGCGGGCAGGCGATACGCTGTATATACCCAAGCGGCCGGATTTCGTGACGATTAGCGGCCAGGTGTACAACCCAATTGCCATAGGTTATGTCCCTGGAAAAGGACTCGAATCGTATTTGCGGATGTCCGGCGGTTCTACACCTTCGGGCGACAAGAAGCATATTTATGTGCTTCACGCCGACGGGTCAGTCGTGCCGCGGACGGGCGGGAAGGGGTCCATTTGGATGAGCGACAGCTTCATGAATCTCCGCATGCGCCCCGGCGATACGATATTTATTCCCGAGAAGATAATTGGGGGCTCGCAAGTCTGGCAGAACATCATAGGCGTGACGCAAGTCATGTCAGCGGCTGCGCTTCCAATCGCCATCAGTGGAACCTTATGATTAGCGGCACATCCATGAAACGTCGCTATCAAGTCATATACTCTTCCTGCGAGGACACGGTGAACGAAACCATCGCATGACCGCAATCGAAAAGGCCTGAACTACTGTTGGTAAAACAAAGAAGGGTATGGAAATTGCGATTATGGGAACTCCTTCAGCTCTGTGTGTTGTGGGTTGTGGATACGTCGGCCTGGTGGCGGCGGCGTGTTTTGCTGAAATCGGCCACCGCGTGTTCTGTGTGGACAATGACCAGGCGCGTATTGATCTGCTGCGCAATGGAGGGGTACCGATCTTCGAACGCGACTTACCGGAGCTATTGAGCCGTCATGGCAACTCAATTGACTTTACTGGCGACATTGAAGAAGCCGCAGAGGCATCCGATGTAGTGTTCATCGCGGTTGGAACACCGCAAGATCGTTTCGGCGGCGCGGACTTGTCCTATGTTGAAACCGCTATCTCGGGACTGTCCCGCACTTTAACCCGATACAAAGTAATTGTTGAGAAGAGCACGGTTCCAGTTCGAACTAGCACGCGAATTCGCAGGCTTCTGGAGCGTCATCGCGTCGATCCGCCATGCTTCGATCTCGCTTCGAACCCGGAGTTTTTGCGAGAAGGGTCGGCGGTCATGGATTTCCTGCATCCCGATCGGATCATCGTCGGGGCCGAAAGCCGCCGCGCAGCGGAGGTTCTTGCGCGCGGTATATGAGCCACTGACCTCGGGGCGGTACTATGATCAACTCGGCGCCCCTCAGCGGCCCCCGAAATGCTACCTGCGCTCCGCCGCTTTTACAGACCTCTCCTGAATCGGCTGAGATCATCAAGCACGCATCCAACTCGTTTCTGGCGATGAAGATTTCATTTATCAACGCGGTTTCGAACTTTGCCGAGGCCGTAGGCGCAGACATCGGGGAGATCGCAAACGGCATGGGCATGGATAGCCGCATCGGCCCCCGCTTCCTGTGCGCAGGCCTGGGATACGGCGGTTCCTGTTTTCCCAAGGATGTGGCAGCGTTTCAAATAGATTCTGCACAGAGCGGAGTTGGATTTCGCCTACTTGATGACATCCGCAATGTCAATGACTACCAGAAAACGGCGTTTGTCAATAAGGTAGCGCGAGAATTGTGGACGCTGCGTGGAAATTGTCTCGCGGTTCTCGGGCTGGCCTACAAGGGCGGCACGGACGACATTGGGGATTCACCTGCGATTGAGGTGGTTCAGCGTCTCTTATTAGAAGGAGCGGTCATCGCGGCGTACAATTCGGCAGCGATGGAGAGGGCCCAAACTGTGCTGCCCATGTCAGACCACCTCTTCTATGCGGATAACCTATATGATTGCGCAACCGATGCCGATGCCGCATTGATCCTCACCGACTGGGAGGAATTCAAATCCATCGATCTCAATCGGCTGTCACGGACTCTGAAATATCCCCTTGTCATCGACGGGCGCAATCTTTACAGGCCGGCCACCATGGTCGGGCACGGGTTCACATATATCAGCATGGGCAGGCCCGATGCCAGCCCACTGCACCTCTGGAAATCCTGCCTGGCGGCCGAACCATCCCCAGAAGCATCCGTTAGCGTGATGCTTTGATCGCATCATCATGTGCGCCTGAGACAATCTCTGTGCGCAATCGGCAGCTTCGCATCCTGGCACATTTGGAAACCATGTGATGAGCGACCCAAACGAAACTCTGCTCCTCTCAGCCCCGCGATATGCGGTTGGCGAACAGCGAGAATTCAGCATGATTGCACTGATTACTCTGTTTTGGAACCGGCGGCGCTTCTTTTTCCGGTCGATGCTGGTGGGCTTGATTCTCTCAGTCGTGTACGCATTCGTGACGCCTTCGCGCTACGAATCCACGGTCTCGCTGATGCCGCCCGATCCCTATGTCTTTTCCGGCAACGACATGCTTGGGCTGGCGGCAGGCGCTGGCACCCCAAATGGACAGAGCGCCTCGGCCCTGGCGGGCAGTCTTCTGGGCCAATCTTCAACGGGGGATCTGTTTCTTGCCATCCTGCAAAGCCGCATGGTGCAAGACGACATCATTAATCGATTCGATCTAATGCACATCTATCACGCAAAGACCTATTATGCGGCGCGCAAAATCCTGACACGGAACACGGATGCAAAGGAAGAAGCGAAGTCAAAGGTCATCAGCATCACCGTAACGGACACGGACCCGCGGCGGGCGCAAGCTATCGCGAATGGTTATGTCGACGAATTAGATCATCTGGTAAGTCGCGTAACCACTTCTTCAGCACATAGAGAACGAGCGTTTCTGGAATCCCGGCTGCCAGCGTTGCGAGACGAGCTGAATTCAGCACAGCAGGATCTCGGTCAGTATTCCAGTCGGAGCGGTACTTTTGATCCTCAGGGTCAAGGGAAATCAGTGATGGAGGCGGCCGCCAGGCTTCAAGGTGAATTGATCGCTGCCAAAGGCGAGCTGAGCGGCATGGAAACCGTTTATGCGCCGAATAATGAGCGTGTCCGCGCGGCGAAGGCAAGAGTTGCGGAACTTGATAGTCAACTGCACAAAATGGGGGGAGTCAGCCAGGACGACTCACCCAGCACCCAGACCTCAAACCAGCTCTATCCATCGCTGCGTGAACTGCCCCTCATGGGTACCAAGTATTTCGACCTGTGGAGGCAAGTATTGATCCTCCAAACAGTCTACGAAACCCTCACCAGAGAGTATGAGATAGCGAAGGTCCAGGAGGCAAAAGAGATTCCGTCAGTAAAGGTCCTTGACGCTCCGGACCTGGCTGAAAGACGATCCTTCCCGAGGCGAAAACTTATCGTCGCTATCTGGCTTTTGACCTTCTTTGCTTTCTCGGCGCTCTGGGTTTATGTCGAAGCATCATGGAAGGCGACGAACGACGACGATCCCAGAAAAAAGCTGCTTTCCGAGATGGCCATGTCCTTGAGACATGTCTTCTGGAAGAGGAAGCAATTCGCTACAACAGCATAATGAAGGCGATGGGTTCGTATTACCGCGCTGAGAAATTCTGCCCCCAGAACCTCAGCAGTCCTACTTAGGGGTATCTTGAATGAAAATAAAGCTCTTATTTCTTGTCACCGAAGACTGGTACTTCTGGTCTCATCGCCTGCCGATCGCGCGCGCAGCCCGGGATGCGGGAATGGAAGTGTATGTCATGACCAGGGTCAATCAGCACGCAGACGCGATTCGGGAGGAAGGGTTCAGGCTGATCCCGTGGAAAGGTATTGCTCCCGGCAGCGTCAATCCATTCCGCGAACTCAGGGCGCTTGGGGAGGTAGTCAAAAAGTATCGCAGCATACGGCCGGATTTGGTGCACCATGTGCATAACAAGCCCATCCTTTATGGTGGTCTTGCCGCTAGATGGTGCCGCATTCCGGCCCTCAATACGGTTGCCGGCCTGGGCCACGTCTTTGCAGACAAGTCTTTACGGATGCGAGCGCTGCAGAGAGTTCTATTGGTGCTATTCCGCTTTGCCCTGAAGGGCAGTGATCGATCCCTTGTCGCGTTTCAGAACTCAGATGATTTCGAGTATTTTTTGGATAAGCAGATCATTCTGCCAAACAAGTCCCTCCTGATTCGTGGTTCCGGCGTCGATTTGGACAAGTTTTCAGCCACACCAATTCCTTCAAGTACTCCAATTGTGATGTTGGCTTCGCGGCTGCTCTGGAAGAAAGGCGTGCGCGAATTCGTGTCGGCTGCGGAAGCCGTCAAGAGGCAAAGAATCGACGCGCGCTTTGTACTCGTCGGAGATCCGGATCCGAACAATCCGACTTCTGTGCCTGAGTCCCTGCTAGAGAAATGGCACAATGACGGCGTAATCGAATGGTGGGGACGAAAGACGGAGATGGCAAAAGTCTTGTCGCAAGCGACGATCATCTGCCTTCCTTCCACGTATCGCGAAGGCGTTCCGATGGTGCTGATTGAGGCAGCATCATGCTGCCGCCCCATCGTGACGACCGACATCGCTGGTTGCCGGGATATTGTTCAGGATGGTGAGAATGGCATCCTTGTCCCCCCCGGCGATACTGAGGCGCTGGTCAAGGCGGTCTGCGAGTTATTGGGCGATCGCCGCCTGCAGGAACAAATGGGCAAACGCGGGCGGCAAATTGTTGCTGAACGGTTTTCAGAGAAGTATGTCATCTCGGAGACATCGGCAGCTTACCAGCAACTGGTTCCGCACTGCCCGGCACTGATTTCAAACGCACTCTCCCAGGTCACCTAAGAACCGGCGACAGGCATGGCGATAACCTCATGCGGACTGCTGCTCTATCGCCGGGACGCCAGATGAAGCCTTCACGCATTGCTTTTTCAAACATCAGATTTGAGCGAGATTATCCATGTGCGGCATAGCAGGCTTTTGGTCATCCCCCGCAACCGAGGCAGAGCTTTTGGAGATGCTCGCCCCCATGACGAGCGCGCTTCAGCATCGCGGTCCTGACGATTGCGGGCTCTGGTGCGAACCTTCAGTAGGAATCGGACTTGGGCACCGGCGGCTTTCCATCATCGACTTGTCTCCGCAAGGTCACCAGCCGATGTTCTCCGGCTCCGGACGCTACGTGATCGTTTTTAATGGGGAGATATACAATTTCGAGCAGCTTCGCAAGGAGCTTGATTCGCAAGTATGGCGAGGGCATTCGGATACCGAGGTGATCCTTGCCGCGGTTGAGGCTTGGGGGCTGGAGAATGCGGTGAAGCGGTTCGTGGGAATCTTCGCGTTTGCCCTTTGGGATCGCGCTGAACGCACCCTCCATCTGGTTCGTGACCATCTTGGCGTCAAGCCGCTCTACTATGGCTGGAACAATCAGTGCCTTCTCTTTGCCTCGGAGGTCAAGGCACTTCGTTGTCATCCGCGATTCAGCGGGGAGTTGAATCGTGACGCCATCGCCGCCTATCTTCGCTACGGCTATATTCCCGCTCCACACAGCATCTACTGTGACATCTACAAACTTGAACCAGGTACGATTGCGACCTTCAGAAGTGCATCCCGCGCATTCCGCGTCACTCGATATTGGTCGGCAAGCGAAGCGGCACTGGCAGGAACGCGGCAGCCTTTCAATGGAAGAGCAGACGAGGCAATCGAACAGTTAAACGCTCTTCTCACTGAAGCGGTCGGCCTGCAAATGGCCTCCGATGTTCCCCTGGGGGCCTTTTTGTCGGGCGGCATCGATTCTTCTCTCGTCGTTTCGCTCATGCAGGCGCAGAGTACCAGCAAGGTTAGATCCTTCTCTATTGGCTTTACCGAGCCAAAATATAACGAAGCTCCTTACGCCGCGGAGGTCGCACGGCATCTTGGGACCGAACATACCGAGCTCTATGTAACCGAGGATCAGGCGCAGCGATACGTCCCAACCATAGCCTCTCTGTATGACGAGCCTTTTGCCGATTCGTCGCAGCTCCCCACGTTTCTCGTCTCACAAATGGCGCGTAAGCATGTCACCGTCAGCCTTTCCGGCGATGGTGGAGATGAGCTCTTTGCTGGCTATTCTCGCTACGTCTGGGCGGATCGAACATGGCGCTGGATGCGGCTCCTTGGAAGCCCTCTCCGGCGTCATCTCGGCACTTCAATCTCCAAGGTCTCACCCGCCACCGTAGATACCCTCTTGCGTCCCGTAGAGAAAGCGTTGCCCGGAGGTTACGGAGAGGGGAGTTTCGGCAATAAGGTGCACCGGCTTTCTCGCCTAATGGAGAGCTCTGATCCGGCCAACCTTTACAGGAACTTCTTATCGCACATCCAGTATCCAGAAAGGTTTCTGATCCGCGGAAGCGAGGCGGAGAGCTACTTCCACACCAATCGAGACTGGAAGGCTCTTCCTGACTATGTTTCCCAGATGCAATGCTTGGATAGTTTGACTTATTTGCCGGATGATATTCTTGTCAAGTTGGATCGGGCAAGCATGGCGGTAGGTTTAGAGGCCCGTGTGCCGTTGCTCGACCATCGAGTCTTCGAATTCGCATGGCGGCTTCCCTTGTCTATGAAGGTGCGTCAGGGCCAAGGGAAATGGCTGCTTCGCCGCCTGCTCGAAAGATATGTTCCTCCCGCTCTTATTAACCGGCCTAAGAAGGGTTTCTCTGTGCCGATCGGTCAGTGGTTGAGAGGTCCTCTTCGCGACTGGGCGGAGAGCCTACTTGATCCTGCGCGGATTCGCTCCAGCGGCTTGCTAAGAACAGAAGAAGTGAGTCGCATGTGGTTGCAGCATTCTTCAGGATCTTACGACTGGGAATATCAACTGTGGAACGTCCTGATGCTGGAATCATGGCTTGAATCCTCGCCGGCAGTTCCTCATCCGAGCCTCGTCCATTCCAATGCATACCTCGTCTCTCCTCCCCCTTCCCAGCATGATGACCCGAATCGGCCGGCCTATACCGGTCGCAAGCCCTTACTGTGATACTGCTAAATCGCCAAAGCTATGAGCCAGAATTCACAATGACCGAATCGCTGCATCCAGACAATCTGCTCAGAAGAATTGCGTACATCGCGCTATGGGCGTATTTCTTTACAGTGCCCTTTGAATACAGCTTTGTTCTCCGGGAACCCCTGGAGTCCTATGCGCGCGTGACAGGGGAGCTGGTGCTTCTGGTCGGGACCGCCGCTGTAATCGTTACCGGGCGGGCTCGTCGCTGGAAGGCTTTTCATTGGCTGGCGTTGCTTTATCTCTTGCTTGTTTCAATCAGCCTGCTTTGGGACCAATCTCCGACCGAAGAAGCCGAGCATGCATTGCGGCAATACCTTCAGGCAGTGCCAGTGCTTCTGCTTTCATGGGAGTTTGCCCGCAGCGTCAGAGAGCGGACGCACCTTATCTTCGGGTATCTAGTGGGCGGCCTCATATCGGCGTTGCTTATCATGCGTGAGGCGTTTCTTCTTCACAGAGCACTATACTCAGCCTTTCGATACAGCGTCGAGGCTTGGAACCCCAATGAACTAGCGATTGTATTCGCAGTCGGCCTGCCTCTAGCCCTCTATCTGGCTCTTGATCGATCTCTGCGCGCCTCCAGTATTCAAGTGTGGACAGGGTGGCTCTACCTGGCGCTCGGTTCACTCGGGTTATTACTGACGGGATCACGGACAGGTCTAGTAGTCGGCGTGGTGGGGTTCGGAGCGACTCCATTCTTGCTTTCCAGATCCTCGCGCGCAAGGATCTACACTCTGCTCGCGATCTTCGCTTCTCTGCTCTGTGTCGGGCTGACTCTGATACCGGCGGGCACGTGGCATATTCTGTCCACCGTAGGCTCCCAGGTGCAGAGTGGCGATCTTGACGAACGCGTGAAGGTTTGGCGGTTCGGGTGGCAGGCTTTTCTGGAAAGCCCGCTCTTCGGCTCAGGCGTAGGGAGTTTTCGCTGGGCATCAGGAACCCTTTATAACGCACACAATACATATCTTGAAGTCTCAGTAGAGCAGGGTGTCGCCGGACTTTTGCTGATCCTTGGGCTTATTTTGAGCTTATTTGCGCGGTTAAAGCATGCCACGGCTTCTGGGCAGGTGGCAGGAATCTTCCTTCTCCTGACCTGGGTTGTAGCAGCTACCGTCGGCCACCTTGCGGAGAGCCGGGTAACATGGGTCGTATTCTCTCTGGCTATTCTCTTTGCTTGCGATCAGACTTCGCAAGACGCAGGATTTCAGTTGCAGCCTGCGGACCAATGAATGTGGATTCTATTCAGATGAAGGACATTTATGAACCGCGTTAATGATCTCGTGTCGTCTCGTCTCTTCTATCCGATTCTATACGGCTTGTTGTCAACTCCAGCTCATCCCAGGTGGGGCGTTCGCGCGATGGCCGCAGAGCGAATAAGTCAGATGAAATTGCCTCGCGCTGAGATCAAGGCGTATCTGGCGCATCGTCTGCATCAAACGCTTGTCCAAGCGATGCGTCATTGCGAGTTTTATCAGGAGCGCTTCAAGCGGGCCGGATTCACCAGCGAGTCAGACCTGATTATGAAAAACCTCAAGCATATCCCCCCATTGACCAAGAAGGACGTGCAGGAGCATTTCGATGAACTTACCGCCAAAGGTATTAGTCAGAAGAACTGGCGTGAAAACTCGAGTGGCGGGTCAACTGGAAACCCTGTGGTCTTGATGCAGGATGCAGGTTATCGCAAAGAAGGCGTCGCGATTACCTTCGTAAGCGACATGATTCAGGGATGGAACTATGGCAACCGGGTTGGATATCTTTGGGGAGCGCAACGCGACACCAAGACCTTCAAGGGTGTGGTCGGCCAGCTTCGAAATTATCTGCATAATCGCAGAATCTACGATTCCTTCGACATGGGACCCGCGGAGATGCGCAAATTCCACCAGGATCTGACGGAATTTCGCCCGCACAACCTGATCGCTTATGCGAGTTCTGCATTTCTCTATGCCTCATTCTTGCTCAAAGAGGGAATCAAGCCCTCTTACCCTACGGTGTCAATCATTACCTCAGCCGAGACCCTGACGGAGGAAATGCGATTGAAGATCGAGGAATGTTTCGGCGTGCCGGTATACAACCGATATGGTAGCCGCGAGGTCGGCAATATCGCCTCAGAATGTTCTTGTCATCGCGGCCTCCATCTTCAACTGGACAAACATATCGAAGTCGTGGATTCGGAGAGTGGCAGTCCGCTAGTGGACAAGCCGGGCAAGATCCTCGTCACCCTGTTCAGCAACCTGGCGATGCCGCTGATTCGCTATGATATCGGCGATATTGGCATTCTCACTGATGCGCCATGTGAATGTGGCATTAATTCTCCTTTGCTTAAGCAGGTGCTGGGGCGAAGCTCCGATTTCATCACCAGTCCATCCGGGCGGCTTATCCACGGTGAGTACTTTACCCACATTTTCTATGGGCACAGGAACATTCGGCAATTCCTTTTTGTGCAGGAGACTAGAAGCCGTTTTAACGTAAAAATCGTATCCATGGATCATATGGAGCCGGGGCAAAAAGACAATCTTCTCCATGAGATCAAAGCAGTCTTGGGCGATGAGGCGGACGTTCGCATAGAGCTAGTTGATCGCATCCCGCCATTGCCATCCGGAAAATTCCGCTTTACAGTCTCACAGATTTCCTAAACGAAGGTGCACCTCATGTCGATTTCTCCACAAAAAGCTATCCTCTATTTCGACCCTGAGCTCTCATATGGCAAGGTCAGCCCCTTTTCCCCATCCGTGCAACATCCGGAGTATCCATTCTCCCCGTCGACGGCGGTCAGCGACAGCAACGGTTCTTATGAAGCCGTACGAAACTTTTTCCACCTCGCTGGGATGGATGGGAAGCATTTTGGAAGCCCCGACTGGAATCCTCTGGGTGATCTTATCCTGCCAGGCCAGACAGTCTTGATCAAGCCGAACCTCGTCTTGCACGAAAATCACTCTGGAAATACGGTGGAGTGTGTCTACACGCATGCTTCTTTGATTCGGGCGGTGCTCGATTACGTCCATATTGCCCTTCATGGGGAAGGATGTATCCTCGTAGGCGATGCCCCGCTCCAGAGTTGTCGCTTTCAGCAACTCTGTAAGGTAAGTGGCCTGGATGACGTGATCCATTTTTATAGGAAGAACTCCTCAATCCCCATTGAGTTATTGGACTTCCGGCAAGAACATGCGATGACGGATAATTCCGGACAAATTATGCGCGTGGCCGGGGCAGCCGGCGATCCCCGCGGATATTCGGTTGTGGACCTCGCCCAACGCAGCATGCTGGCCCCCGTGAGCGCTCGCTTTCAACGGTTCCGCGTCACCAATTACGATCCAAGCCTCATGTCGAGACATCATAACGTCGCAAAAAATGAGTATTTGGTCTCGCAAACCGTTCTCTCCGCCGATGTCGTCATTTCGATGCCGAAGATGAAGACGCACCGTAAGGCGGGAATTACGGGCGCTCTGAAGAACTTCGTCGGCATCAACGGCCATAAGGACTGGCTGCCCCACCACAGCAAAGGCTCCGCGCCTATGGGCGGCGATGAATACTTGCGTCCATCTCTATGTAAGTCGCTTGGCGATTTTGTGGTTGAGAAAGAGGATATCAGTAAATCAGCTCTGTTAAAGAAACTGCTGCGGCCCATCCGTGCAAGCCTATACCGCGCCGGCCGATTCCTTACTGGGGATAAATACATGGAGGGCAGCTGGTGGGGCAATGATACTATCTGGCGCACAGTCCTCGATTTGAACCGCATCTTGATCTACGCGGACAAGGCAGGGACTGTGCGCGACGTTCCGCAACGGAAGCTGTTCTTTCTTGTCGATGGCATCCTGGCAGGCGATCACGAAGGGCCTGTTGCGCCGGATCCGAAGCCGGCTGGAGTAATTCTTGGCGGAACATGTGCAGCGACCATCGACGCGGTAATGGCTCGCGTAATGGGTTTCGACTACAGAAAACTTCCGTTGATTCGCGAAGCATTTCGTCTTTCGGAATTACGCATCGCCTCTTTTTCGCCGCAGCAGATCGAACTCTGCACGAATTCTGCTCAATTCGAGGACCTGCGGCTCGATGAGCCAGGTTTCAATCTGCAGTTCAGGCCGAGTTCCGGATGGAGGAACCACATTGAGTTAGAGAGCCATCCTGTAACAGAACCCCTTGGATCATCGTCCAATGCAGCTTAAAGAAACTTTGCTTGTTTCATGGAGGAGGCTCAGTACAGGGGGCGTGAACGCGAGCATTTTTCGAGCTGCCATGTTAGTAGGCGGCTTCTCGGTTGTGGTGAAAGTGGCGGCCACGATAAAGGAGCTCTTGGTTGCGAATAGCTTCGGCCGATCTGATGCCGTTGACGCCTTTCTCATTGCGTTCTTAATCCCCCAGACAATAATTAATCTGACCACAAATTCTTTCGGTGCCAGCTTGGTCCCTGTCTTCGCCAGGGTCAGGGCCGAGCGTGGTCAGCTCTCCGCTCAGTCTGTATTGATGAGAACCCTCGTGGCGAGCGAGGCCGTCCTTGTCGCTTTTTCGGCATTGGTGGGATTTTGTGCTCCGTGGATCATGCGAGCTCTGGGATCGAATTTCTCTCAGATCAAGCGCGACTTGACTTGCCATCTCCTTTACTGGCTACTTCCGTATGTAGTCATCAACGGCTTCACCATCATTCTCGGTGCGGTGCTTAATGTATATCGGCGTTTTCTCGTCACTTCAATTACGCCGCTGCTCACTCCACTCCTGACCCTGCTCACCAT
>Ga0302190_10000007_pt1 | contig 175825 bp, 136 predicted proteins | sample II_Bog_E2_3_FD_198784 | JGI IMG/M metagenome (GOLD analysis project Ga0302190, IMG submission 198784) | Peat permafrost microbial communities from Stordalen Mire near Abisko, Sweden - II_Bog_E2_3 | ecosystem: Environmental > Terrestrial > Soil > Wetlands > Peat | place: Sweden: Abisko... | reverse complement strand
ACAGTTAGGTGATGCAGCGTGATTCTACCCAGAGCTCTGGTCCTCAACCTCTCTGGCAAGACGAGCGGTGCTCACGCACCGCACAGGTGTTTTTTGCCTTGACAACGCCTTCGACCTTATCGATGGGGCACCCGGAGGGTGGTGTCCTAGCCGGTTCAGCTTTTTGTTGGTCAGCGATGGAGAATTCAGCATTGAGCCGACAAGGCCCGAGGCGCGGGCGCAATCTGTTGCATTGAATTCGCACGCGCGTCTAATTTTTTGCGTTCGCAGTGCCTTTCTTCCGTGCCTAATCATCTGCAACCGTGGTATATCTTCTGCAAGTAATTTTTGCAGCGGAGGTCCCAACGAAATGAAGCTATTGTTTGCAGCTGAACACGTAAGGGAGGCTTCTCCGCTTTTGAAGCTGTCCCTGTTGCTCACCGCAGGCCTTGGGTTCATCCTACTGGCGGGTGGGATCTACCTCTCTGCCGCGGGGAGCATGGCCAACACCAAATTCAACCTTTTTGGCAACGAGTTCTCTTCAACAAGCGTTGGCGTTTCGATGGCGTTTATTGGCGTAGTGATGGTTGTCATTACTTTTCGCCGGGTTCTGAAGGCCCTGGAAAAGCTTGCGGCACTACCGAGTGATAAGGAAATCAACTGAGGTACCTCCTCTGCGCTTTTGGGAGCATCAGAAGGGTCAGAGGCAAATACATCAGAAAACGCCGGAGCAGCGACATCTGAAGCGATGTCAGGCTCCGGCGTTTTGTGCGTTTGGTGTGGCGTTAGGGTTTGCCGTTGGTGTTCCATTCGGGGCGGAAGCTGGAGTCGGCCAGCCAACGGACGGGCTCGATCATGGACTGGATGGAATGGATTATGAAGTCGAAGTCGAGTTTGGAAATTTCGTCGGAGGGCTGGTGGTAGTCCTTGTGGAGGCCGTAGCTGGAGACGGTTTGGGCGACGATGCCGCGTTTTGCGAGGGCGTAGTTGTCGGAGCGCTGGAAGAAGTGCTCGGAGGGGTGGGGGTCTGCGGAGATGGCTGCGCCGTGCTGGGCGAGTGTGGGGCCGAGGTTGGAGCGTTCGTAGCCGGTGAGCCAGAGGGTGCGCGTGGGGAGGGCGGGATCGGGGCGTCCCATCATTTCGAATTCGAGGTTGGCGACGATTTTGTCGAGGGGAAGGGGTGCGTGGTCGAGGAAGTACTGGTTGCCGAAGCCGCCGAGCTCTTCAGAGCCGAAGAGGACAAAGAGGATGGAGCGTTTGGGGCGCGGGCCGTGGGAGAGCGCACGGGCCAGCTCTAGGACGGCGGTGGTGCCAGAGGCGTCGTCGTCGGCGCCGTTGTAGATGCTGTCTCCGTTGACGGGGTTTCCGAGGCCGAGGTGGTCGAGGTGTGCGGTAAGCAGGATGACCTCTTGGGGTGCGGCAGGAGCTGGGGCATCCTGTGCACCGCGCAGGAGGGCGATGGCGTTCCATGTGTCAGAGCGCTGGTTCTGGTCGAGGCCCTGGCGTTTGAGGTAGCCGATCATGCGGTCGGAGAAAGCGGGCAGGGGCGCGCGCTGGATGAAGCCGAAGTCTTCCTGGGCGACGGCGGGGAGGGGTTCGAGGCCGAAGGACTGGAAGAGGGATGCGGCGTAGAGAGCGGCGATGTGTTCGTCGCGAGTGCCGGAGCCGCGGCCGTGGAGTTCGTCGGCGGCGAGGAAGTTTTCGTCGGCGTGGACGCATAGAGCGCAGACGGCGTCGTCGACTTTTTTCTGGGCGGGCAGGGTGATGGGCAGGAGGAGCAGGGAGATCGCGAGCAGAGAGAGGCGCATGGCGGGATTGTACCTGCTGGGGTGGGGGGAGTGTCGATTTGAGAGTGAGCGGTAGGACGGGTGTGTGCGTCCAATGGGAGAGGGTGATACGCGGTGGATGGCCTGTCTGACGTGGGGGTGGACGCGGTACCCTGATTGGGACAGATGTATTACGGTGATTGTGCATTGGCAGTGTTGTGAGCGGAATGGAAGAAGGAGATTTTCCTTTGATGAACCGGAGATTGAGCAGGAAGTGGATGCAGCTGGCAACTCTTGCGGTGTTGGCGGCCTGTGGGCTGTTGAGCGGTTGCGGAGGGTTCTTCCAGGCGGTGAACAACAATCCGACGAGCGGGACGACGAGCTACGTATATGTGGCGAATATATCGACGGGGGCGACGGGGGGGACGCTGAGCGAGTACACGATGACGGCCGGGGTGCTGACGGCGATCAGTGGATCTCCGATTGCGTTGCCGGCGGTGCCGACAAGTGTGGTGGTGGCGCCGAACAATGGATTTGTGTATGTGGGGACGACGACAGGGGTGTTTCTGTACACGATTGGTACCGGCGGCGCGCTGACGGAGGGGAACAACAATACGGTGGTGTATTTGGGGCCGAGCCAGCCGCAGGCGCTGGCGATTGACTCGACGAGCTCGTGGCTGGTGATTGCGAACAAGAATTCGACGGAGCTGGATGCGCTGCAGATCAGCCCGACGACGGGGATTCCGTCGTCGAGTGTGGTGTCGGCGTCGTTGAGTTCTGCGACGCCGTTGGGGATAGCGATGACTGCGCCGACGAGCAATGTATCGACGTTGTTTGTGGCGCTGGGCGTGGGCGGGACGGAGGCGATCAGCTTTGACGCGGCGAATGCGAAGCCGTTTGCGTCGACGGCGACCGACATCAGCCTGGCGAGTGGGAGCACGAGTGCGACGGCTGTGGGGATTGATCCGACATCGACGTATGCGTACATAACCGAGGATGCGGCGCCGACGAATGTACTGCGGACGATGACGATCAAGACGCTGACGCAGGATGGGTTGAGTTATGCGGTGGGCGGGAGCCCGACGGCGGTGCTGGCGGACTCGACGGGGGCTTATGTGTATGTGGCGAATGCGGCGGACAACACGATCAGCGGTTTTTCGCAGAGTGCGGGATCGTTGACGGGGCTTACGGATTCTCCGTTTGCGACGGCGAAGACGGCTACGGGTTTGGCTGAGGACAGTTCGCACACGTATGTGCTGGCGGTGGGGTCTGGGGCGAATCCGAATTTGTGGGTGTACAAGTTTGATGCGACGTCGTTGGGGACGCTGGATGTGGCGAGCACGTTGTCGACGAGTTCGAGTGATCCTTCGGGAGCGATAGCGATTGCTTTGTCGCACTGATGGCTGTTTTACGGGTTTAATACGGGGATTTGGGGTGTGGTGGGGGTGTAATACGGGTGGGTTGGATGTGGGACGGTGGCACCGGCCTGGAAGAACAAAGGCAAGAACAGGGCCGACATATTTCGCTCCCACCCACGATGAGACTGTGCGAAGGATGGGCCACCGACATTCGCGTAATGGTAATATTTGGGGCAGTTTGGGTGAGCCACCGGCCAGCCTGAGCCGCTCTCTCGCCTCGAGCGGCCCGTTGTCCTTTCGCCGGAAACACGCGCTGACGCTGCGGTGCAGACCCGCTTGGGCTTTTGTTTCGGGTTACTTTTTCTCTCCGCCTGTATGGCCGCGTCCATCGCGCGATTCATTGCCTTTGAACTTTGCAGGGTCTCTGCGCTCTGCTGAAGCTTTGTCGCCCGCCTTCGGCGACGGCCCATTATAGCCGTGATGCGGGTCAAACGAGTTATCGACATTGCCTTGGAAGTTATCCGGACCATGGAACCACGGACCAACGCCAATAAACACACCGCCATTGAACCATTCCGGTCCGTAGTAGCCGTCGGGAACGCAGCTATACGGAGCGTAGTCGAAGTATCCATACGGGCAATCTGGAGCCACGCCGACTTCGACTGCGACCTGTGCCTGTGCGTTGGGAGGGGTTGCCGCAAACATCAATCCGGCAACAGCCGCGAATGCAAGAAGTTTCAATCCATTCATAGTTTCTCCTCAATTGTGGCCGGGTCTCACGTATCTACCCCACCGTGATTCACGCTAGTGAGTCGCAGCAAGGATGGTCTGAGCAATAGCGCGCACCATCTGGATTGAGCAATGGGGGGGCAGTCCCCATACTTTGTCATCCTGAGGAGGCCGGCTCGGAAGTCCATTCTTACGTAGTCCCTGATCCCTTGGTCCCTCGTTTCCCTGCTTTAAACTCGATTCTGTTTGGCAGGGGAAATGAGGATTCAGCGGGGTGGGGCTTTGGGCGGGATTGAGGCTTCTCCTTCTCGACAGAGTTACACTGACTGCCATGCCATCCTCTGCTGCTTTGCGTGTGCTGTCGCGTCGCCTTCTCCGTCTTGCGGGCCGAGTTGGCGCGGGAGTGCTGGTGTTGCTTTTGGTGGTGTATTGCGGCCTTCGCGTTTCCAGCGTGTATCTGGCGCACAGGAGTGTTGCGCTGCTGGCCGAGGCTGCCCAAATTCAGATTGGGGCCAGCGAGGGGTCGGTTCTTCCGATTGTGGCGCGATATGGCGGCGTGAAGGAGATGCCGCCGCCTCCAGTCTCAGCCGAGGACTGCCTTGTGCCTTCATTTTGCGAGACACCGAAGGCGCCGAATTATGACTATTGGTATGAAGTTGACCTTTCGCCTTTCGATTTGTTTTCACGAAATCTGCCAAAAGGCCGGCTTGGTCGCGCATTGGAATATCTGATGTACTGGACCTCAAGTTCGTGGCGTGATCCGTTGTCCCTGCGTAACTCGATGGTCGATGTATCGATCGACATTCGGGCTGGGCGTGTTGAGGTGGTGCACGGGGGGCTCTATGTTGAGGGCCGGAATGGGTGGCTGGGCAATATCTGGGACGTTGCCCAGGATATGTCTCGACACGATATGGGCTCGAAAGCCTATGTCATTGGCGGGGCCTTTCTGAGTTTCCCGCCGAGCGGCGGTGCGGGCACGACGCATTCTCTGACTGCTGGCGCAACGGCGGAACAGTTTGAGGCTGCCCAGAGCTTCAATTCTGAGTGTCTTACTGCATTTTTCCCTTGCCGGGGTCTCCACGATTTGTCGCCACGCGCCTATGAGTATCTTTGCGAACATCCGGATATGGGCAGCATCAGCACGGAGGGTTGTCCTAGTTCTGTTCGGCCGGGCAAGTGAGGCTGTTGGCTTGGCGGGGTGTAATGCTGGTTTTTGGGTGTCTTACGCGTGTATTACATTTGTCGGACGGATGTGGGTTTCGGCGCTTATCTTCTTTATTTTTCAGTGTTTTACGCCGGTATTGAGTCGATGGCGGGGTTTTGGCTGGGTTGGACAAAGGCAGCGAGTTAGCCCACGCTGCGCGGGGATGGCGAGTTCGCTGCGGCTTCGCCGCGATAGCGGGCTGGCGCAAGGCCGCGGAGAGATCCGCGGCCATTGCTGTTTGTGGGGGTGGTTTAGTTGGTGGGTTTCCATGTGTGGGCGACGATGGGGATGCCGGAGGTGGGGTAGTGGTCGACCTGGGCGTTGGTGTTGACTTCGACGGGGATCTGGGTGTCGGGGGCCTGTTCTACGCCGGTGTTCCAGCCGTCGAGGACGAAGAAGGGGAGCTCGCCGTGGAGCTGTGCGGAGTCGACGTCGACGGTGATGGTTTTGGATTCGCCGGAGACGAGTGAGAGATAGTTGTCGCTGTAATACACGGGTAATACGCGCTCGCCGGCTTGTCCTGCGGCTGTTCTACGGCGGAGTTGGAGGTGGGCCATGAGGGCGACTTCTTTGGCCGGATTGTGTAATACGACGGTAATACGCAGCTTGCCGCCGGCATCGGACCGGGTGGCGGAGGCGGTGAGGACGACGTGCTTCATCTCGTTGAGGGGCTGGAGGTTGTCGGGGTCTGTGGTGCCCGAGCGCCAGTAGAAGTTGTCGCTGAGGAGTCTGCCGGAGGCATCGTGGAGTTGCATTTGGATGAAGTGGACAGGGGAGAGGTTGGGGTGCTCCCAGGTCCAGGAGCCGTCGATGGTGCCGAGGTCGATGGCGGTGGAGGCGGGGCCGGTGACGGAGTATTGGTGGTGTGTGGTTTCCGCGCCGTCGAGGCTGTAGACGGTGACGAGGGCCTTGGCGCCGGCGATGCCGGTGGGGAGGTTGTTGATGACTTCGATGGAGCCGTTGGCTTCGTTGAACTGGATGTGGACCATTTCGCCGGCTTTTTTGACGGCGAAGAGCGAGGAGTTGGGCTCGAGGTCGTGGTGGTAGATCTGCCAGACGAAGGAGGGTTGTGCGGGGTTGGACATCCAGGTGATGACGGCGGTGGAGGGGTTGAAGAGCTTGGCGTTGCGGCCCTCGTACATGGCGCGGAAGGCTTCGTAGTTGGCGAGCTGTGATTTGCGGACGAAGTCGGCCATGTTGGCGAGTTTGCCGTAGCGGGCGGCGAGGGTGGCGGGGTAGGTGTCGCCGTGGCTGGCTCCGCGAGCGAGGTCGTGCTCGGCCCAGTCGTCGTTGATCTGCTCCCAGTCTTTTTGGGGCATCATGCCCTGGAGGCTTTCGATGGTGGGGATGGAGGAGGAGCCGATTTCGGTTTTGAAGGCTTCGTCGAAGGAGTAGTACTCGCGGGGTGTGCGCCACCAGTAGGGGCCGCCGGAATTGACGCCGTGGCCGGAGGTGGAGCTGGGCTGGTAGAGGCGTGTGGGTTCGAGCTCGGCCATGAGGATGCGGAGTTGGTCGTCAATTTCCTTGGGCGGGAAGCCCTCATTGCGAGCGCACCAGATGGCGATGGAGGGGTGGTTGCGGAAGCGGAGGATTTTGTCGCGGACGTTGGCCATGTAGGTGGGCAGGTCGGTGGGATTTGGTCCGTCGGAGGGGTTGGGCTGGAAGAACTCGTCCCAGAGGAGGATGCCGTATTTGTCGCAGAGCTGGTAGAAGTCTTCGTTGGTGGATTGGCCGACCCAGTTGCGGATGATGTTCATGTTGGCGAGCTGGTGGAGGTGGATTTCGGCATCGAGGCGCTCGCGGGGGATACGTTTGAGGGCTTCGTCGAGTCCCCAGTCGCCGCCGCGGAGGAAGATGCGTACGCCGTTGACGGAGACGGTCAGGTTATCGGAGTCGGGGACGGAGTAGGAGATTTTTCGGACGCCGAAGTCGAGTGTTTGCTCGTCAGACGGCTGTCCTACTACCTCGGCAGTGAGGTGGAGAGTGTAGAGGTTTTGTGGGCCGTAGCCGTTGGGCCACCATAGGCGGGGATGGTCTAGGTGGAGGGTGGAGAACTCTTTGGGAGTGAGCGAGACGATCTGGGAGGAGTGGGGGGCGAGTTTGGTGAGTTGTTCGACGGTGAGAGTGCCGAAGCTGGCGCGTAGGCTGGCGGTCAGGGGTGTGTCGGAGACGTTTTCGAGGGTTGCGGAGATGGCGATGTCTGCCGAGTCGGTGCGGGGCAGGGGCAGGTCGGTGGTGACGAGGGGGTCGCGGAGGGTGACGGGGCCGGTGGCGGAGAGATAGACCTGCTGCCAGATGCCGGAGTCACGGTCGCGGATGGCGGGGATCCAGTCCCAGCCGATGGTGGAGAGGAAGGTGGGTCCGTCGATGGCGGTGATGCCGCCGTTTGCGCCGAGGCCGTCAGCGATGGTGTGTTCATGGGGAATGCCGGGGTGGGGCTGAGGGGTGATGAGGACGGCGAGGGAGGCGCGCTGGCCTGGTTTGACGAGGGGGGTGACGTTGAAGTTTCCGCGTTTGAATGCGCCGAGCATTTTGCCGATGTTGTGGCCGTTGAGCCAGATGTCGGCGGAGTAGTTGATGCCGTCGAAGTTGAGCCAGACCTGGCGGCCGGAGTAGGACGCGGGTATTACGAATGTAGTGCGGTACCAGTAGGACGCTTTGTTGAGGGATTCCGGGATGCGGTCGGGGCGGTTGTTTTCGCCGTAGAGGGGCTCCGGGTATACGCCTGCATGGACGAGGGTAGTGAGGACAGTGCCGGGGACTACGGCGGGGTACCAGTGAGCGGGGTGGTAGCCGGGAAGGGAGATGGCGGGGCCTGCGTCTTTGACGTTGGCGGAGTCGGCGAGCTCCCAGTTTTGGGTGAGTGGGAGTTGGTCGGGGATGGCTTGGAGGGCGCGGAGGCTGGGTGCGCAGATGGTGAGGGGGAGGGAAATGGCGAGGAGCAGGCCGAGGCGCGAGAAAAGCGGTTGAATGATCACGAGGTTAGTCCCATCCGGAGGTGCTAGATTCTTGACCGCCTAATGGTAATCGGCCAGGGGGCGGGAGTAAACCTGTGAATGTGGGGAGGGAGTGGAGAGTTGGGCTCAGGCTATGGTGGAGCGGTTGCGACCTTCGGACTTGCTTTGGTAGAGGAGGGAGTCGATTTTTTCGAAGGTGGCCTTCGAGGTGGAGGAGATGTCGCATATGGCTCCTCCGACAGAGATGGTGAGGTTGATGGAGGCAGGTCCAACCGTGATGGCGGTGGAGGCGATGAGCCGTCCGCACCGTTCGGCAATGGCCTTGAGGCCCGCGGCATCGACATCCTTGGCGAGCATGAGGAACTCTTCGCCGCCCCAGCGGCCTATGCTGTCGTTGGGTCGAAGGCTGTGGGCGAGGGTATCGGCGACAGTTTTGAGGACGATGTCGCCGACAGGGTGGCCATAGGCATCATTGACGTTCTTGAAGTGGTCAATATCGAAGAGGAGCATTCCTATTTTTCGCTGAAATTCGCGGGATTCCTGTACCGCCTGGTCGACGAGCATCTCGATATGGCGGCGGTTGGAGATGCCTGTGAGGGGATCGATGTAGGCCAAAGTTTCAAGCTCTCTGGCGCGGCGTTCGACGGATTTCTTTGCGGTGATGTCGGTAAAGACTTCAACGGCGCCAATGATTTGTCCTACGCGATCACGGACTGGGGAAACGCGTACGTTGACTGGTACGCGGTGGCCGCGCTTGTGCCGGAGATAGACTTCAGCAGCGTGCCTGCCTCCATCCTGGAGTGTGGAGGAGAGTGGGCAGCCACCGTGGCACAACTGGCAGCCGTCGTCGTTGACGTGACCCAGGATGTTGTCAAAGCACTTCCGGCCTACGACCTCCTCGCTGAGATAGCCGGTTAGCTCTTCGGCGCCGTGGTTCCAATAGGTAATGCGACGGTCGTTGTCGACGAAGTAGACGCCGTCGAAGAGGTTGTCACAGAGCTGCTGCTGGATTGGGGCGACATTGCTGGAGGAGGAGGTCTCGACAGGTTGGCAGGCAGCGATAGGTTTGCGGGAGCGAGCCATGACATTCTCCAGTCAGCAGAAGATTCGCTTGCCAAATCTCAAACTAGGCTTCTGGCAGCGTGGGGGATGTGATGGCGGTCACTTGGCGGCGAGGATTCGTTACCTAGTTTGGGTAGAGAGCAATGATTTGCGCGAGTGAGTTGTATTTCATGTTGTTTTGCCGAGTTTATACCTGCCGACCAAGATCGAGATGAAGGCAAATTCTGAGGTTCCATTGACCGAGAGACTTTTGCGAGATGCTGGAGCGACACTCTACGAGCTTTGCTGGCTGGACTCAGCTGACGCGATGCTTGTGGCGAACGCTCAGACGCGGAGGCTGGTGGAGGCGAGCCCTGCGGCGGAGAAGCTGACGGGCCGCAGCCGAACGGAGTTGATCGGGATGTCGATCAGCGACCTCCATCCGGAGTGCGAGGTGGCGCGGCTTCAGGAGGCATTCGACCGGTCCCTGATGGAGCGGTCTGTAATTGAGGAGTTCCATGTGCAGCGGATAGATGGCGCGCTGGTTCCGGTGCGGATTTCGACATCGTTTCTGCTGGGGAGTGACGCGGAGCAGCTGGTGCTGGCGGTGTTTCGTGACATGAGCGAGCTGGCAGAGCAGGAGCAGCAGCTGGCAGTGAAGAAGTGGGCGCTGGATGTGTATGGGGCGGCGTCGATAGCACTGATGCGGGCACGGACGGCGGAGGGACTTGTCCGGGATATCTGCGAGGCGATTACCCGGGAGTCGCCGTTTTCTCTGGCGTGGGTTGGCTTCGCTGATCGGGGGAGTGAAAGGCGGATTCGGCATGGATATTCTGCTGGACCTGCGGCGGGCTATCTTGAGGATTTGCACATCTCGCATGACGAGCACTCGCCGTACGCAGGTGGGCCGGCTGGGCAGGCTTGGCGGACGGGATGCCTTCAGGTTGTGGAGGACATTGCGCAGGAGAGAGGTTTCGAGCCGTGGTTTGCGAAGGCGGAGGGGGCAGGATTTCGTTCGGTGTTGAGCGTGCCGATTGATGCTGGGGATGAAGGGCGCGCGGTTTTGACGGTGTACTCGACTGAGCGGAAGGCCTTTGGGCCGGTGGTGGTGGATGCTTTCAGACACTTGGGAGCGCAGATTGGGCTGGGGCTGCAGTCGCTGGCGCAGAGTGAACGGCTGGAGCTGGAGCGCGAGAAGCGGGAAGCCGCGCAGCAGGAGTTGGGGCGGGCGCTGATGGGGGTGGTGCGTGCGATTTCAACGACGCATGAGATGCGCGACCCATACACTGCCGGGCACCAGGAACATGTAGCGGAACTGGCATACGCGATCAGCCTTGAGTTGGGGATGGATGAAGTGACCCGGCAGGCGGTGCAGATAGCGGCGCAGTTGCACGATGTCGGGAAGATCTCGATACCAGTGGATGTGCTGACCAAGCAGGGGATGCCGACTGAGGCGGAGTGGGTGCTGTTGAAGGAGCATCCGGAGAATGGCTACAGGATATTGAAGGATGTTCCGTTCCGGGGTGAAGTGGCGGAGATGGTGAGGCAGCACCATGAGCGGCTGGATGGGTCGGGGTATCCTCGCGGGTTGAAGGGCGGGGAGATATTGCCGGGAGCGATGGTGCTTGCGGTGGCCGATATTGTGGAGTCGATGGGTTCAGCGCGGCCGTACCGGCCGTCATGCGGAGTGGACGAGGCGCTGAAAGAGATTGAACGTGAGGCGGGGACTCGCCTGGATCTGGCGACGGTGATGGCGTGTGTACGGTTGTTCCGGGAAAAGGGATTTGAGCTGAAGTAGGCTCGGTGGGAAAGACAGAAGGCCCGGAGCGGATGCTCCGGGCCTTTGGGTTTGGTGGGGTTATTCCGCGGCGGCGGTGGGTTCGGCCTGCTTGGTGGTGGCGACGGTCCAGTTGGGGTCGCCGACCTTGAAGCGGGCGAAGCGGCGGACGGTGATGTTTTCACCGAGCTTGCCAACCTTCTGGGCGATCAGTTCCTTGATGGAGACGGATTGATCTTTGATGAAGGGCTGTTCGAGGAGGCAGACTTCCTCGTAGAACTTGGCCATTTTGCCTTCGGCGATCTTCTCGACGACGGCTGGGGGCTTGCCGGTGGCGGCAGCCTGGGCCTTGTAGACTTCGCGCTCGCGCTCGAGGTCGGCCGGGGTGACGTCTTCCGGCTTGACGTACTTGGGGTCGGAAGCAGCGATGTGCATGGCGACATCCTTGAGCAGAGTCTGGAAGTCGTCGGTGCGGGCGACGAAGTCGCTTTCGCAGTTGATTTCGACGAGCACGCCGATTTTGCCGCCGGCGTGGATGTAGGTACCGACCGCGCCCTCGTTGGTGGAGCGAGCAGCCTTTTTCTGGGCGGAGGCCATGCCGCGCTTGCGCAGCACGACGAACGCAGATTCAATGTCGCCCTTTGATTCCTGCAGCGCCTTGAGGCAGTCTCCCATGGGAGCGCCTGACTTTTCGCGCAGTTCCTTTACCAGCTTGGCATCAATCTTTTCACTCACCGTCGTCATCCTCGTAGTTCCGTTGAATCCCGACAAGTCGGGTTGTTTTGTGTTGTGCCGCGATGTTTTGCGACACAAGAAAAGCGTGGCGCAGAGAGTACGGCGGCCACGCTTCCCTGGTATTTGTTTTTGCCGTGCGCTCTAGAAGTATGCGCGAGTCAGGTTACAGAGCTGTTTCAGCGGCCTCAGGCTCTGCCTCGACAGCGGCAACGACACCCGGAGCCTTGCGGATTCCGCCGCCCAGGGCAGCTTCGAGATCCACTTCTTCGGGTTCGGGAGCAACTTCGACAGCGAGAGCTTCGGCAACCGGCTCAACGACTTCAGCTTCCGCAAACTGCTTTTCGCCGACGAGGTTGACGCCCTCGATGGCGGAGTCAGAGATTTTGGAGGTGAAGAGGCGGATGGCGCGCAGGGCGTCATCGTTGCCGGGGATCACGTAGTCGACCACGGTTGGGTCGCAGTTGGTGTCAACGACGGCCACGACGGGGATGCCGAGCTTGCGGGCTTCCTTGACGGCGATGGCTTCGTTGTTTGAGTCGACGATGAAGAGGGCATCGGGGAGGCGGCGCATGTTCTTGATGCCGGCCAGGTTGGCCTGCAGGTGCTTGCGCTCGCGCTCGAGCTTGATGACTTCCTTCTTGGTGAGCAGCTCATAACGGCCATCGGTGGCCATTTCGTCGAGTTCCTGGAGGCGCTTGACGGACTTCTGCACGGTGACCCAGTTGGTGAGGAGACCGCCGAGCCAGCGCTGGTTGATATAGGGCATGCCGGCGCGGGTTGCTTCTTCGGCAACGGCGTCCTGAGCCTGGCGCTTGGTTCCGACGAAGAGAATAGTCTTGCCGGAGGCGCAGAGGTCGGTGACGTACTTGGACGCGTCTTTGAACATCTTGAGCGTCTTCTGGAGGTCGATGATGTAAATGCCGTTGCGCTCGCCGAAGATGTATTCCTTCATCTTTGGGTTCCAGCGCTTGGTCTGATGCCCGAAGTGCACACCTGCTTCGAGCAGTTCCTTCATGGTAATCGTGGCCACGAGGCCTCCTTATACGTTGCATCCAGGCTGACGTTCGTCTTGCCTGGATTGAATCCGCAGAAGCGGAGAATGGTGTCGAGGGAGCAGTTGCCGCAGGACAGCCAGCCATAGTGGCGGACGGAAGAGCAACTGAACCCCGAAGAGAGCGGCATTTTCCGAACGAGTGCTGGAAATCCAGCACCCATTCGGAGAAGGCTTTAGCGCTTGGAGAACTGGAAGCGAGCGCGAGCGCCACGCTGACCGTACTTCTTGCGTTCCTTCATGCGGGAGTCGCGGGTCAGGAGATTTTCGCTCTTGAGCAGCTTGCGCAGTTCGGGATTGAAGAGGACGAGTGCGCGGGCGGAACCCATCTTGACAGCGTCGGCCTGAGCCGCGACGCCGCCACCGGAGACGGTGGTGAGCACGTCAAAGGTGGAGAGGAGCTCAGTGAGGACCAGTGAGCGCTTGGCGGCTACGCGCTGCTGCTCGGTCACGAAGTATTCCGTGAAGCCCTTGCCGTTGACCTTGAACTCACCCGAACCCGGGCGCAGAAAAACACGGGCGATCGCCGACTTGCGGCGTCCCGTTCCGTAGTACTGAACCAAATCTGCCATGTTTCTTTTAGCTCCTAGCTTTCAGCCACTGGGGTGTGCCGGTGACCAGCTTTGATCAGAAAACGTGATGGCCGACAGCAAGAGGCTAGCTGCCGGCGGGGAATCTATGCCTGAACTTCCATGACTTCGGGCGACTGTGCCTGGTGGGGGTGCTGGTCGCCGCGGTAGACCTTGAGCTTGGAGCCCATGGCGCGACCGAGTTTGGACTTGGGGAGCATGCCCTTGACCGCTTCTTCGATGATCTTTTCGGGGCGGCGGTTGAGCAGGCGGGTGAAGGACTCTTCGCGCAGGCCGCCGGGGAAGCCGGTGTAGCGGCGATAGAGCTTCTGCTGGGACTTGAGCCCGGTAAGGCGAATCTTTTCCGCATTGATGACGATGACGTGATCGCCCATATCAATGTATGGAACGTACTTCGGATTGGTCTTTCCGCTCAGCACATCTGCTGCCCTGGTGGCGAGGCGGCCCAGCGTTTTACCACTGGCATCCACGACGAACCACTTGCGGTTGATCTCTTTCGCGCTCGGAATATAGGTCGACATCTCGCTCCTGCTTCTCAACTTCCCAAAAAGGTCCAACATGCACGGTTGCCAAAAACGCGCGAACCGTGTGCCCACGCCCGGAAGGCGGGGCAAATCCTGAAACCCACGGCTAAACAAATCTGTTCGCGTGAGAACTGCGCAACCCCTTACAGGGCAATGGCCTAGCGGCTTGGCTTATCTGCGTTGAAGCAGGGTACCCAGCCGCGGAAGGCTGATTGCGTTGCCTGGCTTTGGGAAGAGCGCCGGAAGACCGGAACTTTCTCTTGGCACAACCCCGGGTGGAAACACACAGGCAGGCAGACGCTACTCCGCGCAAGGACTTCAGAATACCGGAAAGCTGGGCGCAAGTCAACGCGCTGCGGCCCTGATTTGAGGCAGTTTGTGAGGCCGAAGGGGGATGGCCCCCGGCCTCGCTTTGGCTGCCAGTCACGGCGAGGCGTTTGCTAGCTCTTGACCAGGCGGCGCTGGAGGGCTTCAAGGGTTTGTCCTTTGGTCTCCGGGTAGATGAAGAGGACGACGAAGAACTGGAGGACGGTCATGACGGCGAAGAAGACAAAGGGCGCGCCGCCGGATTTTGCGGCGAGGATGGGGAAGACGAGGGCGATGGCGGCGTTCATGATCCAGTGGGAGCTGTTGCCGACGCTCTGGCCCTTGTTGCGGACGACGTTGGGGAAGACTTCACCAATGTAGACCCAGATGACGGCGCCCTGAGAGATGGCGAAGAAGGCGATGTAGACGATCAAGAGAGGGAGCAGAGCGGCCTTGTGGGACTGTGTGAAGAAGACCCAAGCGACACCGGCGAGGCAACTGGCGGTTCCTGCGGCACCGATGAGCAGGAGGGTTTTGCGGCCGAGCCGGTCAATGAGGGACATGCCGATGAGGGTGAAGACGAGGTTGGTGGCTCCGATGGCGATGGCCTGGAGGTCTCCGGAGAGCTGGCTGAAGCCTGCGGCGGCAAAGATGTTGTTGAGGTAGTAGAGGATGGCGTTGATGCCGGCGAGCTGGTTGAAGGCGCCGATGGTGATGGCGAGGAAGAGTGGGAAGCGGTACTTCCACTGGAAGACGGGTTCGTTGGCGACGGCGTGAATTTCCTTGAGGGCGAGCTGGATGTCGGCAATTTCCTGCTCGGGGTTAGGGTCGCCCATGAGCTTGAGGACTTCGAGGGCCTCTTCGATGCGGAATTTGGAGACGGACCAGCGGGGGCTGCGGGGGATGCCGAAGAGGAGGATGAGGAAGAGCAGAGCGGGGATGGCGGCGACGCCGAGCTGGACGCGCCACTCGGCGGATCCGAGGTGGAACAGGCGGATGACGAAGTTCGAGGCGTAGGCGAGGAGGATGCCGACGACGACATTGACCTGGAAGGTGCCGACCATGCGTCCGCGCCACTTGGCGGGGGCCAGCTCCGTAATGTAGACGGGACCGAGGACGGAGCTGGCACCGATGCCGAGTCCGCCGAGGAAGCGGAAGGCGAGTAGAGCGGGCCAGTTCCATGCGAGGGCGCAGCCGAGGGCTGAGATGACATAGAAGATGGCAGTGATGCGGAGGGTTTCTCGGCCGCCGATGCGCTGGCCGATGGTGCCGGCAAACATGGCGCCGACGACGGTGCCGGCGACGGCGATGAAGACGGTGAGACCCTGGGTGAAGTCTGTGAGGTGGTAGAGACGGGTGAGGGACTCAATGGCGCCGGCAATGACGGCGGTGTCAAAGCCAAAGAGCAGCCCGCCGAGCGCGCCGCTGACGGTAGCCTTCATCAGGTAGAAGTTGGGTCGCATGGTGCTCCTGGGCACTGGACTGGATTGGGTGGAAGCAGCGCCTGGTGATTGAACTACGACATGATAGCAAGGCTGATCGGGAGCTGTTTTTTGGACACGTGGGAGGGGGGGATGGGCGGTCAGGCGCGCGGTGCGTTCGGTTTGGGAGCGGCGACGGTGAGTACGCGGCAGGGTAGTTTGCCGGCGGCGCCCCAGGCCACGGGTAAATCGCTTTCAAAGTAGGCGCAGTCTCCGGCTTCGAGGTGTTCGCGAAGGCCGCCCATGTCGAGAGTCATGCGGCCGTCGAGGACGTAGAAGAGATGGGCGAGGGAGCCGGCGGTATTGGCGGGAGCAATGGAGGATGCTGCGGATAGCTCGACCATGGATACGGTGAGGGTGGGGTTGGGGACTGCGGGATTGAGGGGGATGTGTGCGGGGACATCGGCTGATCGACCACGGCCCTGGGTTGGAACGCCGCGGGTGATAGAGAGGGAATGGGCTGTGGGCTCGGAGAAGAAGTATCCGAGGCCGATGCCGTAGACGCGGCAGATGGTGGCCAGGGTGGACAGTGTGGGGACCATGCGGTCGGTTTCGAGCTTGGAGAGGAGAGCGGTGGAGAGGCCAGTTTCCGCGGCGAGGCGGGCGAGGGTGAGCTGCTTGTCGTTGCGCAGTCCGCGCAGTTTCATGCCGATGCAGTAGGGGGCCAGGAACCATTGGGTATGCGGGATTGCCTTGGTCATTGTGTGCTTCTCCGAGGGTGAGACTGGGCCCATTGTGGCATGGCTCGCGAAGAGAATTCTGGAAGAAAGTTGGAAGAAGTGAGTTGCGGGGAGGAGCGTTGCGGAGAAATTTCCATTTCTGCAGAAGCGGAGCCAGATTACAATGCGGAGAGGTCGAGCGGGGTTTCCAGCTGAAAGCGATTGAGTTGGGGCCGCCATTTCGAAATCGGAAAGGAATTTTTTCATGCAAGTTTTCCCTGAGACTTTATTCCCGAGAGCGGCAATGCTCGGTTTCAAGCGTGTGTTTGCCATGACAGCCGGAGTGCTGCTGGCAATGACGGTAGTGGGCCATGCGGACAGCCTGGTGCTGAAGAATGGCGATCACCTGACAGGAACGGTGAACCAGTTGGCGGGTGGAAAACTGACCCTAACGACCAGTTATGCTGGCGCATTGACGATCAGCTGGGATGAGGTGACGGAGGTAAAGCTGGATAAGCCGCTGCTGGTGCCGGTAGAGGACAAGGTCGGCGGACAGAAGATGGAGGTGTCGGCCATCGAGCGGACGTCGAGTGGGTTTGTGGTGACGACGGCGGAGGGGCCAAAGCCGGTTGCCGGTCTGACGACGCTGCGGACCGCGGCGGCACAGGAAGCGTACGAGGCGATGCTGCATCCGGGCTGGGGCCATGGGTGGCTTGGCAGCGCGAACGTGAGCTTTGCCATTGCGCGGGGCAACAGCGAGACGACTTCATTGGGTACGGGCATCAACCTGGCGCGGCCGACGCGAACGGACAAGACATCGTTGTACTACAACACGGTCTACTCGCACGACGGGATACTGAATGCGACGACGGCGGATGAGACCAACGCCGGGCTACGTTACGACCACAATGTGAATCCGCGGCTGTTCACCTTTGCCACGACGGATTTTGCGGTAAATGTGCTGCAGGACCTGGATTTGCGGACAGTGCTGGGCGGTGGATTTGGCTGGCACGCCATGAAGCACGGGAAGCAGCAGCTGGATGTGTTTGGCGGCGTGGTATGGACGCATGAGAACTACAGCGCGATTGCGGCGACGACAGCCAACCCGGAGGCGACGCCGCCGGTGACCAACAGCTTCATCGCGGCAGATTTTGGCGAGCAGTACACGCGGAAGCTTGGCGCGACGAGCAGCTTTACCGAGCAGGCATATCTGTTTCCGGATTTGCAGGATACAAGCCAATTCCGGAGCACGGTCAATGCCGGGCTGAGTACGCGGATCAACTCGTTTCTGACCTGGCAGACCAGCTTCAGCGATGTGTATGTGACCAACCCACAGGCGGGCACCAAAGGGAACGATATTTTGCTGACGACGGGGCTTGGGATCAGCTTTACGCGAAAGTAGGGTCGCGAGGGCCGCTGGGGAAGACAGCGAGTGGGTTTTCCCTGGCGGTGTTTGCAAGCGGGAGCCGCTATGTGCCAGATTTGTTCTTAATCCAAGAATGTTTACAAAAAGCGTTTCCCGTTTTCTATTTGGTGCATTAGAATTCGTCTAATCTTTAGAAAGTAACCGGGCCCTACTATTTCGTTGTACGGCGGTTCCCTGTTTCATCCCCCCTTGGTCCCTTCGTGCTCGCTTTGAACCGATAGCGTTCAGGCAGAGTAGCGTCTGCACGCCTTCGTCGCTGCCGGGTAAGTTGCAGCTGTGATTGCTAATGTCGACAGGGACCAGGCCATGCCAATTCGAAGTACAGTACCCGTCTGGAAAGCGGTAGACGCGGCATATTCTTTTCCACCTTTTCTGTTGCGGGCTGACGGAGCGCTGTTGCGCAGCGGCCATCCAGTGGTGCTGCCAGCGAAGGAGTTGGAGCTTCTGCGCTATCTGTTGAGCCAAGCAGGCAGGATTGTATCGACGGAAGAGTTGCAGAAGGCCGGGTGGGGCAAAGTGCATGTTTCCTGCGACAGTCTGCCGCGGGCAATCTCTTCGCTGCGTGCGCACCTTCAGATGCCCGGAGCGATCCAGACGGTCTACAAGCAGGGTTACCGTTTTCATGCAGGAGTGGAAGTGGTTCCGGATGAAGCCGCGTGGGAGAAGCCGGCGGTTGGAGGTTGCACTTTGCTGGAATCACTTCCGCGTCTGGCAATTTTGCCATTTGCTGTGGAGCAGGGGGTTCCGGAGCCGTTTGGTTCGGGGCTAGCGGAAGAGACGATGTTGCATCTGGGACAGAGCAGATTTCCGGTGGTGCAGATACTTGCGCGGGACTCGGTATTTTGCCTGAGCGGCAAGGGGCTGAGCGCGGCCGCGGTGGCGCGGCGATTGGGTGCGGAGCTGGCGTTGACCGGCTTTGTAACGGCGTCGGCGAGCCAATTTCGGGTGCGCGTGGAGATGATCCGCTCGTCAGACGACGTACAGCTGTGGTGTGAGGATTTTCTGATGCCACGGGCGGATTTTTCCGAATCGAGTTCACGGGTTGCCCGCTGCGTGGAGAGTCGGCTGGGGGGAAGGCCCGGAGTTGAAGAGGCAATTAGGGAAGTGATACCGGGAAACATATTCCATCTAACGGCTGCGGCGGAGATTCCGGCAGAGAACGGGGCGCTGCTGGATCGCAGTTTCAGCGCGTACTCGCTGTTCATGAAGGCGCGGCAGCAGTGGAATACGTTTGAGCGGCACGGGATGCAGGATGCGCTGCAGGGATTCCGGCAGGCGACGGAATTGGATTCGACGCTGGTTTCGGCGCGGGCGCATCTGGTGCATGGGTATCTGCGGCAGGCACGGTTTGGATATCTGCGGCCTGATCTGGCTGCGGATGGCGCACGGCAGCAGGCCAGACAATTGAGGGAGCTTGGCGGGGAAGACGAGACGGTCCGTATGGCGATGCGCTGGGTTCGCCTGTTCCATGATCGGGATTTGAAGGCGGCGAAGGAGTTGGTGGGGGAGGGGGAACGAGGCCCTTATCATCCGCTTACGACCCGCTATCGATCAAAGATTGAGGCGGCGTGCGGGGCGGTATCGGAGATGATCAAGACGCTTGGCATTGCGCTGAAGGCGGATCCCTACTCAGCGGGATTACGAGGCCGCCTGGCTTGGGCGAACTATCTTGCAGGCGATGCGGAGTCAGCCGTGCGGGAAGCTGAAGCTGCGGTGAGTCAGCAGGCCGAACATCAGGGTGCGCTGCTTTTTTCCGCGATGGTGTTGGCTGCGTTAGGAAGGCCGGGGGAGAAGCGGTGCGCACGCGCGGTGGAGTTGGCGAGGACGCTGGTACGGATTGCCCCGTACTTTGATGCGGGGCAGGCGACGCTGGCCTATGCGCTGGCGAGGAATGGATCGGTGGCGGAAGCGCGAGCGATTCTGGAGCGACAGCAGTGGCTGAGCCAGGAGCGCTTTGTGATGCGCTCATTTCATGCGCCCGTACTGCTGGCGTTGGGTGACGGACAGGGCGCAATGCTGGAACTGAGTCTGAGCGAACAACGGCGATGCCCGTGGTTCATGGAGATGATGCGGGATCCGCGGATGGAGCCGCTGCATGGGCACGCGGAGTTTCAGCGATTGCAGTTGATTCTGGCTGGGCTGGGAAGCGCAGCTTGAGGTGGGCGCGCCGGGACGCGCAAAGCGGCAGCATACAAGAACAGCAGGAAATCAGCGTCAATGCAGGGTTCACTCACGAGTAAATCGATAAATCTAGCCAAGAAGACCCTTGGCGCGATAGAGTTCTCAGGGACTGAATTCCTGGGGACGGGACGCGGTGTTGCCTGTCGGTTGTTCTCTGGAATCTGCTCTAACTCTGCCTCAAACTGATTTCAAGGAGTTCCAATGAATCGCCGCCGTTCCGAGAAGTTTTCCGTTGCCGTGCTGGCCGCCCTCGCGTTGACCGCTGTATTTGCGCAGGCGCAGCAGCCGGAGTACCTGAATACGCAGTTGACTGCCGAAGCGCGGGCGCACGACCTGGTGAGCCGGATGACGCTGGACGAAAAGGCGTCGCAGTTGGAAGATTGGGCGCCGGCGATTCCGCGGCTGGGTATTCCGGATTACCAGACGTGGAACGAGGCGCTGCATGGGGTGGCGCGGGCCGGGTACGCGACGGTGTTTCCGCAGGCGATTGGGATGGCGGCGACGTGGGACCCGAAGATGGTACATACGATGGGTGATGTGATTTCGACCGAGGCGAGGGCGAAATATAACGAGGCGCAGCGGGAAGGGAATCACCAGATTTTTTACGGGCTGACGTTCTGGTCGCCGAACATCAATATCTTTCGCGATCCGAGGTGGGGCCGTGGGCAGGAGACGTACGGGGAAGATCCGTTTTTGACTTCGACGATGGGCGTGGCCTTTGTGACCGGGGTGCAGGGAGACGATCCGGAGCATCCGAAGGCTGTGGCGACGAGCAAGCATTTTGCGGTGCATTCCGGGCCGGAGTCGCAGCGGCATACGTTTGATGTGCATCCGAGCCCGCGGGATTTGGAAGAGACGTATCTGCCGGCGTTCCGGGCGACGGTGGTGGATGGGCACGTGAAGAGCGTGATGTGCGCGTACAACGCGATTGATACGTGGGCGGCGTGTGCGAACCAGAATCTTCTGGTGGATCATCTGCGGAAGGCTTGGGGATTCAACGGATTTGTGGTGTCAGATTGCGCGGCGATTGTGGATGTGAATTCAGGCCACCACAATGCGCCGGACATTACCCATGCGGCGGCGCTGGCGGTTCAGGCGGGGACGGATTTGTCGTGCAGCATTTGGGCGCCGGGCTTCAATACGCTGGGCGATGCGGTGCGGCAGAAGCTGGTGAGCGAGGATGTGATTACGCGCGCCGCGGAACGGCTGTACACGGCGCGATTCGAGCTGGGGTTGTTCGACCCGCAGGGGTCGAACGCGCTGGACAAGATTCCGTTCAGCGCAAATGATTCTGAGGCTAACCGCGCGCAGGCTCTGAAGGCGGCCGAGGAAGCGATTGTGCTGCTGAAGAACGACGGGACGCTGCCCTTGAAGAACTCGGCAGCGACGGTGGCGGTGGTGGGCCCGACGGCGGATCTTTTGCCGGCTTTGACGGGGAACTACAACGGGGTGCCGCACCATCCGGTGGAGCCGGTGATGGCGCTGGCGAAGCAGTTCAAGAAGGTGAATTACGCGCAGGGGTCGACGTTGGCCGATGGAGCTTTTGTGCCGGTGCCGATGACTGCGTTTGCCGGAGGGCTGAAGACGGAGTTCTTTGCGACGACGGATTGGACGGGACGGCCGGTGGCGACACGGACGGAGCCGGATATTCAGGATAGCTGGGGAGATTCGCTGCCGGTGCCGGAGCTGGAAACCCATTCGTATTCGGTGCGGTACTCGGGAACGCTGACGGCGCCGGCGGCTGGTCATTACACGTTCAAGCTGGAGGCCGAGGACAGTTTCCCGTACTCGCCGAAGGACACGGTGCGGGTGACGGTGGACGGCAAGGTTCTGCAGGAAGGGAATATGCGGACGGGCGGGGATATCTCGGCGATGGGGAACTTCCACGCAGCGCCGGGAGCTTCGGTGACTGCTCCGCCGGTGGCGGCGTTTGGGCATTTGCCGGAGTTTGCGGTCGATTTTGCCGATACGAGCGCGCACGCGCTGGTGATTGAGTACAGCCACTCGGTGGATCAGGCTGGGGGCGGGCTGCACTTCCTGTGGGTTGCGCCGGCCCAGGCGCAACTGGATGAGGCGGTGGCTGCGGCCAAGGCGTCCGATGTGGTGGTGGCGTTTGTTGGCTTGTCGCCGCAGCTTGAGGGCGAGGAGATGCCGATCAAGATTGACGGATTTGCGGGCGGGGACCGGACAAAGATCAGCCTGCCGGCAGCGCAGTTGAAACTGCTGGAAGCGGTGGAAGCGACGGGCAAGCCGGTGGTGGTGGTTCTGCAGAGTGGCAGCGCGGTGAGTTTGCCGGAGGAGCACGCTGCGGCGATTTTGGAGGCGTGGTATCCGGGTGTGGAGGGGGGCACAGCGATCGCCAAGACGCTGGCGGGAGAGAACAATCCCGCGGGGCGGCTGCCGGTGACGTTTTATCAGGGGGTGGACGACCTGCCGGCGTTTACCGACTATGCGCTGAAGGGCCGGACGTACCGGTACTACACGGGCAAGCCGGAGTGGGGATTTGGGTACGGGCTGAGCTACGCGAAGTTTGAGTTTGGCGCGGTGACGCTGTCGGCCTCAAAGCTGGCTGCCGGGGATCCGCTGACGGCTACGGTTGCGGTGACGAACAAGAGCGCGGTGGCCGGGGACGAGGTGGTGGAGGCGTACCTGAAGACTCCGCAGGCGGGTGGGCCGATCCAGTCGCTGGCGGGCTTTGAGCGGGTGCGTCTGCAGGCCGGGGAGACGCGGGCGGTGACGCTGACGCTTGCTCCGCGGGCGCTTTCGTGCGTGGACGAGAAGGGTGAGCGGGCGGTGCTGGCGGGGAAGTACACGCTGACCCTGGGCGATGCCCAGCCGCAGGAGGCTGTGGCCAAGGCGGCCGCGGAGTTTACGGTGGTGGGGACGCAGGGGTTGCCGCGGTAGATGTGGGAGCCGGCGCGGGTTGGACCTGGGCCGGCTTCCCACGTTCCGTGCTGGTCTTTGCCGGAAAAGGGGGGTGGGGTGTTTTTGCTGGAAATTCCTCCTATGTGATTGATGGACTTGGTGTTAGTGGGTGGTTACCTGGCGTTTTTGTGCGCTTTTGTGCACTTTTGTTGCGTGTATCGTTGCGGGGTGGAGGCTGGGACGAATTTTCGGATTTCTGCTTGCATGGAATCTGTCCTCTGGACGACTGCTTTGATTGTGCGCTTTTGGGGGATAATACTCGGCAGGGTTGGTCCGATTTTCTTGCGGTCCTAGTGGTTTGTTTTGTTGGGCTTTGAGTTGGCGCGAAAATTTGGGGGGCTTGACAACGACCTTGACGAAGGCTACCCGCCGCAACGTCGGGCTGTCATCCCCGGTCCCCAAGTGCGAGGGACCGGGGGCACCCTCACCCGCGCTGGGACGGCTCACCGAGACCGTGGCCACCCGCCCCCGAAGTAGTCGTTGCCGGATTCGGTGTCTCGTTCTTTGCCGGTAAAGTGGTGCTCGGTGGCGTCTGTTCCGCCGCTGCCCACCGCGACACAATTCGACAGCAGCGTATTGCCAACATTGTTGCCAAAGGGCAGGCTGAGGCAGTTCAGCTCCGGCACTCCGAGGCCGAGGGCGGAGATGAGGGCCTGCACGCGCTTGGTTCCCAGCGGATCGGCAATGTCGAAGTGCAGCCCGTTGCTGGTGCAGGTGCCGGTGAGGCGGCCACCCTGCCAGATGTTGCTGTGCACCCAGTTGGTTGCGGGGTTCGCGCCGGGGCCGAGCTCGGTCACCTGGTCGCCGCCGGCGTCCAGCAGGTATTGGCTTTTCAGCGTAAACCCGTTGGCCGCGGTCGGTGCGCCGCAGCTCAGGTTGGTCTGCGACCCCTTGGCCACACGCCGCCCCTCGGCATCATAGAGATACTCGGTGTAGGTCGGCGAGCCGGTCGTGTTCTCCACCGCGCAGATCCGGCCCTCGGGGTCGTAGACATACGCGTTGCGGGTGTCCTGGGTCACGTTTCCGGCTCCGTCGTAGGTGACCGCCTGGTCGGTTGTCGTTGTCTGGTTGAAAGCGTTGTGGTTGGCCCAGTGGGTGGCATTGGACGAAGTCAGCGCAGGGCAGGGGCTCGCCGCTTGCGTGGCCGCAGTGCCGGTGCTGTTCAGTTCCAACTCGCCGGTGCGGTTGCCGAAGGCGTCGTACGCCCAGCAGTAGGATTGCGGGGCGGCGACAAGCGGCGTCTGCGTGCCCAGCGAGAGACGGTTGAGGTGGTCGTATTGAAAGCTCCACGTACCCATCACGGTGGAGTCAGTATAGTTCAAGAGGTTGCCGACGGCGGGTGGCCCACCCATCTTGCATTCTTCCCAAGCTACCACGAAGTTGGGTGCCCTACCCTGCGTCGCTTTTGCGGAGGGTGGGCTGCGCGGAAGGCTGGCAAGCTGGGTTTAGGTGGATTGCTCCTCTTGGCATCTTATAGGATGGGTGGTTCTGCGATCCAACGGGCGAAAGGCGGGGCCGAGGGGCATTGAGCCCCTCGGTCAGTGTTGGGTAGGGGAGAATTATTCCTGGGGTTAAAGCCCAATTCGTTTTGGGCCGTTTGCGGCACGACTAAAGTCGTGCCCTTTCAAAACATAAAAGGCTATCTGTGTGGGTGAAGCCCGTACCCGTCCTGAGGCAACAGCAGATTCCCTTCGGGAATGACAGACAGAGAAGCAAGAACAAGAGCAAAGGCAAAAGCAGATCCTTCGCTGCGTTCAGGATGGCAAGCAAAGGCAACAACAACAAAAGCAACAGCAGATTCCCTTCGGGAATGACAGACAGGAAAGCCAAGGGCAACAGCAGATTCCCTTCGGGAATGACAGACAGGCTGAATTCGGAGAAGAAACTTCCCTCAGGAGCTAAAGCCCTGTTGATTATGCGGCATTTACGGCACGGCTGAAGCCGTGCTCTTTCAAAACACTGACTGAATCGGAGATTCTCTACGGGCTCCCAGGGGTGAGCCATTCTGTGCCTGCCCGACTGGGTGGCAGGCGAATCGAAAGTTGCCATTTCTCCATCGTTTCGAAGGTTTTGGGTCATTCGACTCTGCTGCTAAGATCACGATCGTTTGGATATGCGATCTCCCCGGTCCCCAAGTGCGAGGGAACTCCACCCCACGAACGAAGTCCTGTCGGTTGGGGCCCCGGACCGGGGGCACCCATACCTGGAATCCATGTCCACGATTGAGCGGCTACAGAGCTAGTAGTAGTCGGCGCAGCTTAGGTAGTAGCCGCACTGGGTGCAGACGAGTTTGCAGTGGTGGCCGGTGAGGTGGTGGCTGCAGTTGGGGCAGATCTGCTGGTGGTGCGTGGGGGCGGCTGCGGGCGGTTGCGTCCCGGTTGGCGGTAAAAATTCGGGGTCAAGGGCGGTGGGACGCTCCGGAAGCATGGGGAGAGATTAGCATGGTAACAGGGTCTGCTTCCACGAAGGATTTGGGAGGGGACGCCGATGCTTTTCGCAGGTCCAATGGGGCCGGCGACAGTATGTACCGGGAGCCGGCCGGGCTGCGCGCACTTCCCCAGGAACACGCGCGTGGGTCAGGGCTGAGCGAGCCGGTGTGTGGTCAAAGCGAAGAACTTCACCATTGCCCCAGGTTGGGGCCAAGGAGACACGTATATGGCAAGCAAGGCAAGCGCAGTTTGGACAGGTTCACTGAAGGAAGGCAAGGGCACGATCAGCACGGCAACCGGAGTTCTGACGAACGCCAACTACTCGTTTCAGACGCGGTTTGAGGGCGCGGACTCGGGCACGACTCCCGAGGAGCTGATTGCCGCGGCGCACGCTAGCTGTTTTTCGATGGCCTTGGGCGCACAGTTGGGTGGATCGGGCTTGACGCCGACCAAGATTGAGACCAGCGCGGCCGTTACGCTGGGCAAGGTTGAGGGCGGATTTGGGATCACCAAGATCGTCTTGACGACGGTGGCCGAGGTTCCGGGAGCGACGAAGGAAGTGTTTGACGCGGCGGCTGCGGGCGCGAAGACGGGCTGCCCGATTTCGAAGCTGTTTGCGAACAACACGGAGATTCTGCTGGACGCGAAGCTGGTTTAAGCGCCTGTGGTGAAAGTCAAAATCTCCCTAGAATCATCCCTCAGCGGCTAAAGCCGGGTTGATTCTATGGGTCTAACGGCACGACTAAAGTCGTGCTCTTTCAAAACCAGACTTTTACCGCAGGTTGTTAAGGGCCAGACAAGCAACAAACCGGGGCAGCCGCTGGAAGACAGCGGCTGCCCATTTTTTGTGGAGGGGCTAGCCCACAAGGCCGGGAAATCCGAGGGACTTGCGGATGTAGGCGAGTTGGCCGACGTGGTAGCTTTCGTGGAGGCCGAGGAAGCCGATCTGTTCGAGCAGCGTATCGGAGTTGGGAAGAGTGACGCCAGGGGCGGGCAGGGCAAGTTGCTCGGGGCTGAGGGAGCTGAGCCTGGAGTAGAGAAGGGCGCTGACCTCGGCCATTCTGTCGGCGATGTCGGAGACGGGCGGGTAGAGCGAGGGTTCCGGCACGGCTGCGCCGCGAGCGAAGAGTTTCCCCCACTGGGTATCGAAATCCTCGCCCATCAGTTTGAGGGCGAAGGCGCGGGACTGGACGATGTGGGCAGCAATCCAGAGCATGGGTGTGTTGTTTTCTGTGAGGCGTGAGGTGAGCTGCTGAAAGGTGAGTCCATCGAGGGCCTTTGCGGTGAGTCCCTGATTGGTCAGGTAGATCTTCCGGATAGGTGTGACGAGGGGAGATTCTGAGGCTGTCATGGATGCTCCTGGCGGGTTGGGATTTGAGCTTGCGCGCTGGGGGGAACCGGCGGACAGGAAGAGCTTACACGGTAGCGCGGAGGGTGGGAAGGCGGGGGTCGCCTTGACACGCCCGAGCTCATCTGAGAAACTGAATCTCGCTGCCAGTCTGGTTTTTGTAGCCAGATGAGCTTGTGCCGAAGTGGCGGAATTGGCAGACGCGCATGGTTCAGGTCCATGTACTCGCAAGGGTGTGGAGGTTCAAGTCCTCTCTTCGGCACCAATTAGACTGAGTAGCAATCGCCCCGGTAGATTCCGGGGCTTTGTTGCGTTTGGGCTGGTTTTTGGGGCAGGAAACTATACTGGGAGCGAGATGGCGACACACCTTGACAGGATATTGACGACGACGCGGGCTACGGTGGCTGCGGCGAAGGAGCGTGTCCCTTTGGCGGAGCTGGAGGGGCTGGCGGCGGGGCATACTCCGCGGGGCTGGGCGCGGGCGCTGCGGGAGCGCGCGGCGACGGGGCCGGCGGTGATAGCGGAGCTGAAGAAGGCGTCGCCGTCGAAGGGGTTGATTCGGGCGGATTTTGACCTGGAGTGGCTGGCTGGGCGGTACCTGGGGGGGGGCGCGGCGGTGTTGTCGGTGCTGACGGACGAGCCGTATTTTCAGGGGAGTTTACGGAACTTGGAGCTGGCTTCGGCGGCAGTTCCGCTGCCCTGTCTGCGCAAGGACTTTACGGTGGATGCGTACCAGATAGCCGAGGCGCGGGCGCATGGGGGCGACGCGGTTCTGCTGATTGTGGCGGCCTTGACCGATGCGGAGCTGACGGCCTTTGCGCGGGAGGCGCACCGGCTGGGGCTGGATGTGCTGGTTGAGGTGCATACGGCTGAAGAGCTGGAGCGTGCACTGGCGATGGGCGAGCGTCCGGATGCGATTGGGGTGAACAACCGCAATCTGCACAGCTTTGAGGTGCGGATTGAGACTTCTCTGGAGCTGGTGGAACGGATTCCGGCCGGGGTGGTGCGGGTGGCGGAGAGCGGTTTGACGAGTGGTGGGGAAGTGGCGCGGCTGCGGGCGGCGGGGTTTGACGCCTTCCTGATTGGGGAGAGCCTGATGCGCCAGGCGGACCCGGCCCTTGCGCTGGAGACGCTGCTGCGCGAGGCAAAGGGATTGCGATGAGCCTGTGGGTGAAGGTGTGCGCGAATACGTCGCTGGAGGACGCGCGGATGGCTGCGGAGGCCGGCGCGGACGCGGTGGGCTTTGTGTTTGCGGCGAGCCCGAGGCAGGTGACGGTGGAGCAGGTGGCCAGGATTGCTCCGCAACTGGCGGCGCCGGTGGAAACAATTGGCGTGTTTGTGGAGGCGGAGCTGGCGGCGATTGTGGAGGCCGTGGAGCGGTGCGGGCTGACGGGAGTGCAGCTACACTCGGGCGGAGCGGGCTTCCCAGCCCTGCTGCGGGCGCGGTTTGGGGCAGGGCTGCGGATTTTGCGGGTGGTGCACTTTGGCGCTGGCGCTGTGGATGAGTTGGCGCAGGCCGCCGCAGAGCCTGCGGTGGACGCGGTGCTGGTGGACAGCCGCAGGGGCGCTGTGGTGGGCGGAACGGGTGTGGCGTTTGACTGGCATACGGCGCGGGGGACGATCTTTGCGCCGGAGCGCAGCTTGCGGCTGATTGCGGCGGGCGGGCTGAGGCCGGAGAACGTGGGCGAAGCGATTGGCACGCTGCGGCCGTGGGGCGTGGACGTGGCCAGCGGCGTGGAAGAGGTTCCGGGGCGGAAAGATGCGGCCAAGGTGCGAGCTTTTGTGGCCAATGCGCGGGCCGCGGAGCGGGCTATTTCGGGCTAGCTGTTCCGACTTACTTTGTAAGGTTTGCTACTTCGAAAGTGACCGGCATGTGTTTGCGGGCGAGGGCTTCGATTTCCGCGTCGGTGAGGGCGGAGAGATCGACGTGGTCGGTGGCGACGATGCGCTCGGCCAGGGTGGTGTGGTGCTTGTGGAGATAGTCGGAGAGAACCTGCGCGGCGCTGCTGGTGCCGACGGCGTTGCCGATGAGGACGATTTCCGCGGAGTGGAGCAGGTCTTTGGCGATGGCTTCGTAGTACTCATTTTCCTCGGGCACGCGGTCGCCGCGATAGTGGGCCTCTTTGCGGTGGACCAGGTGGTGATGGAAGTGGAAGGGATCGTAGGGGCGTACGGAGCGCTCTTCGTCTGAGATATCTTCGGCGATGTCCTGGAAAATATGGGCGGAGTGGTGGTCGATGACGACGATGGAGCGGCCGGAGGGCGTAGGAGCCGGTTGCTGGTCGGGCATTTGCGCGTCGCGGATGAATTTGCGCAGGTGGCGCACTTCTTCCATGTCGAGGTCGTGGGAGCTTGGCTTTTTGAAGAACGCCTCCTGTGTCCCGATGATGAAGGCGTAGTCGTCATTGCCGCGGGGCTCGACGGTGCCCATTTGCGCGATGAGGTCAACGACCTTGGCCCAACTGAGGTTGCGGGGCAGTTTGCCTTTGATGAGGGTATCGAGCAGCAGTGCGTGGTCATGACGTAGGTTCATGGTGCGAGTGTGGCACCCGGGCCGAGGGAAAAGATGGTCTGGTTTGAGCACTGTGCGCGAAGGGGCCGGCCGGCCTGGGAGAGACGGCGGGGCTGGGTGGTGAATTTGCTTGACGGGGTGGGGGCGCGGTGGGTATGAATGCCGCTAACTGATGGAAGCCACAGATCCCCGGAGGATGTTATGCCAGTGAATCCCGCGAAGTATCTTGCGTTGACGATAGCCGGTGCCGTGTCGCTTGGAAGCTATGAAGCTGGAGCGATGTACGAGATGCTGGACGCGCTGCGCCAGCACAACGAGAAGGTGAAAGCGGACGGCGACGGAACGGCTGTGTATGTGGATGTGATTACTGGGGCGTCGGCGGGCGGGATGACGGGGACGATTCTGGCGCAGAAGCTGCTGTTTGACGGACCGGCTTTTGTGGATGCCGGGGGGAAATCGTCGCCGTACGACAATCCGCTGTACAACTGCTGGGTGAAGCGGATCAGCCTGGAGGAGCTGTTGACTGCGGTGGATGGGCCGCTGCCGGGGGGCGATCCGCCGACGCTATCGCTCTTGTCGTCGCAGCTGATTGAGCGGATTGCGGCGGAGACGCTGACGGACGCGGCGGTGGATGGGGTGGTGCCCGACCTGGGGGCGCACGCGGTGGTGGACGACACGCATGGAATTCAGCTGGGGCTGGCGCTGACCAACCTGAATGGGGTGAATTACGGGGTGACGATGTCGGACGGTACGCAGTTCAAGTACACGGAATACAGCGACCAGATGTTGCGTCCGCTGGACCGCGCGAGCCGGACGGAGGCGACGTGGGCGGAGTTGCGCGAGGCGTGCGTGGCCTGCGGGGCGTTTCCGGTGGCCTTCCGGACGAAGGATCTGACGAGGGCGCGGGCGGATTATGAGGCATCCGACACGCTGGATGCGTGGCCGGCGGACCCCTACACCTTTACCTACACGGATGGGGGAGTGCTGCAGAATCAGCCACTGGGGATGGCCAAGAACCTGGTGGATGAGGTGGACAACCACCAGGGCGAAGATCGGCGGTTTTACCTGTTTGTGTCGCCGAACCCGGTGGATGGGAGCCAGGACCTGGATTTGACGGAGGCGAATGCCAACATCCTGAAGGTGGGCGAGCGGCTGATTGCGGTGTACATGGGACAGGCAATGTTCCGGGACTGGATTGCTGCCGACGCGGTGAACCTGCAGGTGGCGGCACTGGACGAGCGGGCGGTGCGGCTGGCGCAAGCGCTGGCTGCGGGCAAGGTGGATGCGGGGGCGCTGGCGACGGCTTCCGGACAGATTCTGGATCTGCTTTACGCGAATGGGGAAGGTGGTGGTGCTTCGAAAGAGCGGGTGGGCAAAGTGAGCGTGGCTGAGTCGCGCGAGGCGGCCAACGCCCGGCTGACGACGCAGTACGCGGCGGAGCTGGCCATGCTGGGAGGCGCTGGAGTGCCGGCAGGAGCAGCATTTTTGAACGGGATACAGGCGCTGGAGAAAGCGGCAAACCTGGGCAGCCGTGACATGATGCGGCTGTACAGCCTGGTGATTGACCCGAAGCTGCTGGCTGGGGCGGGGATTTCAGCGTTTGTGGGCTTCTTTGACGAGCGGTTCCGGCAGCACGACTATGAGCGGGGCCGGGCGGAGACGCAGAAGCTGCTGGCCCAGATTAACCAGGCTACGGATCCGGGACTGGGGCCCATCTACTACACGCCGGCGGCGGTGACGGTCGACACGACGCTGGATGGGCTGCACCTGAAGGCAATTGACCGGGGCGACGTGAAGACTCTGAAGAAGGGGCTGACGAATCGGGTGAACCAGATTCTGAAGGCGATAGCGCCGAATGAGGCGGTGTATGTTGCGGAGCGGTTGATTGCGGACCCGGCGCTGGGACTGCTGCTGGACTGGGAGTTCAGCCGGGACGTGCAGGGCTAGGAGCCGAGACGAGGTTGCCTGTACACTGAAAGGTCTGCATTCCTTCGCGAAAAGCGCTCAGCAGGGCGCCATTTGCGAAGGGGACGCGGCACATAGGAGGCAGGCGCATGGCTACCGTATCGACTGAGGCAACCGCGGAAACCCGTCCGGGGCGATTTGGCGCGTATGGCGGCCGGTATGTGCCGGAGACGCTGATGGCGGCGCTGAATGAGCTGGAAGAGGCCTATGCCGCAGCGCAGGCTGACCCAGCCTTCCATGCCGAGCTGGACGATCTGCTGAAGAACTTTGCCGGGCGTCCGACGCCCCTGTACTTTGCCAAGCGGCTGACGGCGGAGCTGGGCGGCGCGAAGATTTATCTGAAGCGGGAAGACCTGTTGCACACCGGGGCGCACAAGATCAACAATGCGCTGGGCCAGGGGTTGCTGGCGCGGCGGATGGGCAAGAAGCGAATTATTGCCGAGACGGGGGCGGGCCAGCACGGGGTGGCGACGGCGACGGTGTGCGCGCTGCTGGGGCTGGAATGCATTGTGTACATGGGCGAAGAGGATATTCGCCGCCAGGAGCTGAACGTACTGCGGATGCGCCTGCTGGGCACCGAAGTTCGCCCGGTGAGCTCGGGGTCGAAGACGCTGAAAGACGCGGTGAACGAGGCGTTGCGCGACTGGGTGACCAATGTTCGGGACACCTACTACATTCTGGGGTCGGCGTTGGGACCGCATCCGTATCCGACGATGGTGCGGGATTTCCATCGGGTGATTGGGCTGGAAACGCGGGAGCAGATACTGGCCGCGGAAGGCCGGTTGCCGACGGCGATTGTGGCGTGCGTGGGCGGCGGATCGAACGCCATCGGGATTTTCCACCCCTTTCTGCAGGACAAGGAGGTGCGGCTGATTGGCGTGGAGGCCGGCGGCCGCGGATTGACGCTGGGCGACCATGCGGCACGGTTCTCGGGCGGCAGCCCGGGTGTCTTGCAGGGAACGTACTCGTATGTGCTGCAGGACGAGGACGGGCAGGTGTCGCTGACGCACTCGGTTTCCGCCGGGCTGGACTATGCGACGGTGGGTCCGGAACACGCGGCGCTGCACGATTGTGGACGGGCGGAATATGTTTCCGCCGACGACGCGCATGTGCTGGAGGCGGTGGTGCGGCTGTCGCGGACGGAGGGAATATTGCCAGCGCTGGAGAGCGCGCACGCGGTGGCGGAGTGCCTGCGGATTGCGCCGGGAATGGCCCCGCATGACATACTGGTAGTCAATATTTCTGGACGCGGCGACAAGGATATGGGGATTCTGGCCCGTGAATTGAATATTCAAGGGGCGGAAGGCCGGTAGAGAAGGCCGAGTACGGACACCATGGCGATTGGATTTGAACAACATCCCGGGTTGGTTGTGTACCTGACGGCAGGCGATACGGGGCTGAGTCCTCGCGCTGGGTCTGCGGCCGGCGGTGCGCAGCATGGGCCGACGGACTTGAGCACGACGCGCAAGATTGCCCTGGCGGCGATTGACGCGGGAGCCGACGTGATTGAGCTGGGGGTTCCGTTCAGCGATCCGCTGGCGGACGGGCCGGTGATTCAGCGGGCGAGCGAGCGTGCCCTGGCTCGTGGCACTCGGCTGGTGGATGTGCTGGCGCTGGCCAAGGAGTTGCGGGCTGCGCGACCGAAGGCCGGGCTGGTGATTTTCTCGTATTTGAATCCTGTGCTGCGCTACGGGCTGAGCCGGTTTGCCGACGCGGCGGCCGATGCCGGTGTGGATGGCGTGCTGCTGACGGACATGATTGTGGAAGAGGCCGACGAATACCTGGCGGAGATGGAGCGGGTGAAGCTGGCGCCGATTTTTCTGGCCGCGCCGACCAGTCCAGATGAGCGGCTGAAGGCGATTGCCGCCAACTCCAAGGGATTTGTGTACGCGATATCGCGGACTGGGATTACGGGAAAGCAGCAGAATGTGGCCGCGGATGCGGCGGCGCTGGTGGAGCGGATTCGTCGCTGGACCAAGCTGCCGGTGGCCCTGGGGTTCGGCATTTCGAACGCAACTCACGTAGCGGAAGTGGGGCGGTTTGCAGATGCGGCGGTTATCGGCAGCGCAATCGTTGAGCTGATTGAGAGATCTCCTGAAGAGGAAGCACCGGGCGCCGTGTCTCGATTTATCGAGGGTCTGCGCCAGGGGCATCTGGCACAGGCCCTTTAGAGCGGAGCCGGGAAATCGGCTTGGAGCTCGACGAACCCTTCGCAGCGGGAGTTTTTGGCCGCAGGCCATGGCTACCGCAGGAATTGGCACAACTTAACCTCTGTGCGCCGGTGGCGGCAGGCGGCAAGAATATGCCGAAAAGCCGAGGACCGGGGTGCGGGATATGACGAGGCAGATATGACGTTGGAAGAATTGCGAAAAGAGATTGACGCGCTGGACCGGCAACTGGTGGTTTTGCTGAGCCGGCGCGCGGAAGCAGCCCTGAACGCGGGGCGGCTGAAGGTGGCGACGTCGTTGCCAATCTACGAGCCGGCCCGTGAAAAGGTGATCTACGATAACGTACGCGCGGCCAATGTGGGGCCGTTGCCGGATATCGAGCTGACGCACATCTTTGAGCGCATTGTGGACGTTATGCGGACCTTGCAGCGGAATGAGTTGGCATCACAAAGGCAGTCCCACGCGGATGCGTCGGGCCAGGGAGCAGGCGTGCAGTCGCCCGAGACGGGGAACAGGCAATGATCGTAGCAATGCAGGAACATGCAACCGAAGAACAGATCGATAATGTGATCGAGAAGATGGTTGGCGCCGGGATCAACGTGCATCGCACGACCGGCACCACACAGACGATTCTGGCAGGCGTTGGACAGACAGCGGCCATCGATCTGGAGGAGTACAAGCTGCTGTCGGGTGTGCTTTCAGTACACCGGATCAGCTCGCCGTACAAGCTGGCGGGCAGGGCGTTCCGTCCAGAGGGCACGATCGTCGAGTTCAACAACGGCGTGACGGTGGGCGGCGACAAAGTAGCTGTGATGGCCGGGCCGTGCTCAATCGAAAGCCGGGAACAGATCTTCCAGACTGCCAAGCTGGTGAAGGATGCTGGAGCGAGCTTTTTGCGGGGCGGAGCGTTCAAGCCGCGCAGCTCGCCGTATGCCTTCCAGGGCATGGGGATTCCGGGCCTGGAGCTGATGCGCGAGGCGGCCGATGCGCATGGGCTGCTGGCGATCAGCGAGGTGATGGAGATTTCGCAGATTGAGCCGATGCTGCCGTATGTGGATTGCTTCCAGGTGGGCGCCAGGAATATGCAGAACTTCAACCTGCTGCGCGAGCTGGGCAAGGTGCGCAAGCCGGTGCTGCTGAAGCGGGGCATTGCGGCGACGATCGAAGAGCTTCTGCTGGCCAGCGAGTACATTTTGGCCGGGGGCAACTACGACGTGATTTTGTGCGAGCGCGGCATCCGGACGTACGAGACGTACACGCGGAACACGATGGATATTTCGGCGATTCCGGTGGTGAAGAAGCTGTCGCACCTGCCGATTATCGGGGATCCGTCGCACGGTACGGGGCGGCGGGACATGGTTCCGGCGATGGCCCGGGCGAGCGTGGCAGCGGGGGCCGACGGGATCATTGTGGAAGTGCATCCGAACCCGGACAAGGCTGTTTCGGATGCGGCGCAGACGCTGTTTCCTGAGGAGTTTGCCAAGCTGGTGAACGAGCTACGGGTGATTGCGCCGGCGGTGGGGCGGACGATCTAGGCATCCCTGACACGCATACGAAAAGGCCCGGATTCGCGAATCCGGGCCTTTGTGGGTTTCCGCTCTCACAGTTGCCTGCGTCTTCATGACTTTCCCTGTCCGTGGTGCATTAGTCTAAGAGACACACATGATCTCGCGCGTTGCTATTCTCGGAACTGGACTTCTGGGCGCATCTATCGGTCTTGCCTTGCGCAAAGCCGGTTTTTCCGGCGAAATTGTCGGGTGGAACCGCGGAGCCGAACAAGGCCAGGCGGCTGTGGCCAACGGATCGATCGACACGCTTGCTCCCGACATTTTCACTGCGGCCTACGGCAGCCAGGTTGTGCTGCTGGCGACGCCGGTGTACTCGATTCTGGACCTGATGGAGCAGTTGGCGGGAGTGCTGACGCCGGCGCAACTGGTGACGGATGTGGGCAGCACCAAGGCCATGATTACGGCGGCGGGCAACCGTCTGTTCAACCAGGCGGGGCGGGCGGGATTTCTGCCCGGGCACCCGATGGCGGGCAAGGAAGTGAGCGGGGCGGCCAATGCCGATGCAGGGATCTTTCCAGGCGCGGTGTGGCTCTTTACAACAGAAGAAGCGAGCGCCGACCGGGAAGAGCCTGCGATGTCAGACCATGCCGCCGAGCTGGCCAGGGAGTGGCGCGGCTGGGTGGAGCGGTTTGGGTGCCGGATGGTGGACCTGAACGCCGGGCGTCACGATGAGCTGGTGGCGTGGGTGAGCCACCTGCCGCAGTTTGTGGCGACGGCGTTTACGGCGCTGCTGGAAGACACGGTGGGCGACGCTCCGGAGCTGAAGGCGGTGGGGGGACGGGCGCTGCGGGAGATGACGCGGCTGGGCGCGTCGCCGTACAGCATGTGGCGCGACGTGGCCTACACCAATACGGAGGCGATTGCGGCCAGCCTGCACGCGCTGGAGCAGCGGTTGGCGCACCTGCGGGAGAACCTGCGAACGCCAGAGCTGCGGGATGAGTTTGACCGGGCGAACAAGTTTCGCAAGGAATGAATCCCTGCCCTTGACGGTGTATTGCCCATGGTGTGCGGTGATAGAGTGGGTGCCGTGAGTATCAAAGACGATCTTGCCCGAATTGCCTTGCAGGAAGCGAAGTTGCGCTTTACGCACTTTGACGAGGCTGCGGCCTGGAGCCTGGGGCTGCGGCTGCGGACGATGGCCGAGGCGCGGAAGCTGGCCGTGGTGGTGGATGTGCGGCGGTTTGGACAGCCGCTGTTCTATGCGGCCATGGCGGGGACGACGCCGGACAACGTGGAGTGGGTGCGGCGGAAGAGCAACCTGATGGCTAGGTTTTTGCGGAGTTCGTACGCCATCGGGCTGTCTCTGCAGGAATCGGGCATGACGCTGACGGAGAAATACGGCATTGCGGCGGACGACTTTGTATCCCATGGGGGCTGCTTTCCCATCCATGTGACGCAGGCTGGGGTGGTTGGGTCGGTGACGGTGTCGGGCCTGCCGCAGCGGGAAGACCACGAGCTGGTGGTTGAGGCGCTGTGCGCGGAGCTGGGTCTGGAGTACTGCGCGCTGCGGCTGGAGTAGGGCCGGAAAGGCGCAAAGAATGGCGTGGATGTCCGGGACCATGGGCCTGCCATTTACAATCAAACCGTGCAAGCTGACCAATCATCAATCATTCAGGCCGAAAACCTCACCAAGGTGTACCGCTCCGGGCGCATTGAAGTGCCGGCGGTTCGCGGCGTCTCCTTCCGCGTAAAGCGGGGCGAGTTTGTGGCCATTGTTGGACCTTCGGGTTCGGGCAAGTCCACGCTGTTTTACCTGCTGGGCGGGCTGACGCACGCGACGTCGGGCCGGGTGATGATTGACGGCATCGACTTTGGCTCGCTGCCGGACGCGGAGCGGACGCGTTTGCGGAAGCAGCGGATTGGGTTTGTATTTCAGCGGTTTAACCTGCTGCCGGCCTTGACGGCGATGGGCAACATTGAGGTAGCGCACACGATCAGCGGGCCCAAGACGCCGCTGGACCGGGCGTACCTGGATTCGCTGAGCGAGATGCTTGGGATCAAGGGACGGCTGGATCATCGTCCTGCGGAGCTGTCGGGCGGCGAGCAGCAGCGGGTTGCCATTGCGCGGGCGCTGATTACGCGGCCGGCGATTATTCTGGCGGACGAGCCGACGGGCAACCTGGACACGAAGAACTCCGATGCGGTGCTGTCGATGCTGCAGCGGTCGAACCGTGAGTTGGGGCAGACTGTGCTGATGATTACGCACAACCTGGAAGCGGCGGGGATAGCTGATCGAATCCTGCAGGTGCGCGACGGTGAGATCGTGTCGGATACGGCGGCTGTAGGCGCGTGAGCGGCTGCGGGAGAGCGGTGGATTTGCACTGAAATTGGGGCATCTCACTGGAAGAGACGGGGTTACGGGCGGGAGTTTGACCATCCCCGGCCCGCTCGGTATACTCAGAGAGGTAACAAGCGGGAGTAGCTCAGTGGTAGAGCATCGCCTTGCCAAGGCGAGGGTCGCGAGTTCAAATCTCGTCTCCCGCTCCATTCCGCCCTCCGACGCACGTCGGGTTGGCTACGGTAGGAATGGTCGGTATCCCCAAGAATAATCAGGCAGCCTTGCCAGGGCGCGGTACCCAAGTGGTAAGGGAGAGGTCTGCAAAACCTTTATGCGCCGGTTCGATCCCGGCCCGCGCCTCCAATATTCCAAAGACTTACACCCGACAAATCATGCCAATGAAAACTCCACTGTAACGGGAACTGTAGCGAGTATGCGGTTTTCGGCTCGTTTGTGGGTTGCAAGCTCTGGGAACTTTGGCGACAAAAAGTGTCCGTCGACATCGAAAGCGCATCAAAATTGGTATAGAGTTGTGGCAATCGGCCGCTAGGGGGTCTGTGCGTATGTATTTACAGTTTGACGAAGCCCAAGCGACCCAGACGGCGGCCTATTTGCTCGGTCTCCGCGGCGGCCAAATGCATTACATCAAACTGATCAAGTTGATGTATCTGGCGGATCGTGAGGCGCTTTTGCGCTGGGGCGTGCCCATCACTAGAGACCGCTATGTTTCCATGGATAATGGTCCGGTGCTCAGCCGGGTTTTGAATCTAATCACGGACGACCGCCCCAAGCCCGTCTGGTCGGAGTTCATTTCGGCTCCCCTTGGGGAGTACGAAGTCAAACTTCTCAAAGCTGCACCTACTGATGCTCTTTCGCGCGCCGAGGAAAATCTCTTGGATGAAATCTTCCAGAAGTACGGCTATCGAAACCGCTGGGAACTAATCGAGAATGTCGTGCACAAGCTGCCCGAGTGGCAGAACCCCAACAAGAGCGTGATTCCTATCCAGATTCGAGACATACTTAAGGCTGGAGGCGAGAGCGAGAACGATATTAGGCACGTCCTCCGCGAGCTTCATTCCTTCGCGAGCGACGAAGAAAAGCTAGCTCGCGCTTATGCTTAAGTGCGGTGACACTTTCCTGACTGGCGACGGCGACGAAGACGACTTTCATCTCTGGATCATTGTGCCGCCTCCCAGCGAAGGTGAGGTGGTTACAGTCTGCATGGTAACCACCACAAAGAAGACAGAGCGACTCGTGCAACACATCCCTGGCGATCACCCTTTTGTCAAACATGATTCGGCGATTTCTTATGGGTTTTCGAAGATCAGGGCCGTTGCCGACATTGAGTCTCTGCTTGAAAGTGGTTCGGCAAAGCTCAAAGAACCCATTTCTCCCGATGTGCTGAGTCGAATCCAAGCTGGCGTAATCGATTCCGATTTCATCCCCAATGGAGTGCGCGCCTTTTATCGGTCAGTGATGGGATAGTTCAGCGGCAGATCTCCGAAAAATGAACCGAACGCGTCTTAGCGCATTGCGTTAACACGCGGGGAGTTTCGGTTCTGCCCGCGCCTCCAATTCTTTTCTTCCCCATTGCAAACATTAGACACATTACCGGTGCCGGGGCCGTTGGCCTTTGTGCGGGTTTTTCGTTGGGTTACAGATCCAGCTCGAATTTGAAACCGAATCGCTTGTGGTTGTCGGTGTAGCGGAGCCAGTTGGGGCGGAAACGATGGAGCTTGCTGCGCGCGATGGCCAGGGAAAGCAGGCTGCCCAGCTGAAATCTCTTGCAGTAGGTCGAGAGGATGCCGGGCCGGTCGTTTTCATCGACGACCGAGCAGAGGCCGCGCATCTGGACGCCGGCGATCTGCTGCCACTGGAAGGTGGAGCGGAAGACGGCAACGGAAGCGGCGGGGGTGGTACGGAGGTTGCGGCTGTGAGCACTGTCTGCTGAGGAGAGCCAGAACAGGTCAAGCGGATGGGAGACAAGGTAGAAGAGAGGCGCGGAGTGGGGAAGGCTGTCGTCGCCGAGGGTGGAGAGCACGAGGGTGCTTTCCGATTGCAGGAACTCGTAGACGTGGCGCAAGCGGTCGAGGTGGGCTGCGGAGTTTTGCGTGTCTGCGGTCACGAGCTTCCCTTTCTTGCAGACCATTATCGCCGAGGGGTGCGGAGTGGATGGAATTTGGCGGGGGTTGGGAGCGAGGATCGGCATTCTGCTTGTCGTGGTGAGGCGCATTCGCTAAGCTCAGGGGAATGAACACGAACCCAGGCAGTCAGGATCTCCCGGCTTCAGAGCAGAGTGGGGTGGAAGCTGCGGCACCGCGCAGGAGCGTGCTGGCGCGGATCTGCTCGCGACATTTGATGAATGTCGCCCTGCTGGCGCTGCTGCCGGTGCTGATGACGCAGGCGCTGCGGACAAACACGGAGATGGTGCGCGATCCGGATGTGTGGTGGCATCTGGCGAATGCGCGGATTCTGGTCAGCACGCATCACTTTATTCGCGTGGAGCCGTATGCGTTTACGGTGGTGGGCGAGCCCTGGATGGACCCGGAATGGCTGGCGGAGGTGCCGCTGTGGGCCGCATACAAGGCATTTCATTTGAGCGGGCTGTGGGTGTCGACGTGGCTTTTGCTGTCAGGCAACACGATTGCGGTGTACTGGCGCTGCTGGTGGAGGACGCGGCAGGCGGGAGCGGCGTTCTGGTGCGCGGCCGTGGGGTTTCTGCTGATGACGGTGAATGCGGGGCCGAGGACGATTCTGTTCGGCTACCTTTGCCTGTCGGCCGAGTTGGCGATCCTGGACGCGGCGGAGCAGGGAGGGGAGCGGCTGCTGTGGCTGCTGCCGCCGCTGTTTCTGGTGTGGGTAAACCTGCATGGGAGCTGGTTGATCGGGCTGAGTTTGCTGGGCGCTTACCTGCTGGGCAGCGGGTTTGGCTTCTCCGCAGGGTCGCTGGAACAGGCGAAGCCTGGGCCGGGCACGGTGAGACGTTGGGTGCTGGTTTTTGTGGCGACGGTTGCCGCGCTGCTGGTGAATCCCTATGGGTGGCGCCTGGTGCTGTATCCATTTGACATGCTGATGAACCAGCAGCTGAACGTGGCCGTGGTGGAGGAGTGGCAACCGATGCAACTGGGCTCCGCCGTGGGCCGGGTGGCGATGGGATGCCTGGTGGCCATGGTGGTGGCAAACCTGGTGCGGGGACGGAAGTGGAAGCTGTTTGAGATCGTCTTCCTGTTGTTTGCCTGGTATGCGGCCTTCTCGCACATGCGGTTTGCGGTGCTTGCCGCGGTGATTGCGATGCCGTACCTGACGGTGGACCTGGTGCGCAGCTTCAGCGTGGAGACCGGGGGGCAGGCAACCATTCCGGCGATGAATGCGCTGATGGCGGCGGGGAGTCTGGCGGTGATTCTGTATATCTTTCCAGGCGAAGCGGCTCTGCAACAGGGCTTCAGGGCGGATTTTCCGATGGAGACGATTCGCTCGCTCGACCCGCGGTGGCGAACCTTCAACGCGGCCAACCTGGGGGGCGTGATGGCGCTGGAGTCAAAGCCGGACTACATCGACGCTCGGATGGACACCTTCGAGCACCACGGGGTTGTGGCGAAGTACATGGAAGCGATCCAGATTGTGCGCCCGCTGGAAGTTCTGCAGGAAGACGGAATCGACCACGTGCTGTTTGCGGCGCACACACCGCTGATCTACACGCTGGAGCGCACGCCGGGCTGGGCCGTGGTGACGCGGGAAGGCAGGGGGGACGACTCGTATGTGCTGATGGCGCGGGGGCAAGCGGGACGGTGAAGTAGCGCCCTAATACTTCCGCACGGAGGAGTCGATTTCGTCGCTCCAGGCGAGGATGCCGCCGGCGAGGTTGGAGACCCGGGTGTAGCCCTGCTGCTGGAGCAACTCGGCGATTTTCTGGCTGCGGCCGCCGCCCTTGCAGTGGACGACGATTTCGCGGTCGCGGGGGATTTCGCCGAGCCGATGGGGGACATCGTTCTGGGGGATGAGCGTGCCGCCGATTTCGGCTATCTGGAACTCAAATGGCTCGCGGACATCGAGCAGGAAGAAGTCGTCGCCGGAGTCGCGGCGGTGCTTGAGTTCCTTCACGGAGATTTGGGGAATGCCGTTCTTCTCGGATGGGGCGATTTTGGGCTCCGGGGCGATGCCGCAGAAGTGCTGGTAATCGATGAGTTGGGTGACAGTGGGGTTGACGCCGCAGACGGGGCATTCGGGATTTTTGCGGAGCTTGAGCTCGCGGAAGCGCATGTCGAGGGCGTCGACGAGGAGAAGCCGGCCGGCGAGCGAGGTTCCCTTGCCGAGGATGAGCTTGATCACTTCCGTAGCCTGGATGACGCCGACGAGACCGGGGAGGATGCCGAGGACGCCACCCTCGGCGCAGGTGGGAACGAGCCCCGGCGGTGGCGGCTCAGGATAGAGGCAGCGGTAGCAGGGGCCCTGCTCTGTTGCAAAGACGCTTGCCTGGCCCTCAAAGCGGAAGATAGAGCCGTAGACGTTGGGCTTGCCGCTGAGCACGCAGGCATCGTTGACGAGGTAGCGGGTGGGGAAGTTGTCCGTGCCGTCGGCGATGATGTCGTAGTCCTTGAATATCTCAAGGGCGTTGGCGCTGGAGAGCATCGTGTCGTGCTTGACGACGTTGAGGTCGGGGTTGAGGGCGGTGAGCTTTTCCGCGGCGGAGTCGAGCTTTTTACGGCCCAGATCGAGGGTGGAGTGGATGATCTGGCGCTGCAGGTTGCTGGCGTCCACGATGTCGAAGTCGACCAGGCCAAGGGTGCCGATGCCGGCCGCGGCAAGGTAGAGCAGCAAGGGTGAACCGAGACCGCCAGTGCCCACGCAGAGCACGCGCGCGGCCTTGAGCCTCCGCTGGCCTTCGAGACCGACCTCGGGCAGGGTGATGTGGCGGGCGTAGCGCGACAGCTCGTTGGTAGAGAGCTCGGGCAGTGGCTGTGCGTCTTGGGCAGGCATGGTCATGTCGCCTTCCTCATGGAGAGATTGGACTCACGGATTGACAACTCGGATGCTTGAAAGTGGCGCGGGGACCTCATCTACTTCCATGAACTGGGGCTCGAAGCGCTTGTCTTCCGGGCTGCTACTGCACAGCAGAAAGCTGTTGATCCCCGTCGCCCGCCCCTGGTCAACGGCGACGATGAGATAGATACAGCCCAGCCAGTGGGCCTGGTCCAGGTCCGTGCGGGACCAGTGGGCGGATTGGCCGGGGTGGGAGTGGTAGAAGCCGGCGATGTCGAGACCGCGGCGGCGGGCTTCGCGCAGGGCCCGGACGAGCTGCGGCGGAGCGATCGTGTAGCGGTTGTGGGTGCATCCCGTGCTGGCGTTTGCGGCGGGCAGAGCGGTTTCGATGTGCCAGCAGTCGCTGTCCTGGCTGCCGAGCAGGATGCCGCAGCACTCGTGGGGGTAGGTTTGCTCGGCGTGCGCGCTGAGGGTCCGATGGAGGCTGGCGGAGATGCGGAGGCTGCTCATGGTTCAGGCCGCTCCGAGGCGTTTTGCGGCGGCCAGGTTGAGCGCGGAGAGCAGCAGATCGAGGTCGGAATCTTCCGTGCGGTGATTGGTGAGGTTCACGCGGATGGCGAGCCGGCCGTGGAGGCGGCTGGTGGAGGGCGCGGCGATGCCGGCCAACTGCACGTCCTGCACGAGTTGCTTGTTGAAGACATTGAGCGCAGCCTCGTCCATGCCGGGGGCGAGCAGGCGGAAGCAGACGATGTTGAGATTTGCCGGTGCCAGCAGCTCCATGCCGGGGTCCGCAGCGATGCGGGCGGCGAGGTACTGGGCCTGGCGGACGTTTTTCTCGATCATCTGGCCGAGTTTTTCCGTGCCGTGCTGCTTGAGGGCAAACCAGACCTTGAGAGCGCGAAAGCCGCGGGAGAGCTCCGGGCCAAGGTCGCAGGGCCAGACGGCGCCGGCTCCGAGTCCCTGCTCCTGCGCCTCAAGGTAGACGGGACGCATGGAAAAGGTGTCGCGCTGGGCTCCGGGTCGACGGACCAGCACGCAGGCCGCGTCGTATTGCACGTGGGCCCACTTGTGAAAGTCAAAGGCCACTGAGTCTGCCTGCTCGATACCGGCGAGGCGCGAACGGAGCTGGTCGCTGAGGCAGAGCAGCGCGCCAAAGGCACCGTCGACGTGGAACCAGAGGTTTTCGCAGCGGGCGATTTGGGCCAGCGCCTGGAGGTCGTCGATGGCGGCGGTGTTGACGGTGGCGGCGCAACCAACGATGCAGAAAGGCTCAAGGCCAAGAGCGCGGTCCGCTGCAATGGCCCGCTGCAGGAGGTCGAGGTTGATTTGAAATTGGTCGGTGACGGGGATGCGGCGGAGGTTTGCCGAGCCCAGGCCGAGCACCTCCAGGGCGCGGCCTACGGAGCTGTGCGCCTCACTGGATGCGTAGGCGACGAGCTGGCGGGGATGGGCGAGCAGGCCCTGCCTGCGGATGTCCGGCGCGGCGTGGTGGAGCGCCACGTTGACCGCGACCAGGTTGGCCATGGAGGTGCCGGAGACAAGCAGGCCGCTGGCTTCCGCGGGAAAGCCGACCAGCTGCTTGCACCAGTTGAGGACTGCGCGCTCGACGTAGATGGCGCCGTGGTCGCGTCCGCCGCAGTTGCTGTTCATGGCCGAGGCCATCAGGTCGGCGATCAGGCTACCGGGCTGGCCGCTGCCGTGCACCCAGCCGAAGAAGCGGGGATGGATGTTGCCCGTGGCATAAGGCAGGATGTTCGCGCGGAAGTCTTCGTAGACCTCGCCGAGTGCTGTGGATTGGACGGGCAGCGGAGCGGCGAGGTGCGCTTTGACGGCCTCCGGAACCGGCTGCCAGACCGGACGATTGCGCACATCCCGCACAAAGGAAATGGCTTCGTCGAGGGCCTGGTGGGCGAGCAGGCGGAACTGCTCCCAATCGGCTGGGCTGGCGGGGTCTAGATTGGCGGGGTCGAAGTTGGCTGCTGCGGGCGGTTCCGGCAAAAGGCTGCTCCTGAGGGATGCCGAACGGTGGGGAATCGGCATGGCATCCTTAAAGAGTCTACGCGCAGCCCGGCGGCGGAACAAACGCAGGACTGGCCGGCGCCGGTGGCCGCCGTGGATAATGGTGGCGCGACGTTCGGGAGAGTGCGATGAAGCGGAGATGGTTTGCAGCGTTGGTGCTGGCGGCGATGGTGTGCGCATTGGCTGGGCAGGCGCAGAATGGCGAGTCGAGTGGGGAGATTCGCCCAGCGCCCTATCAGGTGGCCTGGCAGGATCTGGAGTTTGGGGTAATTCTGCATTTCTCCACCAACACGTTTCTGGATCGCGAGTGGGGCGATGGAACGGCGAGCCCGGCCAGCTTCAATCCGACGGAGTTTGACGCGGAGCAGTGGATGCGGGCGATTCGCGCCTCCGGGGCCCGGTATGTGGTGCTGGTGGCCAAGCATCACGACGGATTCTGCCTGTGGCCGACCGAGCAGACCGACTACAGCGTGAAGGCCAGCCCGTGGCGCGGGGGCAAGGGCGACGTGGTGGGCGAAGTGGCGCGGGCGGCGCGGAAGTATGGGCTGCGCTTTGGCGTGTATCTGTCGCCGTGGGACCGCCATGACCCGCGCTACAAGGACCAGGCGGCCTACGACAGCTACTACAACGCGGAGCTGGAGGAGCTGGCCACGCGCTACGGCGACCTGGTGGAGTTCTGGCTGGACGGGGCCGGCAGCGCGGGGCACGTCTACGACTTCAAGCGGATTGTGGAGACGCTGCGCACCTACCAGCCGAACACGGTGGTCTTCGCCGATACCGGGCTGTTTGAGTACGGCGACGCGCGCTGGGTGGGCAATGAAAGCGGCTTTGTGGAGTACGAAAACTGGGATGTGATCGACCGGCATGGCTACCGGCGCTGGCGTCCGGTGGAGGCCGACACGCCGCTGCGCAAGGAGCACTGGTTCTGGCATCCCAACGACGAGGCCTCGCTGAAGAGCGTGCCGGAGCTGCTGGAGACCTACGACCACACGGTGGGCCGGGGCGCGCAACTGATGCTGGGCCTGGCGCCGGACCGTCGCGGCCTGCTGCCAGAGACGGATGTGGCGCGCCTGCAGGAGTTTGGTGCGGCACTGAAGGCGCGGCGGACCGGCAACCTGGTCACGCAGCACGCAGTCACCACGTCGGCCGATGGGGCAGCCGCCGTGGACGGGAATCCGGACAGCTTCTGGAGCGCTCCGGCGGGCTCGCACCATGCCGTGCTGGAGGTGGCCTTCGACCATCCCGTAACCTTTGACCACGCGCTGACGATGGAGTGGCTGAACGATGGGCAGCGGGTGGAAAAGTACGCGATCGAGGTGCGCGACGAGCAGACCAAGGCCTGGCGGGCCGTGGCGCAAGGGGAAGCCATCGGACATACCAAGATCGACAGCTTTCCGCCAGTGACGGCAAGCTGGGTGCGGCTGAATCTGCTGTCGACGACGGCGGAGGCTGGGATTCGGGAGTTTCAACTGTACCGCTGGGGCGGAAACGAGTAGAGGCGGCCTGCATCGGCGGTTGGAGTCACCGTGGCGCGGCCCAGGTTCCATCCACGCCTTTGCCTAAAAAAGGGGGGGGTGGGGTTGTTTTGCGGAAATCTCCTTCTATGTCGTTGATGGGATTAGTGTTGCTGGGTGGTTACCATGCGTCTTTTGTGCGCTTTTGTTGCACTTCTTGGCGCTTCGACGCGGGGGTAAGCCGGGACGATTTTTCGGATGTCTTCTGCCATGGAATTTGCCCTCTTGACGACTGCTTTGATTGTGCGCTTTTGGGGAATAATTCTCGGCAGGGTTGGGGAAGATTTTTTGGGAAGTTTTACGGGGGCCTTTGGTTTTCCGGGTCCGTAAAGGTGAGCGACCCTTCGTCAGGCGGGGTGGCAACGGACTGGAAGAACAAAGGCAGGAACAGGGCTGGCATTTGTCGCGCCCACCCTACACAGATGGCACCGTAACTCAGGTTAGCCTGACTTCCGGTACGGCAACGGCCACTGTCGCCGTAGGCGGACATCCGACATCTGTTGCATTGACCTCAGGGGGTGTGCTGTGGGTCGGTGGCGGGGGCTTTCTTACAGAGGTGGGCACAAATCCAATGAGCGTTGTAGCGACCGAGCCGGTCACAGGCAAGACGATCGTCGCCCTTGGATTCAGCGATTCAGTGAACCAATTGGTTGCAACTTCCGTCGATACGAGCGGAAACGTGTATGCAGACGAGATCAATCCCAGCACCGTCAAGCCGGGTGGCATCTACACCCCACTTGCGTCGAACTTGGTTTCCAGCGTAGGAACGCACGTAGTCCAAAGTGCGCCGGTACAAGCCTACACTGCAACTCTCGCAAGCTCTAACCTGAAAAGCAAAAACCAGGTCGGTGCTCCGCCGTTAGTCGTACAGGACGGATGGGCGCTGGTAACAGCCACACCGACCGGGTTCACTATTACGGATATTCCGGGACAGGTTGTACTTGTATCGGAAAAAACGCCTTCGCCTATCCCAGCCATCGCTGTCGATTCCAAGCTCAATGTTGCTTATCTCACGATGCCGGATTCGAATATTCTCTTATCTGTTCCATTGCCGGGAACAAACCAGGGAAAGCGTTTACCGGCATCCCGCCCAGCGTTCCACTTCTGCTTCACCCCGCCGGGCAGAGCTCGGCCACCATTTTTCTGGCCTTTTCCGCGGCTTTTTCGGCAGCCAGCGATTGGCGGGCGATTTCGCGGCCCCGGGTTAGGGCGCGCTCGTCCAGTTCTACCCACTTGGGGTGTTTGACGAGGCGGCGCAGGGCCTCGTGGATGGCTTCGGGGGTGAGCACCGATGTCAACTCCAGCAGTGCGCCGAGCATGACCATGTTGGTGGCGCGGGGGTCGCCCAGCTCGTCGGCCTCGTGGGTGAATTGGTGGGCCAGAACGTGCACGCCGGGGCGCTCGAGCTCGGGCGGAAAAGCGCCTCCGTTGTATATGACCCAGCCGCCGGGGCTGACGCTGAGGTCAAACTTGCGCAGCGAGGGCTCGTTCATGGCGACGAGGATGCGCGGGGCGGTGACCAGGGGCGAGTCGATGGGCTCCGTGGCCAGGCGCACGTGGCAGTTGGAGGTGCCGGAGCGCATCTCCGGGCCGTAGGAGGGCAGCCAGCTGACTTCAAGGTGGGCGTCGAGGCCGGCCTCGGCCAGCACCTCGCCCAGCAGCAGCACTCCCTGACCGCCAAAGCCGGCCACGCGGACGGCCAGGTCGATGTTCTTTCTGCGCCGGTGCAGGCGCACGTGCGGGTCGGTGAGGGTGCCGGATTCGATGCCGAGGATGGCGGGGATTTGGTCAAGCGTGGGCGGCGGCGTTGGCGCAGGGCGGGGCGTGGCCTGCTGGGTGTGGTCGCGCAGGACGCCGAGCGGGTAGGTTTTTTCCATGACGTCCTTGACCCAGTGCTGGGCGTCGACGGGCGACATCTTCCAGATGGTGGGGCAGGGCGAGAGCACCTCAACGAGGGAGAAGCCGAGGCGGCGTGTCTGGTTTTCAACGGCGCGGCGGATGGCGCGCTGGGCGTGGGCGATTTGGCGGTTGTCGCCGAGACCGACGCGCTCAATGTAGACCGGGGCGTCAAGCGTGGCCAGCAGCTCGCTCATGCGGATTGGGTAGCCGTCGGTGAGTGGATTGCGGCCACCGGGCGAGGTGGTGCAGCGCTGGCCGAGCAGCGTGGTGGGGGCCATTTGCCCACCGGTCATGGAGTAGATGGCGTTGTTGACGAAGATGACGGAGATGGGCTCGCCGCGGTTGGCGGCGTGCAGAATCTCCGCCGAGCCGATGGCGGCGAGATCGCCGTCGCCCTGGTAGCTGACGACGATGCTGTCGGGGCGGCTGCGCTTGATGGCCGTGGCCACGGCGGGGGCGCGGCCGTGCGCGGCCTGCACGTTGCCCACATCGAAGTAGTAGTAGGCGAAGACGGAGCAGCCGACGGGGCTGATGAGCACGGTGCGGTCCTGAATGCCCAGCTCGTCGATGGCCTGAGCGAGCATTTTGTGTACCTGCCCGTGGCCGCAGCCGGGGCAGTAGTGGGTGGTGTGCTGGAGGTCTTCCTTGCGGTCAAAGTGTGCGTACATGGACTTTGGGCGGCCGTGGGCGATTTCGTAGTCGGGCATGGCGGTCTCGGGGTCGGCCGGGTTGAGAATCGTCAGGTCGGGAATCGTTCGGTCAGGCATGAGCCACCCCGATTTCTTCGAGGTTGAGGGACATCTCCCGTGCCAAACGCTCGACCAGAGCGTAGACCTCTTCGTGGGTGGGCGCATTGCCGCCGACGCGGCTGAGGAACTCGACGGGGCAGGCGCCGTTGAGGGCCAGACGAACATCGTCAACGAGCTGGCCGGTGCTCATTTCGACGACGACAAAGGCGCGTGCCGTGCGAGCCAGCTGGCGGAAGTGGGCCACGGGGAAGGGATAGAGGGTGATGGGGCGAAGCAGACCAACGCGCAGACCGGCCTTGCGGGCCTCGGCGACGACCGCCTTGAGGATGCGGCCGACGATGCCGTAGCCGACGAGGACGATCTCGGCGTCGCGTGTAAAGCAGCTCTCGGCGCGGGCCTCGTGCTGCTCGGCCATGCGGTATTTGTCTTCGAGGTGTCGGACGTGATGCTCCAGCGCTTCAGAGCCCATGTGCAGCGAGGTAATGAGGTTGGCGCGGGTTTCGCGGGTACCTGCAACGGCCCAGGCGGGTTGCTGAGGAGCGATGGCATGGTCGGGGAACTCGACCGGCTCCATCATCTGCCCGACAAAGCCGTCGGCCATGAGAAAGACGGGGTTGCGATAGCGGTCGGCGAGATCAAAGGCCCAGGCGGTGAGATCGGCCATCTCCTGCACGGAGTGGGGCGCGAGGACGAGGGTTTTGTAGTTGCCGTTGCCGCCGCCCTTGACCACCTGGTGGTAGTCGCTTTGCTCGGAGCCGAGGTTGCCGAGGCCGGGGCCGCCGCGGGTAATGTCGGCGATGACGCAGGGCAGCTCCGCGCCGGCCATGTAGCTGATGCCCTCCTGCATGAGGCTGATGCCGGGGCCGCTGGAGGCGGTCATGCAGCGCACGCCGGCGGATGAGCCGCCGTAGAGCATGTTGATAGCCGCCACTTCGCTTTCCGCCTGCACAAAGACGCCGCCGACCTGGGGCATGAGCACTGCGGCTGCCTCGGTGATTTCGCTGGCCGGGGTGATGGGATATCCGTAGAAGGCGCGGCAGCCGGCGAGGATGGCGCTGCGCACGATGGCCTCATTGCCCTTCATCAGTTGCTTGCGCATGAAATGGCTCCTTGAGAAGTGGTGGCGGCGTGCGCTACCAGGTGCAGAACGGTGATGGCGCCGGGCTCGGGGCAGACCATGTAGCAGACGCCGCAGCCGGTGCATCCATGGCCGGAATAAGTCGCGGTGCGATAGCCGTAGTGGTTGAGCGCCTCGCTCATGGCGATGACCCCGAGCGGGCAGGCATCGACGCAAAGGGCACAGCCCTTGCACTCGTTGCCGTCAATGCGCAACTGGCCGCGGTCTGGCTTTACGTTGTCCCGGACTGGCTTGTCGATCGGCATTGTGGACCTCCTTGTGAATTGGCGCGAAGACTCAGGCGATGACAGCTTTGTGCTGCTCAAGATAATGCGAGCGCTGGGCAAACACTTCCAGCTCTGGCCGGAACTTGGGGTCGGCGACGGCGATGAGTGCTTGGGCGCGCTCGCGCAGTGTTTTGCCGTGCAGGTAGGCGATGCCGTGCTCGGTGACGAGGTAGTGGACATCGGCGCGCGAGGTGACGACGCCGGCGCCGGGCTCAAGAACAGGCACAATGCGCGAGACAGCGCCGGCCAGCGCAGTGGAGGGCAACGCGATGATGGGCACGCCGCCTTTGGATCGGGCCGCGCCGCGAATGAAGTCCAGTTGTCCGCCAAATCCGGAGTAAGGCTTGATGCCGAGCGAGTCGGCGCAGACCTGGCCGGTCAGGTCCACCTGCAGGGCAGAGTTGATGGCCACCATGCGATCGTTCTGGGCCACGACAAAGGGGTCGTTGGTGTAGGAGATGGAGCGGAACTCGAAGCTGGAGTTGTCGTGGATGTAGTCGAAGAGACGGCGCGTGCCGAGTACAAAAGCAAGCACGGCCTTGCCGCGATGGAGCGTCTTGCGCTCGCCGTTGACGACGCCGGATTCCATCAGCTCAATGACGCCATCGGAGCACATCTCGGTGTGGATGCCGAGGTCCTGCTTTTCGCCCAGGCATGTGAGCACCGCGTCGGGGATGCCACCGATGCCTGTCTGCAGCGTTGCGCCGTCGGGAATGAGCGTTACAACATTGCGGGCTACGCGCAGGTGCATCTCGGTAAAGGGCTCCGTGCATACTTCCTGGAGTGGGCGGCTGCTCTCAACCAGCGCGTTGATGTGGCTGATGTGGATCTGCGTATCGCCGTGGGTGCGAGGCATTTTCTCATTCACTTCGGCGATCAGAATGGGCGCGCAGCGGGCGGCGGTCTGCGTGCAGTCGACAGTGGTGCCGAGGCTGACGAAGCCATGCGCGTCGGGCGGGGAAACCTGCATCAGCACCACGTCGAGCGGGAGCTGGCCACTGAGGAAAAGACCTTCAATCTCGCTGAGAAAAATGGGTGTGTAATCGGCTCGGCCAGCGGCTACGGCCTCGCGCACATTGGCACCGAGAAAGAGACCACGGTGACGGAAGTGGCCTTCGAACTCCGGGCGCGTGTAGTCGGCGCTGCCCAGGGTCATCATGTGCACAACTTCAACGTTGTGCAACTGAGACGCCCTGCCGACGAGCGCGTCTACCAGAACGGTCGGCGTTCCGCATCCGGACTGAATCCAGATTCTGTCGTCCGACCGAACGGCCTGCAATGCCTCAGCCGCGCTCATGCGTTTGGCCGCGTACTCGTCCGTCCAGCTCATCGCCTTTTGCCCTCACGCGTCATCAACGCGGTCGGCTTGCATAAGCCATTTTCCTGCAACACGATGCAGCGGCTTACCGGAGATTCAAGCAGGAGCCGCCGGGCGTACTGCGCCGGCAGACTACCTTGCGCGAACTTCCACAAGACCGGCGTTATCCTAGGCGCATCGGCGCTTGCGTGCAGTGATGGCAGTCACGGGGAGCGATGCGCTGCACCACGACAGCATGAACGATGCGCGAACGATGTGGCGGCAACCAGCAAGACCGCGCTGCGGATTGCTCCACCGAGCGGCCGCCTCCGTTGATGACGGAGAGGTTGTGTGTACATGTTGCGGTTCCATGGCGCTTTGCCGAAGGTTGCCGCGAATCCCCCGCAGGCCGGGAGATATAATCTCGGTCTATGCTGCCTGCAGAAGATGAGACCGTCGTTGTTGAGTTCTCCCTCGCCGTTGGAGAGGGACAGATGCGAATGTCCGCGCAAGTGCCCGCCGGGGAGACGAACCTGACGCAGTTACTGCCCGTGTTGCAGTCGCTGGACAGCGCCTTGATTGGAGAGGTAGGGGAGCAGTTGCAGCAGGGAGGGCGAACGGTTTCCTGCCGCGCCGGCTGCGGAGCATGCTGCCGGCAGATGGTGCCCATCAGCATTTTTGAAGCGGAGGCTCTGGGCGCGTGGATTCAGACTCTTCCTGAGGATCGGCAGCGGGAGCTGGCTGCGCGCTTTGACCAGGGACTGCGCAAACTGGCCGCAGGCGGGCTGATCGATCGAATGGTCACGGGCGACTGGCTGGCGGAGACCGACTCTGCGCGACAACTGGCGCTGGACTACCTGTACCAGCGCGTTGCCTGCCCGTTCCTTGAAGAGGAATCGTGCTCGATTCACCCGATGCGGCCGCTGGTTTGCCGCGAGTACCTGGTGACGTCCGATCCGGTGCACTGCGAGGATCCGGCCACGCTGAAGTCTGAGCCGGTGATGCTGCCTTTTCACTTTTCGCGGGCGTTGAACCGGATTGGAGCGCGGGTGGAAAACAGTTCTCGCGGGTGGATTCCGTTGCTTTTTCTTCTCGCGTGGATGAAGAGCGGAGCACAGCCTGGGGATGCGGTAACGGACATTGGACCCAAGGTGTTGTACCTTTTCATCCAGCAGGTGACGACGACAGACGACGCTACTACGACCTTCGCGTGAGGCTTTGCAGCGGGTCGGTCGGCTATTTGATAGGCTTGCAGGCAAGATGAATTCGCCGCAATATATTACGAATTATAGCCGGCCTGCAGCGGATCGGTCGTGGCGCATCGCCATTTGGGTGCTGCTGATTCTGGTGTTGGCGAATGGGCTCGCCGCGGGTCTTCGGACCGTGGCCGACTCCGACATGGGCTGGCACATTGCGACGGGCCGCTATGTTATCGAGCACCACAGCATTCCCAGCGTGGACGTGCTCTCCTATACGGCTGCGGGAAGGCCGTGGATTTACCCTCCGTTTGCCGGAGTGATTCTCTATCTGATCGCAAAGGTTGGCGGATGCGTCGCGCTGAGCTGGTTCTGCGCGCTGGCCTGCGTGGGGACAATCGGCTACCTGATGCGCGCGCGCACGCTGCCGGCTACTGCACTGGCGATGTGCGCGATCGAGCCCATCGCTTTTCGTATCAGTCCGCGAGCCGACTTGTTCAATATCGTCTTTCTCGCCGTGTTTTTTGGCGAGCTATGGGCTTTTCAACGCGGCGGTGCGCGACGGCTTTGGATTCTGCCGGTGACGATGCTGCTGTGGGTCAACCTGCATCCGGGATTCATTCTTGGTCTCGCCGTGATTGTCGCGTATCTGCTGCTTGATGCGAGTGAAATGTTCTTTGCCGAGCGACGCAGCGCCGCACGCCAACGACTAAGAAGTGCCTGGCCGTGGCTGGCCGCAACCATCGCTGTGACCCTGCTCAATCCCTGGGGAGCGCGGATCTATGATGCCTCGTTTGTTCTTTCAGGGCTTGGCCCGCACCAGCAAGGGACATACAGCACCTCTTCGCTGATTGGAGAGTTTCTCTCCGTGCCGCTGAACGGGCATCTGCTGAAGCAGCTTGTGGATTTTCGTCATGCGGAGAACGGCTTTAGCTGGCTTATGCTCGCCGCCGTCGTCGTGGTTATTCTGGCCGCTTGGCGCAGGCAGTTTGGTGTCGCAATTTTGCAAGCTGCAGTGCTCTATCTCTCGTTGCAGCACGCTCGCTACATTGCGTTGTTTTGCGTGGCCACTGTGATCCTCGGCGCAAGCATTCTGGAAGATGTTTTTCGCGAAGGCTCTGGCGCGCAATACCGAAGAACTCGCGATGGCGCGCGATGGGTGCTTATCGGCATCGTCGCCATCGTCACTCTGCTGCACACGGTGGACTTCGTCTCCAATCGCACGCATGTGGTCTTCCAAAGCCAGATGGCTTTCGGCGCTGGAGAAGCGTCATGGTTTCCCGAGCGAGCCGCAAGCTTCATTCGCCGCGAGCAGTTGCCGGGTAATATCTATGAGGAATACGGCCTGGGCGGATTTGCCGCATGGAGACTGGGCCCGCAATACCCGGACTTCATCGATGGCCGCTTCGATCATCTGGCGCCGGATGTGCTGGTGACGGAACGCAACCTGCTGGGGCAGGCCGCGGAGGTGCCCGCATGGCAGGCCGCGGCGGACAAATGGGGCATCAATGTTCTGTTGCTGGAAGAGGCAGCACCCCGCGCCGTGGGGCGTGAGAATGTGGCTGCATTCTGCCACAGCGCGAACTGGCGGCCGGTGTACATGGACGAGGTTTCGCTGGTGCTGGTGCGCAATACGGAAGCGAATCGCGCCTGGATTGACCGCCTGCAGATCGACTGCGATACGCAGGCTTTTGCGGCTCCCCAATCTGCCTCGCGGAAACAGCTCTACGACTACTACACAAACGCCGGCGGAATGCTGCTCGCGCTCAGTCGCGGGGACGAAGCTGAGGCTGCGCTGCTGCAGGCCAAGGCGCTGTACCCGTACGATCCAAACGTGCGCCTGTCGCTGGCGCAGATCTACATGCGTGAGGGCATGGTGGACAAGGCGGAGGCGGAATATCGCGAGGCTCTGGCGGTGAGTGAGTCCGACGGCGCGTGGTTTGCGCTGGGCCGCATCTACACGTTGCAGGGACGGATGCGGGAGGCAGAGCATGCCTTTCAGCACGCCGCGAGTCTCTCCGTGAGTCCGCTGGGTCCGAACATGGCGCTGGCCCAGGTGGAGATTGCGCTGAAGGATCCTGACGCGGCCCTGGAGGCGTACTCCGAAGCCGAAACGCACAGCCCCTACCGCCATGGCGCGGAAGCTCAGGCTCCGCGATTGTATGCTGATATTGCCGATGGCCGGGCAGTGGCCAGCAGCATGCTTGGGCGGCTGCCTCAGGCGGTTGCGTTCGCGCAGGAGGCGGTGCGGCTGGACGGCGGCTCGGCAGATCGGTGGAACGAATTGGCGCAGATGCTGGAGGCAGCTGGCCGGTCTGCGGATGCGCAGCAAGCCCGCGAGCGGGCCAATGCACTGGCCGTGGGACAAGGGGTTTTCTAAGCCAGATTCCGGCGAAAGCGGGCGCATCTTCAGGGTGACGACGCGTGCGTGTTGCCAATCAGGCGACCCGGAGTTTCGGACGCACTGCCCGGGCGCGCTCCTGCAACAGCCCCGCGAATTCTGGCTGCGGATGGAAAACAGAGGAAGGTTTGGTGGGCCCGGAGGGATTTGAACCCCCAACCAAGGGATTATGAGTCCCCTGCTCTAACCGTTGAGCTACAGGCCCTTTGGGAATGCGGTGATGATTGGTGCGGATCGCGGGGTGGTGCGCTCGACGGGAATGTTTCTCGTGGGGCTTGCATCCTGACCGCAACTCAAGTTTGACATATCCGGTTGGGGCCGTCACTTTCTTGACGATGACGGGGTCCGCGCCAGCCTCTCGGTGGCACAGGAGGCTGGCACCTTGATTGGCGAGCAGCTACAGATGAATATGGCCAATTGCGCAGGTGCAGCATCCAATGCGCCCCCGCCGCATCCAATCAACGATGAGTTCCTTTGATCCTTCCCCAATCGTCTCGCCGTCCGTCTCCGAGGCGGACCCCTGCAATCTCCATTTCCGATTTGAGAACAGCTACGCGCGCCTGCCGGAGCATTTCTACGCGCGGGTGAATCCGACGCCGGTCGCGGCTCCGCGCCTGGTCAAGGTGAATGAGCCGTTGGCCGTGCAGCTGGGGCTGGATCCGCTGGAGTTGGCGAGCCCGCAGGGTGTGGAAATATTGGCGGGCAACCGAGTGGCGGAGGGCTCCGAGCCGCTGGCGATGGCTTATGCCGGGCACCAGTTCGGCCACTTTGTGCCTCAGCTTGGGGATGGCCGCGCGAACCTGCTGGGCGAGGTGACGGGAAGCGACGGGATTCGCTATGACATTCACCTCAAAGGCTCCGGCCCTACGCCCTTCAGCCGACGGGGCGATGGCCGTGCCGCGCTGGGCCCCGTTCTGCGCGAGTACCTGGTCAGCGAGGCCATGGCCGCGCTGGGCGTGCCGACCACGCGCACCCTGGCCGCGGTGACCACCGGGCAGCAGGTGTATCGCGAAACGGTTTTGCCCGGTGCCGTGCTCACCCGTGTTGCGGCGAGCCATTTGCGTGTGGGCAGCTTCCAGTACTTTGCCGCGCAGAGGGACGTTGCGGGTTTGCGCGTACTGGCCGACTATGCGATTGCCCGGCATTTTCCGCTGGCGGCGGAGAGCACGCAACCTTACCGGGCGCTGCTGGATGCGGTCATCGCGGGGCAGGCGCAACTGCTGGCGCAGTGGATGCTGCTGGGCTTTGTGCATGGCGTGATGAATACAGACAACATGGCGATCTCCGGCGAAACGATCGACTACGGGCCGTGCGCCTTCATGGAGGCGTTTGACCCGGCTACTGTCTTCAGTTCCATCGATCATCGCGGACGATATGCGTATGGCAACCAGCCGAATGCGGCGCTTTGGAACCTGACGCGGCTGGCCGAGGCGATGCTGACAATCCTTGAGGAAGAGACGGGCAGCAAAGAGGCTGCCCTTGAGTCCGCGAATGCAGCCTTGGGTGGCTTTGAGCCGCAGTTCATGCGGGCGCATCTCGACGGGCTGCGCCGCAAGCTGGGCCTGTTCACCGCTCTGGATTGCGATGCCGCCCTGGCCGAAGACCTGCTGGCGCGTATGGCGGCAAACCATGCCGATTTTACGCTGACTTTCCGGCGTTTGAGCGACGCCGCTGCCGCCCCAGCTGCGGACCTGGCGGTGCGCGCCTTGTTCACGGAGCCCGCGGCGTACGAGGCCTGGGCGGCCGTGTGGCGTGCGCGGCTGCAGCAGGAGCAAGTGGAGGCGCAGGCTCGCGCGGAGTCCATGCGCCGGGTGAATCCGATTTACATTCCGCGCAATCATCTGGTCGAGGAAGCACTGGCCGCCGCCACATTGCGCGAGGATTTTCAGCCCTTTGAGCGGATGCTCGAGGTGTTGGCTCACCCATACGATGAGCGGCCGTGCCTGGAACGATACAGGCTGCCGGCGCGGCCCGAAGAGCGGGTGAGTCAGACCTTCTGCGGAACCTAGCTGGCAACATTCCGAAGCCGCGAACGATGGCGCGGAAAGCTACTGGGCGTGCACATCAATGGCAGCGCCGGTGTAGACGACGGTGCGATCCGCGGCTGACTCGACGGCTTCTCCCGCGCCGTGGTTTGCACCAACCCACACAATGTGGAAGGTCATCTCTTTCGGCATGCCGGCGTAACTGCCCTCGCGCTGGCCGATGGTGAGCGTCTTGTTGGACTCGGACCACGCAATGGGAATCAAGGCATGTGCGCCGTGTTCGTAGTTGTAGTTGTCGCCTTCATCGCCATACAGGGAAAAGCTGCCATCCGCGCCGGAATAGACGCGCAACTCGATCGGCCCTTGCGGCGCCTGGTCGGCATACTCGATCTCCGGGCCCATGGGCACAATCGACCCGGCGCGCACATAGAGCGGCATGCGGTCGAGCGGCGCAGCTGCCGCTATCTCCTGCGCGCCGGCTACGGTTGCTCCGGTCCAGAAGTCGTACCACTTCTCCGCCTTCGGCAGATAGACCGTGCGCTCCGTAGCATCCTGCTTCAGCACCGGGCTTACCAGCAGCGCGGGACCGAACATGAACTCGTCGCCAATGTTCCATACCTTCGCATCGGCGCGCCAATCCATGACGAGGGGCCTCTGCATCGTGTAGTCGTCCTGGTGCACGCGCCACGCAAGCGAATAGATATACGGCATCAGCCGATAACGCAGCTTGTCATACTGCACCAGGATTGGCTCGACTTTGTCATAGACCCATAGCTCGTTGTGGTCGCGATGCCCGTGCGTGCGGAAGATGGGGCAGAAGGTGCCGAACTCAAACCATCGCGTGTATAGCTCCTGATAGGCCGGCTCCTTCAGTGCGTCGCCATTCGGCGACCAGTATCCGCCAATGTCCGTGGTCCAGTACGGATATCCGGAGAGGGCGAAATTCAAGCCCGCCGGAACCTGGTGGCTCAGTCCCCAGTAGGTGCCGTAGACATCGCCCGACCACACCGCCGCGCCCACGCGCTGCTGGCCCAGGAAGGCCGAGCGCGTCAGCAGAAACACGCGCTTCGCCTCACTGGTGCCGCGCCAGTGCTGCTGCACACCCAGCGTATGCATCAGCGGAAAAACGTTCGTGTACTCCGCGCCGTTGCCGATGGCCAGTTGCTTGTCTCTCAGAATCGCGTCGCCGTAGTGTGGGTAGAACTCTTCCGGCTCTGCGCTGTCGAGCCAGAAGGCATCCCATCCCTGGGCAAACAGCTTGCCCGCCAGATTCTTCCAGTAGAAGTCGCGGGCCTCGGGATTGGAGGCATCGTAGACATGCGCCCCGCGCACATCCAGGTGGTGCTCGGTCAGGTACTGGTAGTTCTGCGCGTGCGTATCAAACAGGCCCCACACGGAGATCATCGCGTGCACATGCTCGTCGTGCAGCTGTTTCAACTCAGCGGGAACATCGGTGTAATTCGCATTGAATTCCGGATCGCCTTCCGTCTTCCACCAGAACCAATCCTGCACGATGGCGTCGAGCGGAATATGCTGGCTGCGATAGTGACTTGCAACATCGAGAATCTCCGCCTGCGACACGTAGCGGTCTTTGGATTGGAAGAGCCCGTAGGACCACTTCGGCAGCATGGGCGTGTGGCCGGTCATGTTGCGATACTGGTGGAGGATCTGGTCCATCTCCGGGCCGTAGATGAAGTAGTAATCGACTGCGCTGCCGGCGAGAGACGTGAAGCGCAGGCCGAGCGGAAAGCGGTTGTCGACCTCGGTCATCGACGCGGTATTCCACATCACGGCATAACCCTTGCTGGAGACCAGCAGCGGTATCGCCACGTCGGTATTGTTCTGGGCCAGCTCAACCGTGCTGCCGCGATAGTTGAACATTCCGCTCTGATGCTGGCCGAGTCCGTAATAGGCCTCTTCGGCAACTGGCGAAAAGCGCTCCGAGACGTGGAATGTCTGCTCGCGATTGACTTGATCCGGCTCGTAGGTGCGCGGCACCGCGTCCGACTCCCGCAGCAGATCGTCGCCGCCCTCGGCCGCGGCGTAGGTGACGTTGCCTTGCGGCATATGGAAGCTGACGCGCAGCGCCGAGGTGGTCAGCGTTGCGGTCTTTGCATCCTGCGCGAACGCAAATTTCGCGCCGGGGCAAGACTCCGCTGCCGGCAGCATCCAGGGCTGCTGCGCCGTTGCAGCGGTCGCTCCGACTGGGCTGGCTACCAGGTGAATGATCTCGTCTCCGCAAACCGTCACCGTCAACGATTCGCTGCCGATCTTCGCGGCAAATCCGGTTGCCGTTTGCTGCACGGCAATCTGCGGCGGTGGAGGCACATCGCCCAGTTGCGCATGCGCATTCGGGCAGGCAGCCACGATCATCGCCAGTGCGCCGGCAAAGGTGCAAATTGCTCCTGCGTGCATTCTCGGAGTGAAAGCAAACGGGAAACTCGCCATCTCGATCCTCATTTCCAGACCGCACAAAAGTGGGGCTGTACTGTGTCTCGGGAATGGTATCAAAGGCGGGCGCAGGCAGGCTCCGCCATGGCTCTGAGGGGATGCCCAGGGGGCAGGCGTTATCATTCCGCAATACGGCAAGTGCAGTCTGTTGCCGCAGGGGAATGCATGACCGCCTCCGCTTCGCTCACTGAAACTAATCCCCAGTTGCGCAAAACCATGGGCTTCTGGGATGTTCTGCTGTTCAACATTGCCACCGTTCTGGGCCCGCGCTGGATCGCCGCCGCCGGGCACAACGGCGCATCGTCGATAAGCCTCTGGGTACTCGCTGCTGCGTTTTTCTTTGTGCCGGGCGCACTGGTCATCAACGAACTCTCCTCGCGATTTCCCCACGAGGGCGGCCTCTACGCCTGGTCAAAAGAAGCTTTTGGCGACTTCCACGGATTCATCGCCGGCTGGACCTACTGGATCTACACTGTTTTCTACTTCCCCGGACTGTTGCTGGCCAGCGCCTCCATGGCCGCCTACATCATGGGTGGCCATGGCGCTCAGCTCGCCCAAAACCGCACCTTCCTCATGAGCGTCTCGCTCGGCCTGCTCCTCGTCGCCGTCGTGCTCAACATCATCGGCCTCAACATCGGCAAATGGCTGCAGAACGCGGGCGGCGTGGGCACCTATCTGCCCCTGGTCATGCTCGCCGTCATCGCTGGCCTCGTCGTGCTGCGCCACGGCTCCGCAACACCTTTCACGATGCACACCATGATGCCCACGTGGAACTGGGACACGGTCAACTTCTGGTCGCAGATCGCCTTCGCCTTCACAGGCCTTGAGCTTGTCGCCACGATGAGCGAAGAGGTGCGCGACCCGCGCCGCACGCTGCCCCGTGCCGTCTTTGGCGCCGGCGCGCTCATAGCTCTGATGTACATTGTCGGCACCTTCGCCATCCTCGCGCTGGTCCCGGCCGCGGACATCGACCCGCAGAGCGGCGTCTTCTACGCCATCGCCATCGGCTCCACAGCGCTCAAGGTCGGCCTGCTGGGCGTGCTCGCCGCCATTCTCGTCACCGTCGGCAACGCTGGCGGGGTAGGCTCCACGGTGGCGGGCATCGCTCGTGTTCCCTTTGTCGTCGGCATCGACCGCTACCTGCCCGCCGCCTTCGGCAAAATCCACCCGCGCTGGAAGACGCCCTGGGTCTCCATCCTTGTACAGGCGGGGCTCTCCGCCGCGGTGCTTATCCTCAGCCAGATCAACGAAACCAGCCGCGGCGCATACCAGTCCCTCATTGACGCCGCCATCATCCTCTACTTCATTCCGTTCCTGTACATGTTTGCCGCCGTCATCCGCCTTGCCTATCGCCCCGACCGCCTTACCAACACCCACGCGGTTCTGGTCCCCGGCGGCAAGGCGGGCGTTTGGATCTGCGGCGCCCTCGGTTTCCTGGTGGTTATGCTCGGCATCGTCGTTTCCCTGGTGCCGCCCGGCGACTCCAGCGACAAGCTCGGCTTCTTCGTGAAACTCGTCTCCGCCACCGCCGTCTCCGTGCTGATCGGCCTCGGCCTCTACTGGCGCGGCGCGCGGAGCAAGCGGCTGGAATAGCGGCTGCTACTTTTTCGCCAGCCACTCAATCGTCGTCACTTCCAATGCTCCCAGGTGGATCGGCACCGGGTCGGTCGAGATCACTTTGAGCGGCGCGCCGTTGGCCACCTTGAAGGGGAAGCTGGCCATGTACCGGCCTTTCGCCCCATCGGGCAGCTCCAGCGCATCGGAGAGCACCAGTTGATAATCCTGCGCATGGTCCGCCGGATTGCGCAGCGTCACCACCCAGCCCTCCAGGCTCCATGCGGCCCAGCCATACACGGCGAGCTGAGCCGGGTCGCCGCCCACCCAGTGCACGTCCTTCAGAATCGCCGCCCGCGCGCGCGACCACTTCGCCGCGTCCGCCAGCACATTCCAGTCGTGGTCCGTGAGTAATTCCGGCGTAATGTACATCTCCTGCAGCTGCGTTCCCGAGCCAAAGTAGCTTTGCACCTCGTCGGGAAAATCATGCCCTGGGTCATCCCCCAGCTTCTCCGCCTGTTTCGCATACACCAGCCCGTGCAGCATCAGCGAATTCAGCGGAAACAGCGGCCCCGCCTGCACAATATGCTTGTACGTATCCGCGTCGCGATAGGTAATCCACTGCTGCCGGTTCGTTCCCTTTCCGGCAAAACCCGTGTCGTCCCCACCCCGCCAGATGGAGTCCGCATAGCGCAGCCAGAAGGGGGATGGATAGGTGCCCGTCGTCAGGTTGATGTAGATGCCCGGGCTGGCATCGCGCAGCTTGCCGATGAGGTGGATGGCGGCGTCAAAGTCGGAGTCGAACTCGCTGCCCGGAAACACCGCGTCCGCATTCCCCGTCCCGTCAAACTTGAACTGGTTGACGCCGTATTTCGTCACCATCTGCAGGCAACGCTTTTCAAACTGCGCATAGTATTTGTTGCCGGAAAGCGCAAAGCCGTTCTTCACAATCTCATAGCCGTTGGCCTTGCCGTAGGCGATGCGCGCATCTTTCTTGTGCCAGTAGCCGCCCCACGGCGAAAACCACACGCCGATGCCGGCGTCATACTTTTTCGCCGCCGCGGCCACCTTGGTAAACCCATCCGGAAAGCCCTTGTGGAATCCCCACAGGGTGTTGGGGTCGTCCCACCCGTCGTCAAACAGATAGCTGTCCAGCACCACGCCCCGCTGCACATGCAACTGCTGGCCAAAGGCGTTCACCCGGTCGAGCGCGCCGGCCTCGTCGTAGTCGTTGCCATAGCCCAGGTCGAACCACGAGTTGTAGTGCAGAAACGGCGCATAGCCGCGCGGCCGCTCCGCCTCAATGTACGCCAGGAAATCCCGCCGCATCTGCCCCTTGCGCGCCGCGCCAATCACCGAGGAATAGGTGACCGACTGCCCGGCCCTCAGCGGCAGCACCCGCGTAATCCATGCCGACGCGTGATCGCCATTCACGGTGGAGGCCGACAGCGGATGCTCAAAGCCAAAAAACAGCCCGCCATCCACAATCGGCGAGCCCTTCACAGAGCCCGAAACACGCGCTCCCGGGTCTTCAAAATCCAGCAGCCGCAGCTCGGCAATCGGCAAATCCTGCTTGCCTGCCTCGACCGTCACCATCTGCCGGAAATAGAGCGCCCCGGCCCGCATCAGCAGGCACCAGCGGTAGCTCGCGCCCCGTTCGCCGTCGACGAAATCTGCGCACACCCGCTGCCCGGCAACGCGCTCCGCCGCAACACGCGCGGTGGGATTGGCCGGGACCTGCTCCACCGCTGGCTTTCCCAGCATTCGCAGGCTCGCCGAGCTCACCTCTGATCCGTCGGTAAACCGCACCCGGAAGGCGGCGCGCAGCGTCACGGAGGCCTCGGATGCGATCGCTAGCACGGTGAGCCCATCAAAACTGCGCTCCGTGGCATGAACGTGCACGGCAATGCCCCGGCCCGCAAAGGTAAGCGCATCACCCGGCTTGGGCGCGCGCGCCATGGCGGCAATACTTGTGGCAGACAGCAGCAGTGCAACGGCAAATCGGGGGCAACGCATCGCAGTCAACATGCGCACCATCATCGCTGTCCCAGCCCCGCCGCGTAAAGAGCCATTTCCGCATCACGCCCACACCGAGCCACAGCCCTTATGATGTCTGGATGAAATCCCTCCTCACCGTGGAGCCGCCCGCACAGGAAGCTGCCGATGCCCGCAAGCTCATCCGTCCCCTCCGAGCCGAGCTCAAGCGCCTGCTGCGCAGTCTCATCCATACCCAGAGTGTGGCGATTCCGCCGAGTGGGAACGAAACCCGCGCCCAACGCGTCCTGCACAGCTTTCTCCGCTTCCACGGCCTCAGGCCGGAGATCTACGACACCGGCTTCCTCGAGAAGGCCAACCACCCGCTCGTCCGCAAGAATCGCAACTACCGCGGCCGCAGCAACGTCGCCGCGCAGCTCGCCGGCACCGGCGGCGGCAAAAGCCTGCTGCTCAGCGGACACATGGACACCGTCCCGCCCGGCCCCGATTTTGCCACCCGCTGGGCGCGCTCGCCCTGGTCCGGCAGCCCCACAGGGAGCCATATCCACGGCCTTGGCTCCTTTGACATGAAGGGCGGCCTAGTCGCCCAGGCAGCCGTCCTGTTCGCGCTCCACCGCGCCCGCATCCGCCCCGCCGGCGACCTCCTCTTTGAGTCCGTCGTCGACGAGGAATACGGCGGAGGCGGAGGCACCATCGCCGCCCGCCTGCACAGCGGCAACGCCGACGCCTGCATCATCGCCGAAGGCACACAGCTTGAGGTCTATCGCGCCACACGCGGCGGCTTTGTCGTCGATCTGTCGGTTGGCGCGGGGGACCCGGCCAGCTATTTCTCCAAAGCTGAGGTCGTCAGCCCCGCCATCCCCATGGGCCGCCTGCTCGGCTGGGTTGAGCGCCAGGCCCACGCCCGCGCCACAGTCCAGCCCACCGGCATCTACCGCACATTCCCCGATCCCGTGCCCGTCCAGGTACTCGCCGCGGAGTCCGGCACCTTCCACCGCGAAGCGCCGCTCAGCGTTCCGTCGCAAGCCGCCGTCCGCGTCTACTTCCAGTTCCTGCCGGAGGAGGACGTGGACGCCGCCATCGAGGCTATCCGCAACGACCTGCAGCACTTCTGCGCCGCCGACCCGTTCTTCAGCCAGCATCCCGTCGGCTGGCACGCCCTCATCGGCGGGCCGCTCTACGGACACGAGCTGCCAGCGGACCACGCGCTCACCACCACCCTCGCCGCAGCCGCAACCGGCGTCCTCGGCCGCCCCGCAGTCGTCACCGCTGCGCCCTACCCTTGCGACGCGGGCTTGATGCACCGCGATTTTGGCATCCCCACCGCGCTCTTCGGCCCCATCGGCGCCGGAGCCCACAACGCCGACGAATGGGTCGACTTCGAATCCGTGATCCAGTCGGCTGAGGTCCTGCTGGCCACCGCCCTCCGCTGGTGCTCCTGATCCCGCTGGACAGCACCGCCCGCAACCGCTGAAAATTGCCCTGATTCCGAGGAGTATCCCGTGCTCATCCGCCCCATCTTCGCCGCCTCCCTCCTCGCGCTTTGCGCGCTCCCCGTAGCCGCTCAGCCACCTGCGGCAAACACCCCCGTCATCACCATCAGCGGCGACCATTTCGTGCGCAACGGCAAGCCCTACCAGATCCTCTCCGGGGCCATCCACTACGCTCGCGTACCCCGTGCCTACTGGCGCGACCGCCTGCAGAAAGCCCGCGCCATGGGCCTCAACACCGTCGAAACCTACGTCTTCTGGAACCTCCACGAGCCCGCGCCCGGCGTCTTCGATTTCTCCGGCCAGCTCGACATCGCCGAGTTCCTCCGCGAGGCCCAGCAGGAAGGCCTCAACGTCATCCTCCGCCCCGGCCCCTACGTCTGCGCCGAGTGGGAGGCCGGCGGCTATCCCGCCTGGCTCTTCAAAGATCCGTCGCTCAAGGTCCGCACGCAGGACCCACGCTTCCTCGCCGCTGTCGATCGCTACCTGGCACGGCTCGGCCAGGAGGTCGGCAGCCTGCAGGCCTCCCACGGCGGGCCCATCGTCGCCATCCAGATCGAAAACGAGTACGGCTCCTACGGCCATGACCGCGTCTACATGGAAAAGATTCACCAGTCGCTCGTCCATGCCGGGCTCGGCGACAGCCTCTTCTACACCTCCGACGGCGCCGACCAGCTCCCCAACGACGCATTCGACCAGTTCCTGGCCGTCATCAACTTCGGCCCCGGTGAAGCCAAAACCGAGTTCGCCAAGCTGGAGAAGATGAACCGCAACTTCCCCCGCATGACCGGCGAATACTGGGACGGCTGGTTCGACGCCTGGGGCAACAAGGGCAAGGTGGCCACCAACGCCCAGCAGCAGGCTGACGAAATCGCCTGGATGCTGCAGAAAGGCTACTCCTTCAACCTCTATATGTTCACCGGGGGCACCAGCTTCGGCTTCATGAACGGGGCCAACTTCGACCGCGGCCCGCTCGGCCACTACGCACCCCAAACCACCAGCTACGACTACGACGCCGCTCTCGACGAAGCCGGGCGGCCCACCGCCAAGTTCAACCTGCTGCGCGACGCAATCGCCAAATACACCGGCCAAACTCCCCCGCCCATGCCGGCACCCATGCCGCTGGCCGCCACCCCGCCGGTCACCCTCGCCGAGTCGGCCAGCCTGTGGGACAACCTGCCTGCGCCCATCGCCAGCGAAAAGCCCGAGCCCATGGAAGCCTACGGCCAAAACTACGGCTACATTCTCTACCGCACCCAGATCGCCGGCCCCGGTTCCCGCAAACTGGTCATCGACGAGCCTCGCGACTACGCCGCCGTCTACCTGAACCGCCAGCCCGCCGGCACGCTCGACCACCGGCTTGGCCAAAAGTCTCTCGACCTCACGCTCCCATCCGGCCCCGTTACGCTCGATATCCTGGTCGAAAACACAGGCCGCGTCAACTTCGGCCCCCACCTGCCCGACGGCCGCGCCGGCATCGCCGGCACCGTCTCCCTCGACGGCAAACCCCTCACCGGCTGGCAGGTCTATCCCCTGCCCATGGACAGCCCCTCAGCCATTCACGGCTGGTCCGCCAACCCCATCCCCGGCCCCGCCTTCCATCGCGGCGCGCTCGCCCTCACAGCCGTGACAGACACCTTCCTCGACACCACCCCGCTCGGCAAGGGCTTCGTCTGGGTCAACGGCCACAACCTGGGCCGCACCTGGTCCATCGGCCCCCAGCATTCCCTCTACCTGCCCGCTCCCTGGCTCGTCTCCGGCCCCAACGAGGTCATCGCCTTCGACTTCTCGACCCTCACCGCGCCCACCCTGCGCGGCTCCGCAGAACCGGTCTGGACCGCTGAAACCGTCAAACCGTAATCCCATATCTGCCTTCACCCACCTTGCGCATCGGCCTCCGCACCTGCAATCATCGCCAGTCAATCGATTGAGGAGCCGATGCGCATGTCTAATCTCCGGAATCTCTCCCTGGCCCTCGCCACCATTGCCCTGGCCGCGGTCTCCCTTCCCGCTCAAACCCACGCGTGGCAGCCCGGTCCCGGCCGCCTCACGCTCCCCCTCTGGCCCGGCGCAGCACCCGGAAAGCCCACCGCCAACGGCCCTGAGGCTGACACCAGCACCGGTAAGGACAACCTCATCGCCGGGCGTCCCCTCGTCCGCCTGGGCAACGTCTCCGTCCCAACCATGACCGTCTACAAGCCCGTCACCAGCCCCAACGGCGCGGCCGTCGTCGTCTTTCCCGGCGGCGGATACTCCATCCTGGCCATCGATCTCGAAGGCACCGAGGTCTGCGACTGGCTGACCCGCGCCGGCATCGCCTGCCTCCTCGTCAAATACCGCGTCCCCGACACCGGCCCCTATCCCAAGTCCGACGCCGCACTTCAGGACGCGCAGCGCTCCGTCGGTCTCGCTCGCCTTCACGCCGCAGAGTGGGGCATCGACCCCCATCGCATCGGCGTCCTGGGCTTCTCCGCCGGCGGCCATCTCTCCGCTGCTGTCAGCACCCACACCGACAAACGCCTGTACACCCCCATCGATGCCGCCGACCAGCTCAGTTGCCGTCCCGACTTCGCCGTTATCGTTTACCCCGGCTACCTCGCCGACGACAAGCAGTCCTTCCTCGACAAACTCGACATCCACGTGACCGCTCAAACGCCGCCCACGTTCCTTGTGCAGGCAGAGGACGACCCCGTCCACGTGGAAAACGTCCTGGTCTACTTCACCGCGCTCAAGCAGGCAGGTGTTCCCGCCGAGTTGCATATTTACTCCCAGGGCGGCCACGGCTACGGCTTGCGACACACCGAGTTGCCGGTGACCGCCTGGCCCCGCAGCGTCGAAACCTGGCTCAATACCATACACATGCTCACACCGGCCAAATAGCCAGCCCGGGCGAGGCAATCGGCAAAGCCAATCCGCTAGAATTGCCTCGCCCGGCTTTTCATCCTCACGATTCGACCCGCGCACGAGAGGTTCGATCCCATGTATCAGCCTGAAACCTACGCCATCGCTCTCCTCTTCATGATCATCACCATGCTCTGCTGGGGATCCTGGGCTAACACCATGAAGCTCGCCCCCGGCTTCCGCTTCCAGCTTTTCTATTGGGACTATGTCGTTGGTCTGGTGGTGGGAGCGCTGATCTGGGGACTCACCCTCGGCTCGCTCGGCGACCACGGCCTCGCCTTCCTGCCCGACCTCGTCCACACGGACTTCGACCACTTCCTGCTCGCCATCACCGGCGGCATTGTCTTCAACGTGGCCAACCTGCTGCTCGTCGCCGCCATTGACATCGCCGGCCTCGCCGTCGCCTTCCCCGTCGGCATCGGTCTCGCCCTGGTCGTCGGCGCCATTGGCAACTACGTCATCTCCCCGGCCGGCAATCCCTGGATGCTCTTCGGCGGCATCTCCCTGGTCGTCGCCGCCATCCTCTCCGACGCCCTCGCCTATCGCGAGCGCGAAGCCACCCGCCAAAAGACCAGCGCCCGCGGCATCGTCCTGTCGCTGGTCGCCGGCCTCCTGATGGGCACCTTCTATCCCTTTGTCGCCAAGGCCATGACCGGCGACCGCGCACCCGGCCCCTACGCCACCGCCTTCCTCTTCACCCTCGGCGTAGCCCTCTGCGCCTTCCCCGTCAACTACCTGCTCATGCGCAAGCCCCTCGACGGCAAAGCCCCTGTCTCCATGGCTGGCTACTTCTCGGCCGAACCCCTCTGGCATCTCTGGGGAGTCCTAGGCGGCATCATCTGGTGCACCGGAGCCACCTTCAATTTCGTCGCCTCCCGCACCGGCGTCGTCGGGCCCGCCGTCAGCTACTCTATCGGCCAGGGAGCAACCATGGTCTCCGCCATCTGGGGCGTCTTCATCTGGAAGGAATTCGCCGGCGCGCCCCTCAAAGCAAAAGGAATGCTCTTCTGGATGTTCGTCCTCTTCCTCGCCGGCCTCGCCATGATCGCCCTCTCGCCCCTTTACTGAGTTTTTTCCCAAGGCAATACTGAGTTTTTCGACCAGCGCAATACTGAGTTTTCTGACCAATGGAAGTAAGTTGGGGTGCCCCCGGTCCCTCGCGTTTGGGAACCAGAAAAACAGCATATCCCCCCGTCAAAACACGAACCACCCCGGAGTACCCGCCATGTCCCCGCAAAAACCCATCGTCGTCGTCGGCAGCATCAACATGGACCTGGTGGCCCACGCCGCGCACATCCCCGCACCCGGGGAAACCATCCTGGGCGCCAGCTTCCTCACCAATCCCGGCGGAAAGGGCGCAAATCAGGCCGTCGCCGTCGCCCGCCTCGGCTATCCCGTTCAGATGATCGGCCAGCTCGGCTCCGACGATCTCGGCCGCCAGATGCGCGCCTACCTCACACAATCCTGCGTCGACACCGCCGCCATCGGCACCGTCCCCGGCTCCTCCGGCGTCGCCCTCATCACCGTCTCAGCCAAAGGGGACAACAGCATCGTCGTCATCCCCGGAGCCAACAGCCACGTCACCCCGGCCTGGCTCGATCAGCACGCCGGGCTCATCCGCTCCGCCGCCATCGTCCTGGCTCAGCTGGAAATCCCCCTCGAAACCGTGCTGCGCCTCGCCCAGCTCTGCTCGGAAGCCCAGGTCCCGCTCATGCTTGACCCCGCCCCGGCCCGCGAACTTCCCCCCGAGCTCTTCCCCCTGCTCGCCTGGATCACCCCCAACGAGACCGAAGCCGCCTTCTACCTCGGCCACAGGCCGGGTAAGCACGGCTACGAGATCGCTGCCGGCGAGCTCCTCCGCAAAGGCATCCAGGGCGTCGTCCTCAAGCTCGGCGCAGAGGGCTCCTACCTCGCCGACGCCTCCGGCCGCGCCGCCCGCGTCGCTCCCTTTCCCGTCACAGCCGTCGACTCCACCGCCGCCGGCGACGCCTTCAACGGAGCCTTCGCCACCGCCCTCAGCCTCGGCCAAAGCCCCGCCGAAGCCGCCCGCTTCGCCTCCGCAGCCTCAGCTATCTCCGTCACCCGCCACGGCGCGCAGGCCTCCATGGCCAGCCGCGCCGAGGTCGACGCCCTGCTGGCCCACAACTCCTGACCAGCCCCTCTACCGGAACAGGTGCGGCACAAAGCAGCTTGTGTTGTTCGTAATCGTCCCTGCCGATTCGCGAATCCCCATCCCCGCCGGCTCGCCATCCACCAGCCAGCTCCCCATCACCGCCGTCCGCCCATCCGCCTGCGCCAGCGACGCCAGCCCCTGCCACACAAACGGGCCCTCACCCGCCGGCTCACCCTCCGACTCCGCCCAGTTCCGAAACACCTGCACCCCCGCGCCTTCCCGCCCAAACAGCGGCTTCCGCACATAGTTCTGCAGGTTTCGCGGCCCATCCAGATACGCCGGCAGCAGCAGCTCATGGTTCGGATTCAGCTCCCACAGAATCGCCAGCAGCGCCTTGTTCGACCACAGCATCTTCCAGATCGGCTCCAGCCACTGCACCTTATCCATCGTCTCCACGGCATGGCCGCCAAAGCTCTCACCTAGGAGCCACTCCCACGGATACAGCTTGAAAATCGTCCCGATCGGCTTCAGCCCTGGGTCCACAAATTGCCCCTGAGTCTCCTGCCAGCCAATCTCCCCCATCCCCAGCCCAACCGTCTTCAGGCCCGCCTGCTGCGCCGTATCCCGCAGATACGTCACCGTCATCCGATCTTCTTCCGCTCCATCCTGGGCAAAATACACCGGCTGCGCCACATACCCTTGCAGGTCTTTCCACTTCGCCACCAGCTTTTCATGCAGGGAATTGAACTGGTCCGCCTCCGGAAACCGATCCTCCAGCCAGTACCACTGCGCTACCGCCGCCTCCAACAGCGCCGTCGGCGTGTCCGCGTTGTACTCCAGCAGCTTGATCTGCCGCCCGTCATACGCGAGGTCCAGCCGGCCATACAGGGCCGGAGGCTCACTCAGCCACGTCTCCCGTATCCGCGCATGGGCCGCCGCCGGAATCCCCATCCGGTCCAGCCAGTTCCGCTCCAGCATCACGTCCCCGGCCGCCAGCGCCAGCCGCTGAATCTCCGCCGTCGCCGCCTCCAGCCGGTCCACTTCCGCCGCCGTAAACTCCCAGTACGCCGACTCATCCCAGTACGGCTTCCCGTCTTCCAGCGTATGAAACGTCAGCCCCACCCGCTCCACGCTCGCCTGCCACTTCGCCCTGGGCTCTATGCTGTGCCGGCGCATTACTCGCCCCCGCCTTCGCCGCCGCCACCCTCGCCGCCGCCATGCCCAAAGCCGCCAAAGCTCGCGCCGCTGCTGCTCGTGCTGCCGCCCACCACCGCATCGCCCACGTGCCCGCCGCTTGACCCGCCATAGATGTAGTGCCCGCCGTAGTAGCCCGTCGAGTGGTTTTCGTCCACCGGGCACTGCGCATCGGGAAGAATGTGATTCTGCGCATCCACGCAATGGCGCGGTTGCTCGTGGCAGCCCACGGTAGCTAACGCCGCCGCGGCCAACAGGGTCAGGGGAACTGTTTTCGATCGTCTCATCAGGATTTCTCCGCTCCATCCTCGCAGACTCACCCCCCACTGACAAGCACACTCCCCCTTTCTCGGCTAGAATTGGTCAACCATGGAACCGGTCACACACCTGCTCGCCGGCGCCTGCCTCGGCCGCTCCGGACTGAACCGCCGCACCGCCCTCGCCACCTTTGCCGCCATCCTCGCGGCCGAGGCGCCAGACCTCGATGAAGTCTTCCGCTTCGGCGGCCCCGTCACCGAGCTCGCCCATCATCGCGGCATCACCCACACCCTGGTCGCCGCGCCTTTCATGGCCCTGTCCATCACCGGCCTTGTTTGGGGCCTGCAAAAAGCCTGGCGCGCCCTGCCCTTCGTCCGCACACGGCTCCCCCTCATCAGCCCCCAGCCGGTCAACTGGCTCTGGATCTACCTGACCGCTCTGCTCTCGGACCTGATGCACCTCCTCCTCGACTGGACCAACAACTACGGCATCCGCCCCTTCTTCCCCTTCAACGCCCGCTGGTACTCCGGCGACCTCGTGTTCATCGCCGAGCCCATCCTCTGGATCGTCTTCCTCGCAGCCCTCATCGTGCCCGCGCTGCTCGGACTCGCCGACAGTGAGATCGGCTCCCGACACACCCGCTTCCGCGGCCGCGGATGGGCCATCTTCGCCCTCACCGCCATGGTCCTGCTCTGGTGCTGGCGCTGGGCGGAGCACGCCCACGCCCGCAACCTCGTCGATAACTCCTCTCTGACCCAGCGGCCAGTCCGCCGCGTCGCCCTCGAACCCTACCCCTTCAATCCCTTCCGCTGGCACGCCATTCTGGAGACCGACTCAAGCTGGGTCACCGCCGAGGTCGACACCCACCGCGACCTGGTGGTCAGCGACCCCCAGCTCAACACCCTCAGCAAGCCCGCTTATACGCCGTCCGTCATCGTCGCCCGCAAATCCCGCCTCGGCCAGGTCTATCTCGACTGGTCCCAGTGGCCCGTGGTCCGCGACATCGGCCCCGTTCCCGCACCCGGCGACCCCGGCCTGGCCCTCGCCCCACGCCAAACCTGGACCACCGTCGAGTTCCACGACCTGCGATTCGCCTACCCCATCCTCGACAGCTCCATGGTTCCCACCCCGGCGCACTCCCTTGCCCACCAGGTTGCGCTGTCGCCCCTCTCCGGCCAGGTCTACGTCATCAACGGCAACGGAGACGCCGGAGAGTTCCTCAACGGCCGCGAGCAGAAGTAGCCCAGTACAAATCCGGGTGCCCCTTGCCGAGCGCTGGCGGGAATGGCCAATGCCCCGTCCGCAACTCCCAAGAGCCTTATCGGGCCGCGCATGATCCTGGCGGGGATTTGTGCCCAATGGGTTTGATGGGCGACGGGCTTTTGCGGGAAATCTGTGGATGACAGGAGTGGGCAGAGATCAGGCAGTGTGGTCGAGGAGTATCTTCCAGCCGGAGGGGGTTTTGTGCCAGAGGAGGCTGAAGATGCCGTCGTTCTGTTTGGCGGCTCCGTATGCGGTGCGGGCGAGGTGGAAGCGTCCGGAGACGGCGGCGTACTCTACCTGACCGTTGGAACTGGGCAGCAGGCGGACGTTGAGCTCGGAAAAGGTGAGTGTGCCCATCTGGTCCTTGTTGGCGTAGCCGCGGAGGTAACGCTGGAGGATGAGCTGATAGCCGTGTTCGACTGCCTTGGACCCGATGAATGTGGTGAGGGGGGAGTCGTCGTAGCTGGCCATGAAGGCGGGGATGTCGCCGCGGTTCCAGGCGGCTACCTGGAGGTCAAGGGTGGAGCGGATGGCGGTTTCCTCAGGGGTTACGGGCTGCTGCTGTGCGATGGCCGCGGAGGCGGAGTTGGCGGGAGTGGATTGGGCCGGGGCAGTGGGGGCAAAAACGAGCAGCAACGAGGAAGACAGACAGAGCCAAGTTCGCATGGAAATCCCTCCAGGGCCAGCCTACAATTGTGGTCATGACGAATGCCACAACTTCCCTGGAAAAATCGCCATTTCGCGTGGTGCACACGGTTTGCTCGCATGATTGCCCGGACTCCTGCGCGGTGCTGGTGACGGTGAACGAGGCGGGACGAGCGGTGAAGGTGGCGGGCGATCCGGCGCATCCGGTGACGCAGGGATTCCTGTGTGGCAAGGTGGCCAAGTATCTGGACCGTGTCTACTCTCCTCAGCGGATTTTGACGCCTTTGCGGCGGAAGGCTGGAGTGGCGAAGGGGCCATTGGAAAAGGACCGGGAGCATGAGGCCTTTGAGCCAGTGAGCTGGGACGAGGCGCTGGACGCGATTGCGGCGCGGCTGAAGCAGGTGGCTGAGACGCATGGGCCGGAGTCTGTGTTGCCGTACAGCTATGCGGGGACGATGGGTTTGCTGGGGTATGGGTCGATGGACCGGCGGTTTTTTCATCGGCTGGGCGCGAGCCAACTGGACCGGACGATATGCGCCGAGGCCGGCGGGCAGGCGTGGAACCTGGTGTACGGGCGGAAGTACGGGGTTCAGAACGAGGATTTTCCGAAGGCGAAGCTGATTGTGGCGTGGGGGGCGAATATCCACGGGACGAACATCCACCTGTGGCCATTTGTAGAGCAGGCGCGGCGGAATGGGGCGCGGCTGATAGTGATAGATCCGTACCGGACGCGGACGGCGGGGCTGGCGGACTGGCACATTGCGATTCGGCCGGGGACGGATGTGGCGCTGGCGCTGGGGATGATGCATGTGATTTTGCGCGAGGGGCTGGAAGACCAGGGCTACATTGCGGCGATGACGCGTGGCTTTGCGGAGTTGTCGGAGCGGGTGCGGGAGTATACGCCGGAGCGGGTGGCGGCCTGGACGGGGATGACGGCGGGGGAGATTGAGGCGCTGGCGCGGGAGTACGCGACGGCGAGCCCGACGGTGATCCGGATGAACTATGGAGTGCAGCGGAGCGAGAACGGCGGGCAGGCAGTGCGGGCGATTGCGATGCTGCCGGCGCTGACGGGAGCGTGGGCCCGGGGCGGTGGGGCGCAGTTGTCGATGTCGGGGGGCTTCCAGTGGAACAAGGAGGCGATCGAGCGGCCGGATTTGATGCTGGCGTCGCCGCTGGGCCGGGAGGCGCGGGTGGTGAACATGAGCCGGCTGGGAGACGCGCTGACGGAGCTGGGGACGGTGCCGGATGAGGGTCCGCAGGTACATGCGCTGTTTGTGTACAACAGCAACCCGGGAGCGATTGCGCCGAACCAGAACGCGGTGGGGGCGGGGCTGATGCGGGAGGACCTATTTACGGTGGTGCACGAGCAGTTTTTGACGGATACCACCGACTATGCGGACTATGTGCTGCCGGCGACGACGTTTCTGGAGCAGACGGACGTACAGGGGGCATATGGGCACTACTATGTGCAGCACTCGGCGCAGGCGATAGAGCCGGTGGGGGAGTCGCGGCCGAATGTGTGGCTGTTTGCGGAGCTGGCGCGGCGGATGGGCTTTGACGAGGCGTGCTTTGGGGATTCGGTGGAGGCGATGATTGAGCAGGCGCTGGATGCGGGGCCGGATGGGGAGTCGCAGAACCCTGGGATGCGCGGGATTACGGCGGAGCGGCTGAGGGCGGAGGGGCATGTGAAGCTGGAGTTTGCGCGGGGCGAGTTCCGGCCGTATACGAAGGGGCCGCTGGGGACGCCGAGCGGGAAGATCGAGTTCTACTCGGAGGCGCTGAAGGCGGCCGGGGGAGATGCGCTGCCGGGATTTGTGGCACCGGTGGAGTCACGGCTGGGTGAGGGGGCGGGGCGGTATCCGCTGGAGTTTTTGCCGAGGAAGGCGGACCATTACATGAACTCGACCTTTGCCAATTTGGAGGGGCACAGAGCGATGGAGGCGAAGACGGCGGGTGCGCTGGAGATGCATCGGGAAGACGCGGAACGGCGGGGGATACGGGATGGGGACCCGGTGCGGATTTGGAACGACCGGGGATCGCTGCAGTTGCGGGCGATGGTGACGGAGCGGGTTCCGGCTGGGGTGGTGGCGGGACGGATGGACTGGAGCAAGCTGTCGGCGGGCGGGCAGAACGTGAATGCGCTGACGAGCGAGCGGGTGACGGATATTGGTGAGGCGGCTACGTTTTACTCGACGCTGGTGGAGGTGGAATTGCGGGCGTAGGGATGAAGGGGTCAGGTGCGGCGGAAGGTTACCTGGGTGAAGTCTGGGACCGAGGGTGCGCCGAGGAGTTGGTCTGGGGAAAACGTGGTGGTGATGGCGAGGACGGCCATGCCGGCGGCGCGGGCGGCGGTGATACCGGCAGGGGTGTCTTCGATGACGAGGCAGTCTGCGGGTGCGAAGCCGAGGAGGCGAGCGCCGAGGAGGAAGCCTTCAGGGTGGGGTTTGCCGTCGGTAATGTCCTCAGAGCCAACGAGGACGTTGGGGAGTGGGAGTCCGGCGAAGCGGAGGCGGGCTTTGGCGAGGTGATGGGGCGCAGAAGTGACGACGGCCCACTCGTGGGGCTGGAGGGTTTGGATGAGCTGGAGCGCGCCGGGGACGGCGGTGATGCCGTCGCTGCGGGTGGCGGCTTCGGAGTCCATGGCGAGGGCCTCGGCGAGAGGATCGAGGTGGGGCGCGAGCTGCTGGACGGTTTCGCGGGTGGGCCGGCCGTGGGAGATGGCGAGGATGTCGCTGAGGGGGATTCCGTGGCGGTTGCCCCACGCCTGCCACATGGCCTCGACGCAGGTGGTGGAGTCGACGAGGGTTCCGTCCATGTCGAAGAGGATTGCCTTGGCTGATACTTCCATGTGCAGGGGCTCCGAGCCTGGGTGGATTGTCTCAGGCGGGGGAGCTGGGGATCAAATTGGCCAAGCTAGAATGGGTGGCATGACTTCTGCTGCCACAATGCTGAAACTCGCTATGAGAGCTGTGCGCTGGGCAGCGGACACCTTGCTGGAGATTGGCTTTGCGCTTGTGATGCTGTACTGGGTAAGCCTGGTGATTGAGATGGGCTGGCACCTGATCGATGGCGGAGTAGCGGGGCTGCCGGCCTGGTTTATGCACATAAGCGGGGCTGCGGTCTCCTCTGCTGCCGACGCAGATGGCAAAGCCACTGTGGACGGTCTCCCCGTGTTGCATCGATGGCTTTGGGTACGTGTCGCGACGGCTGAGGCGTTGTTGATCGCAATCAGCTGGGGAGTTATTGCGCTTCGGCTGCGAAAGGCTCGGACTGGGCGCTAAGGCCAAGGCGCGCAGCTGGCCGTTTTGGGCACAGTTTAGGCGAGAGATGTACGGAAGTGGGACACAGGGACACGGTGGTATCGGGCAACCGTAATCTGGTGCGGAAGATCCTTCAGGGGTAGTATCGGCACAGGTCGAAAGAACTTTAGGAAGATTTCGAAAAAAGTTTTCAGGCCATTTGCCCTGAGGAGTTCCGCCATGGATACGCAGTCGAAGCAAGTAGAGACGTTTGATATCAGTCCGCGCTTCCGCAAGACCATGGAGGAGCGCATTACGCGCCTGGAGCATGACGCCGCTTGCGACGAACTGATGCTGGCGAACCTGATGCATGGCGACCATATTCGCCGCCATCGGAGGCTGATAGCCGTACAGCGTGCGGAAGCACTGCGGATGCGGCTTTTTCTGGACCGTGCGCGGACACGTCTGCCGCGGCCGTTGATTGGCCTTTAAGCCTTCCCTGCCCTGAAGCTTTCCCTGCCCTGAAGTGTTGCATTGCAGCAATGAAACGGCCGACCCCTGAATGGGGGTCGGCCGTTTCTGTTGGTGCTGGGAGTTACGGTCTGGGTGGGCGCGGAGTGACGGGAGGGCCGGGGACGTGGACGATGAAGCGGCGGTAGGAGGTGAGCTGGGGGGCGCCGTCGTCGGTGACTTCGAGGATGACGTGGGCCACGCCGTCTCCCTGGCAGGGGAGAATGCCGGGGATCCATGGTTGTCGGCAGGGGGAGTTTACGGTGAGCTGGGCCTGGGGTGTGTCGGCGGAAGTGAGGGAGACGTCTGCACCGTGGGTACCGGAGAGGCCGGCTTCCTGGTAGACCCACCACTTGTAGTGGAGGTGTTGTCGGTCAGGGTCGGTGGAGCCGGTGGCGTCGAGTGTGACGGACTGCTTGACTGGAACGGTTAGCTCCAGTGGCGCGGTGCCGGGTTGGCCGTTGACGACGAGTTGGGGCGGGTGGTTGGCGTGTGCGAAGTCCTGGATGGTCCAGTCCATGCGGGCGGCGAAGTCGTTTTGATAGGCCTGACGCCAGCGCCAGATGGTGGCCTGGTCGGAGACGTGCTGGATGCCGTCGATGCCGAGGACGGAATCCTGCGAGGTGGCGCGGAAGAACTCGTCGCCGCCCTGGCTCCAGATGGGGTGGGATTCGCCGTAGGGCTGGCGGAAGATGTATCGGCCGCCCCAGCCGCCCCAGTCGGGCCTGCGGTAGGCGTTGAGGCCGTTGTCGATGAGGGCGAGGTAGGAGGGGGTGTCGCCCTCCATGATGAACATGAATTTGGGGTACATTTTGCCGAGCGGGCCCTTGGCGCGGATGTTGGTTTCGAGCCACTGGTTGGTGACGAGGGAGGTGTCTGCGCCGGTTGCGTTGCGGTAGTAGAGGTCGCCGGAGATGCCTGTCCATGTGGCCTCGGCGTACTCCTCGCTGTTGGGAGGGCTGGGCTTAACGACGTAAAAGAGGGTGGGGAATTCGCGACGGATCCAGGGGCCTGCGTCGTCCTGATCGGAGATGGAGGAGACGCGGAGACGGGAGACGAGGCGATCGACATCGGCCGGGGTGTGGGTGGCGCGGAGGTCGATGAGGGACTGGGCGAGAGTGTTGACGCCGCCCCAGAGGCAGATCCAGAGGGGGCGGGGGTCTTCGCGCTCGATGGCTGCGAGGAGGGCCTGGGAGCCGGGGGATTGCTTGCCGGTGCCGGTGGAGGCCATGCCGTATGCGGGTTGGCCGGCGAAGACGCGCTTGTCGAGCTCCTCGGCGGTGGGCCAGCCCTGGGCGTGAAGGAGGAGGTTGGGACGGACCTGGCCGTAGACCTGGACGATCGCGTGCATGGTTTCGGGGTGGGTGGCGGTTTTTTGCCAGGTGGAGGTGGAGGCGATGATGGCTTCGAGGTCGAGCTGGTTGGAGTAGAGGAGGAGGCGGACGAAGGACATCTGGTCGTCGGGCTCGTTGCCGATGTCGCTGATGATGGCGACGCGTGGATGGCCGGTGAAGGAGTCTGGTGGCGGGGGTGTTTGCGCGAGAGCGGCAACGGCGAGGAGGATGAGCAGGAGAGTCAGGAGGAGGGGATTGCTGAAGGTTTTGGCGTGGATGCTCATATGAATCTCCAGATCCCAGAGGGGATGGCACAGGAGGAGATTACAGCATCCTGCATTCTTGCATGGATATGCGAGGTGGGAGAGGGTTGCGGGGTGGGGTGGATTTCGGGGAAGGAGTTGGAGCACCGAATGGGATTTGAACCCATGAATACTGGTTTTGCAGACCAGCGCGTTAGCCACTTCGCCACCGGTGCTCATTGTGCCTGGCGGCTGGGGTTGAGCCCATGCCGGCCAGGGTGAGGCTGTTGGAAGGTGCACTGAGAGAGTGCCAAACGTAGAAAACCCACCTCGCTGATTGGCGGGTGGGTCGCGTGAGTCTCGAATCCTCAGCTACGGAATCTGCTTCGCTTACACGCCCACGCTTGCCTGCTGGTGACAGCAGCGGCAGCGACAGGCGGTGATGAAAGTGATTCCAGGCATCGTATTGAGTCTCGTCACCGGGTCTTTCCCGGGTGAGTTTCCTTAGATTATGGCGGGCGGCCAGTTGTGTCAACAGGCAATTGGGAAAAAGGGGCGATTTTCAGCCCGAGAGGGAACGGGACGAGCGCGATGGGCGACGTTCAGGCGTGCTGGGAGATGAGCAGGGCGATGGCCTGGCGGAGTTCTTCCGTCATGGCATCGACTTCGCGAAGGGTACGGCCCGTGGTGGAGATGGGTGGGCCGGCGATGAGTTTGAGCTGGGTGGGGTAGAAGTGGTGGGCGTGGATGGGAAGGAGGTCATATACGCCGACGAGGGCGATGGGGACGAGGGGGACCTGGGAGCGGATGGCGAGGTAGGCAGCGCCGTTGAGGAAGGGCTGGAGCTCGCCGTCGGGGGTGCGGCCGCCCTCAGGAAAGACGAATAAGGGCATGCCGGCTCGGAGGGCCTTGACTCCGGCGGAGAGGCTGGAGACGGTGGCGCGGGGGTTGGCGGTGTCGATGGGGATTTGTCCGGAGCGATTGAGGTACCAGCCGATGAAGGGGATGCGCCAGAGCTCGATTTTGGCGAGGATGCGGAACTGGTTTGGGAGAGCGCTGAAGACGAGCGGAGTGTCCATGTAGGAGGTGTGGTTGGCGGCGTAGACGACGGAGCCAGCGGCGAGAAGATGCTCCGCGCCGTGGACGGCCATGCGGGCGCCGGAGCAGAAGACGGAGACGCGGGCCCAGATTCGGGCGATGTTGTGCTGGAGGCTGCCGTTTTTGTCAAAGAGGGAGACGAAGAGCGAGAGGCTGCCGAAGGCTGTGGTGACAAGAGCAAAGAGTGGCGCCTGCAGGAGATTGCTGCAGAGCCGGCGGAGAAGTGGAAGAGCATGGGGGCGTGCGGATTTGATCACGACTGAATGGTCCCCGCTTCCTGGAAGAGCACGTGGCGGAGTTCTCCGACGAGGTAGACGGAGCCGCTGACGACGATTCGGCCGGGTGTAGCGTCAGGGTCAGCGGGGGTGAGGCTGCGGGCGATGGCGAGTGCTTCGGGGACGGTGGAGGAGGCGTGGGCCTGGGTGCCGGTGGCCTCAGCGGCTGCCATGAGGGCGTCGAGAGTGGTGGCACGGGCGGAGTGGATGGGGGCTAGGACCACGTGGTCAAAGAGAGGAAAGAGGATCTGGGTCATTTCGCCGAGAGGCTTGTCGCGGAGGCAGGCGAAGATGAGAGTTTGGCGAGCCGGGGCGTAGTTGTCGGCAGAGAGTGCGGAGCGGAGGGCCCAGGCTCCGGCGGGATTGTGGGCGACGTCAAGGATGTACTGGGGATGGCCGGGGAGGGTGATGCGCTCGAGTCGGCCGGGCCAGCACGTGTTGTGGATTCCTTGCTGGATGGCGTTGAGAGTGATGGGGAATCCCTGCTTGGCGAGCTCGACGGCGGTGGCGATTGCGAGGGCGAGGTTGCGATGCTGGTGAGCGCCGTGGAGGGGTGAGTCGACAAGGATTTGTTCGCTGAGAGATTCCATGGAGTAGGGCTGATTGGGAGCGGTGCCGAAGGGGGGCATGAAGGCGACGGCGCTGACGCCGCGGACGGCGAGCTCGGTGGCTACCTCTCCAATGGCCTGGTTGGCTTGCGGGTGCTGGGGGAGGGTGACGAGAAGGCCGTTGGGGCGGAGGATGCCTGCTTTTTCGTGGGCGATTTCGGCGATGGTGGAGCCTAGCCACTCCTGGTGATCGAGGGCGATGTCCGTGATGACGGAGACGATGGGTTCGACGATGTTGGTGGCGTCGAGGCGACCGCCCATGCCGACTTCAAGGACGGCGAGGTCTATGCGCTGCTCGGCGAAGTACGTGAAGGCGATGGCGGTGAGGAGCTCAAAGTAGCTGGGGATGGTGGGGATTTGTCCCTGCTTGACGAGGGACTGAGCGACATCGTGGACGCGGAAGTAGATGCGGGCGAAGTCGTCGTCGGGAATTTCCGCGAGGCCGTCTGGGGAGTTGGGAAGGCCGAGGCGGATGCGCTCGTTGACGCGGTCGAGGTGGGGCGAGGTGTAGAGTCCGACGCGGAGCCCGGCGGCATGGGCGATGGAGGCGAGGGTGGCCGCGGTGGAGCCTTTGCCGTTGGTGCCGGCGATGAGGACGGAGGGAAAGCGGCGCTGGGGGTCGTCGAGAGCGGAGCAGAGGAGGCCAATTTCGCGCAGGGTGAACTTGCGGCGCTGGTGGCCGGGGGTGGTGAATAGCTCAGGGATGAGGGTGTTGAGGTGATCGATGGCGGCGGCGTAGGACATCTCAGAGTCTATTGTAGGGGAACGCCGGGGAGGGAGGGACTGGAATGCAAAAGGCCGCTGCGCGAGGGCAGCGGCCTTGAGGATGGAGCCATATCCGTTTAGAAGCGGATGCGGACGAAGAGGCGGGCGTGGCGATGGCCGGATACCGTGGGAGCGTAGTCGTCGAAGGTGTTGGTGCCGTTCGGGCCGGTGAAGGCATCTGTAGGGATGCCGGAGATGAGGCTGGTGTTGGCGATGCCGGGCTCGCCGTGGTTGAAGATGTTGAACATTTCGCCGCGGAAGTCGAGGATCACGTTCTCGTAGAGCTTGAAGGAGCGCTGGATATTCATGTCCCACTGCTGATAGCCGGGGCTGACGATGCTGTTGCGGCTGACAGGATGAGAGACTTCCTGGCCGTAGGGAGAGACGACCCAGTGAACGGCCGACGGGGCGACGACCTCGCAGGGATTGTTGGTGTACCAGTAAGAGGGGCCCGAGCAGAGAGTGCCCGTGGAGACGCCGTAGTACCAGGAGTCATCAAAGGCGTATGTGGTCATCGGCGCCTTGGGATTGCTGACCTGAGGACGATCGTTGCTGATTCCGTCTCCGTTGACGTCGTAGCCGACTTCCACGTTTTCCGGGGAGCCGGACTGGAACTGGGAGATGCCGGCGATGGACCAGCGGTTGATGATGTTGCCGAGGACGCGCATGGAGCCCTCAGTGTGCCAGACTGCCGGCTGCCAGATGTAGGAAACCACGAGGCGCTGGCGGTGGTCATAGGCGGAGAGGCCGTAGTCGGTGGTTCCGCGGTTGATGCCGTAGCGGCTGGAGGGATAGGACGACTGATTGTTGAAGGTGAAGATTTCCGAGGAATCGTCCATGGCGCGGCCCAGTGTGTAGGAGGCGCGGAGGAGGAAGGCGTGGTTGAACTGATGATCCAGTTCGGCCCAGAGGCCGGTGTAGTTGGAGTCGCCGGAGTTGTCGCGGATGACCATGTTGCCGCGCGTGGGATTCACGCGCGAGGCGTAGAAGAAATCGTTCACGTAAGGATTGATTTCTTCGTTGGCATAGAGGTGCTCGCCGCGCTCGCCAACGTAGTTGACCTGGAGGGAGGTGGCCCAGGGGAGTTCCTGCTGGATGCCGAGGTTCCAGTGCATGGTGCGGGGAGAGAGGAGGTGATCGGCAATCGGCTCATCGGTGTTGCCCGGCAAGGGGCTATGGTTGAGGTTGGCAAACTGCTCGGTCCAATTGGCAGTGCCACGGGGATTGTGCGTGGCATTGCTGGTAATGACGGGGGAAGCCGCGTTGGGAGCAGTGGCCTGGATGTTGTCAATGATGTTGGTGAAGACGACGTCATAGAAGACGCCGAAGCCGGCGCGGATGACGCTCTTGTGCTGGCCGAAGATCTGCGGATTGTAGGAGAGGCCAGCGCGTGGTCCCCACTGGCTGCCGTCGGCCTGCTGCTTGAGGTTGCAGGTGACACCGGCCGAGGGGAAGCATGCGATGTCGTTGAGGTCGACACCGGGATAGGGAGTTCCGGGAGCATTGAAGGGCGCGCCGTTGTACTCGTAACGGAAGCCCATGTCGATGCTGAGGTCGGGCTGAGGCCGCCAGGTGTCCTGGACGAAGTAGTTCTGGGAGACGAGCTGGGGACGAGCCAGAGGAGCGCCGAAGTTTTGGGAGACGGTGGAGTTGGGGCCGCCGAAGTCGTCGATGAGGTTGGCGAGTCCGGTATAGGTGACAGAGGCTTCGCCGACGGTGGAGGGGTTCACATCGGTGACGTATCCGATCGCACCGTAGTAGTTCCACGGCACCTCGTCGCGCACGCGGACATCTTCAATATCGGCGCCGATCTTGAGGAAGTGCTTGCCCTTGGCCCAGCTGACGGAGTCCTGAAGCTGGTAGGTGTTGTGGAAGCGTCCCTGGGGGATGTTGCCGGGGATGCCATAACCCTGAATGCCAGTGACGCTGACAGAAGGCTGATTATAGAGGGGATTGGAGGTGGTGGAGGACGGGAGACCGAAGGTGAAGCCGATGCGGCCGTATGAGAGGCGGAACTCGTTGAGCAACTTGGGGCTGAAGACGTGTGTTTCGACGATGCCGGCGTTGTCGGAGATGCCGTTCTGATCGGAGTCAAAGCCGGGCAACTGGCCGGGAGCGTTGAAGAAGTCAAAGGGGGCGAGGTAGCTGGTGTGAATAAAGCGCAGGTTCAGCGTGTCCTTCTCGCTGAAGACATAGTCGCCCTTGAGGTCGAGTTCCGGGGATAGGGTGTCCAGGCCGGCGCTGCGCTGGACGGTGCCCATTTCAACGGTACCGCGATCGGCCAGGGAGGAGGGATCCGGACCGAGCGCGATCGGGGTGACCACGTTGTTGGGGTTGATGGTGCCAACGAGGGGTCCGAATGCGGTGAGGAGGTTGGTGAGGCGAGTATTGGGGGTGACCGCCTTGAGAGTCGCCAGGCCGGTCGCCGTGGGAATGTCCAGAACGTTCAGGTTGGCGGTGGAATTGTAGTAGTCCCACTGGTAAGAGGCGAAGAAGAAGGCCTTGTTGCGCTTGATGGGGCCACCGAGGGAGAAGCCGGGCATGTTTTCGCGGTACTTGGTGGGGGTGGAGCCGTTGAAGTGGTCCTGCTTGTCGACGGTGTCGAGCGAGGAGTTCTGGGCGCGCTCGAAGATGGAGCCGTGGAACTGGTTGCTGCCGCTCTTGTAGATGAGGTTTGAGACGGAGCCAGCGCCGTGACCGAACTCTGCGGTGTAGGCGTTCTCAATGATGACGACTTCCTTGACGGCTTCGTCGTTTTCGGGCTGGAGGCCCTGACCTGCGATGCCGGCGTCGTTGTTGTCCTGACCTTCAATGAGGAAGTTGTTGGCGCGGGGACGGCCGCCGCCGACGGTGAAGGCCACGCCGTTTTCCAATCCACCCTGGGATAGCGCGGTGACACCGGGCAGCGTGAGGGCGAGTTCATAGGGGCTGAGGCTGGCGATGGGGAGGTTGCTGATTTCGAGGGTGCCGATGGTGCCGGAGAGCTGGCCGTTGTCGACATCGACCAGGGCGTTGTCGGCGACGACTTCAACCTTGTCTGAGGCTGCGCCGATCTTGAGGACAAGCGACGCGGAGGTGATGGCGGAAGCCGGGACGACGAGTCCATTGAGCACCGACTCCTCAAAGCCCGGCGCGGAAGCCGATACCTTGTAGTTGCCGGGGAGGATGGAGTCGATACGGTAGGTGCCCTGCGAGGAGGTGACCGTGCTTCGAGTGGCGCCGTTGTCAAGAGAGGTAGAGGTGACAGTAGCACCGACTACGGCAGCGCCGGTCGGGTCGTTGACCGAACCGACAATGGATCCATTGGAAGTCTGGGCCGATGCCGTGGCGATCGCGACGATCACCAGAAGCATCATGCAAAGTACACGTTTGATTGCGGTCACTGGATATCCTCCGAGGAGTGATGGATTGATTGGAACTGAAAGATTGCAAAAGTAGCTGGGAAGCGGAAGAGATGCTGAGCTATCGAGTAGAAGGCCTGTTCGGCTTGCGATGTTTAGTGCAATTCGAGGGCCATTTCCATGAAACGGTTCAACTTATGCAAAATCAGTTACATGCCCAGTTGCCGCCTAGGCTGCGGCAATATGATTTTTCATATTTCCATCGAAATATATTGAAAGTGAGAGACTGCCGGTTAAATTCGGGAGAAATGCGGCAGTTTTGCAGATTTGCGGGGCCGGGGGAAACGTCTGTCTGCGGCGACTGTTTTTGGGGGACTGAATCAGTTGACCACGACGGTCACCGAGGTGCTGTGGGTGATGCCTGAGGCAGTGGCGCTGACCTGGATCATGTAGGTTCCGGCCGGGGTGAGTCCGCCCTGGTCAACCTGGCCACCTGAGCCGCCAGAGCCACCGGCACCGGCGCAACTGGTAACTCCGAGTACGAGAGCGACCACGAGGAGCAGCAAGGAGGAGAAGCGGCAGAGGTGACGCCGGAAGCTGCGCGTGCGTGGGAAGGGGAGCAAGAGCAGGATGGAGGCGAAGACGGCAGCAGCTGCGAGTCCCCGGGAAGGACCAGCGCCGGAGGTGCCGGTGGAGCCCCCGGTAGCGACGGCGAGGGTGACATTGCCCTGGACATTGGCGGGGAGCGAGGGTTGCTGTGCTGGATTGAAGAGACAGAGGGCATTTGTGGGGAGAGTTCCGCACTGGTAGTTGACGGTTCCGGAAGCTGCGCCCAGGGGAGTGAGGGTGAAGTTGAAGTATCCGGTTTGTCCGGGGATGACGGTGGCGGAGGTTGCTCCGGAGGAAGCGAGTTTGAAGTCAAACCCAGTGCCCACGAGCTGGATTTTTACGGGATTGGTGAGGGTGGAGCTGGAGAGGATGAGGTTTCCGGTGAGGGAGCCGGCGGTTGCGGGGGTGAGTCCGAGGGTGGCGGTGCAGTTGGCACCTGGGGCGAGCGAAGCGGTGCAGGTGGTGGAGGTGACGGAGAAGCCGGCGGCAGTGGCGGTTGCGTCGGTGGCGATCTGGAGGTTGGCGAGTCCGGTGAGGGTTCCAGGATTGGTGATGGAAACGAGGACGGGGGTGGCCGCAGACTTGACTGCGGTTGTGGGGAAGATGATGAGGGTGCCAGGAGTGGGCACGATGGCGGGAGCAACGGCGCCTGTTCCGCTGAGGGCGACGACGGCTGGCGAGCCTCCGAGGGAAGAGACGAGGGCTGAGGTGGCAGAGAGGGATCCTGTGAAGTTGCCGGACGCAGCGGGGTCAAAGAGTACCGCAACGGTGCAAGTAGCGGCGGCGGCGAGGGTGGAGGAGCAGGTGGTGGCGGAGGGAGAGAGCTGGAAACCTGGGGTGTGGGCGAGTTGGAGGTCGGGAACCGGGGATTGGCCGGAGTTGGTGAGCTGTACGGAAAGTGGGGAGCTGGGCTGGGCGATGACGGTAGCTGGAAAGCTGAGCTGAGGGGGGGTAATGGTGAGGACTGGCGGGGTTAGCCCAGTGCCGATAAGAGTGGCAAAGACCTGAGCGACGGAGGAGGTGGTGCTGTTGACGATGAGGAAGCCCTGGCGGCCTCCGCTGACGGTTGGCTTGAAAGCGACTTGTACGGCGCAACTGCCGAGGGCGGGAAGGGAGGCCGTGCAACTGCTGGCGGTGGAGGCGAAGTCGCCGGTGAGCTGTACCTGCATGCCGGCGACGGGGCTGCTGCCGGGGTTGGTGATAGTGATGATCTGACCTGGGCTGGCGAGGCCGACAGTGGTGCCGGCGAAGCTGAGCTGAGTGGGTGACAGACTGAGGGATGGAGGGAGGAGGCCGGTACCGGTGAGGGGGACATTGAGGGACGCCACGCCCAGGCTGGAGCTGGAGACGGTGAGTGTGGCGTTGAGCGGCCCGGCTGTGTTGGGGGAGAAGGTGACGGGGATGGAGCAGGATGCGCCCCCCAGCAGGGTTTGGGAGCAAGTACCGGAGCCGAGGTTGTAGGGGGCTGCGACACCGATGGCAAGCGCGGTGAGGGCGCCGGAGCCTGGATTTGTGATGGTGAGCTGCTGCGGGGCACTGTTGGCGCCGACGTTGACTGCGCCGAAGGCAAGCTGGGAGGGCGCGACGGTGAGCCCTGCGTTGGGGAGCCCGGTACCGGTGAGGCCGATTACGAGGGGGACATAGCCGGCGTTGGAGGCAGCGACGGTGAGCGAGCCCACGCGGGTACCGGGGAGGCTTGGGGAAAAGGTGAAGGTGACGGTGCAGGTGGAGTTGGCGGCGATCTGGGTTCCGCAGGTGTTGCTGGTGAGGCTATAGTCGCCGGCGACGGTGAGCTGGATGCCGGTGAGCGCCGCGCCCTGGTTGATGATGGTTGCCGACTGGGGTGCGCTGGTCTGGGTAAGAGTGACGGAGCCAAAGCCGACGGTGGCTGGATTTGCAACGAGGTTTCCGGAGGGTAATCCGGTGCCGAAGATGGGTACCGTGGCGGGGACGACCTGTGAAGTTGTGGAGGTGACCGAAAGGATGGCGGTGCGGTTGCCGGTGGTTGCGGGGTTAAATGCGATGGCGGTGGTGCAGGAGGCGCCGATGGCGAGGGTGGGGCCGCAGAGGTTCTGGGTGAGCTGGAAGTCGGGGTTGCCGTTGAGGGTGAGGGTGAGGCCGTTGAGGACGACTCCCGTTGTGTTGCTGACGGTGAGGGTCTGGGTTGGCGCGGGCGTGCCAACGATGCTGCTGCCGAAGGCAAATTGCGATGGAGCGGTGGCGATCTGGTAGACAGCGAGGCCGCTGCCATCGAGGGGAATGAGGAGTGGGCCGCCGCCAGCGGAGGTGGAGCTGACGGTGATGCTGCCGGGCTGATCTCCGCTGGCGGTGGGCGAAAAGGAGACGAGGAGTTGGCAGGTACCCCCGGCGACAAGGGAGGAGGTGCAAGGCGAGGGGCTTGTGGCGAGAGTGTAGGGACCTGAAATCGAGTAGCTGATGCCGAGCAACTTCTGGCGGCTCTGGTTCTGGATGGTGACCAATTGGGGCGCACTGGTGGTCTGGACCTGGGTTGGAACAAAGGTGACCGAGCCAGGAGTGGCGACGAACTGATAGAGGGGGACACCAGTGCCTGTGAGGGCGACAGTGGCGGTTGTGGGCACGGCGTTGGTGGAGGTGACTACGAGGGTTGCGACGCGCTGGCCGATTGCGAGTGGGCTGAAGGTTACCTGTACATTGCAGGTAGCGGCGGGGGCGAGGGTCGTTGTGCAGCCAGTGATATCGGTGGGCAGAGACCAGGCGAAGTCCGCGGCATTGGTGCCGATGATGGAAAAGGTGGGCAGGTTCATGGTGACCTGGCCGGTGTTTGTAATGGGGACGGTGAATGGAGCGCTGGAGTACTCAAGGGCGGTGGAGCCCATGTTGAGCTGGGCAGCGCCGAGAGTGAGGGTGGGTGGGAGCAGCCCGGTGCCGTTCAAACTGACGGCGACTGGCAGCGTGTCGAAGCTCGTGGCGGCAATGGTCATGGTTGCCGAGGTTGCGCCCACGGCAACCGGGGTAAAGATGAGTTGAAACAGGCACGGACCACCGTAAGATACGGTACCGGTGCAGGTGTTTGTTCCGAGTGCGTAGCTGCTTGCGCCCGGTCCGGAGAAGCTGAAGGAGAGACCGGTAAGCCCCGCGCTGCTTGCGTCGGAGATGGTGAGCTGCTTTGTGGCGGACGGCACGCCCACTTCAACGGAGCCAAAGTTGACCAACAGCGAGGACGAGATGATCAGCGCTGGGGTGATGCCAGTTCCGGAGAGTGCGACATTTTGCGCCCTGTTCTGGTCGCTGATGGTCAGCGTGCCGGTCATGGCAGTCGCGGTCAAGGGAGTAAAGATCACGGAAAAGGTGCATGAGGAACCGGCAGCCAGGGTTCCGCCACAGTTGTTGATGACGGTGAAGGCGCCGCTGATTGCGGTGCTGATTGCGTTGAGTGGCAGACCGCCGGAGTTGGTCATGGTGACCGTCATGGGTTGGGAGCTACTGGTTTGGACCGTTTTTGGGAAGGCCAGGGCGGTTGTGGAAAGGGAATCCGTGGCGGCTGTGACGCCAGTGCCGGACAACTGGGCGGTCTGGGTACCGGCGCTAGTGACGACGGTGAGTGTGCCAGATGCTGTGCCTGCCGCGGTGGGTGCGAAGGCGATGGTGGCGACGCAGGAGGCATTGGCTGCGAGCGTTGATCCGCAGGTGTAAGCGGTGCGTTTGAAGGGCGCGCTGACGTTTGCCGAGGTGAGGGTTATGGTTGCGCCGCCGGTGTTCTGGATGGAGATGGATTGGGTTGCGGAGGTGGTGGAGACAGCTAGTGCACCGAAGGTGAGGGATGCCGGCTGGAGGGAGACGGCACCGGCGGCGAGGCCGGTTGCGGTGAGGGGGACGAGTATCTGTCCGCCGGCTATGTTGGCGGCGATGAGGAGCGAGGCTGTGCGGGAGCCTGCCTGCTGGGGGACGAAGCTGACCTTGATGGTGCAGGTGGTGTTGGTTTTGAAGCTGAGCCCGGCGCAGGTATCGGTTTCGAGAAAATCGGTGGGATTGACGCCTGTAAAGCTGAGGGTAGAGACGGAAAGAGAGGCGGTACCGGTTGCCTTGAGGGTGATGGTCTGGGTTGCGCTGGTTTGTCCGACGGTGAGGCTGGCAAAGGTCAGGCTGGTGGGAGAAACGGTTGCCGTAGTGGCCGCCGCCGAGGCTGTGGCGAGGGCTATTTGCCAGACACCGCGGCCATACGTGCCGGCGGTGAGAGCCTGGGCAGAAACAGTGGATGAAGGTACCACGAGCTGGGTGACCGGGGAGAGGGGCAGGCCGGAGCCGTAGGCGGTCCAGCAGTTGGTTGAGCCGCAACCGGCAATCTGGCGGGTGGCATAGACGCCGACGTCTGTGGCGATATAGAGGGTGTTTGCGTCGTTGGGATCGACGGCGACATCGTTTACGGGGGCATTGGGGAGATTGTCGGTAATGTCGGTCCAGCTGAGTCCGCCGGACGTGGTGCGGTAGATTTGGCGGACCTGGGCGCCGGTCTGGGAGAAGGCCTGGATGGTGACGTAGAGGGTTTGGCCGGAGGCATCGTGGGGATCGACAGTGATGGCACTGATGTCGAAGCCGAGGGCGTTGAAGGGATAAACTCCGTTGACGACCGGGGAGTAGGAGAGATCGGTCCATGGGCTGACGGTGCCGACGTTGGAGATGGTTGCGGAAAAGAGATGACCTGCCGCGGATGCGCCCCCGTCGAGGGTGCCGGCCATGCCTACATAGAGGATTTCTCCGCCGCTGACGGCCGAGGCGGCGATGGAGCGGATGAGGGCGTTGCCGTTGCAGACGCTGCCTCCAAGTCCGTCGAGCATGGGGCTGATGGCGTTGCTGGCTGTCCAGCCGCTGCCGCTGGCGGGGCCGCGCCAGACGCGGCAGGTGCCGACGAGGAGGTTGGTTGAGCCGAGGGGATCGAGCACGAAGGGGGCTGGATAGGGCATGGCGAAGCCGTCGTCCTGGACCTGGGCTTCGCCGACAACGGGCGCGGTGCCAAAGGCGGCCGGGGTGCAGAGTGACGAGGAGTTGCAGTTTTCGATGGAGACGCCTGCGCCGTTGTTGGCGAACCAGTTGTTGATGTTGCTGGAGGGGTCAATGGCGACAGGGCCGCCTTCCCCGGTGAGGACCTGGTTCCACGCGGTTGGGGTGGTGGGGTTGGCGACGATGCCTGCGACGCCGTTGGCGCCGAGGCCGGCGAGCAGGGTGGTGGCGGATGCCGAGGGGCCGGCGAGGGAGTCGACTTCAGCAAGGGAGCCGAGGGCGGCGTTGAGGTTCTGAAAGTGCGAGGCATCCGTGGATGCGCAGACGGAGCCGGTTTGGGCAACGTCGTCGGTGGAGCGCCAGAGGCCGCTGTCGTTGCCGACGGCCATGAGCAGGGGATTGGCGGGACTCCAGGCGAGGGTGTGCTGGTACTGGCCGACCTGGGCGGCGGCGCAGGTGGTGGTGTTGGTGGTGTTTCGCCACTGGCAGCTGTTGGCGAGGCTGCAACGCCAGAGGTCGTTGCCGCCGGCAAAGACGAGGGTGTCCTGGCCGCTGGGGATGGCGGCGAGGGCGAGGTTGTAGTCGCCGTTGAGGATGGTGGCGGGACCGGAGGTTGAAGAGGTTTCGAGCGGGGTGGTGTTGAGGTGGACGGCAAAGGTGGGGGTGGGGTTGGCGCAGGAGCCGCTGGAGAGCTGGCACTGGTCCTGCCAGATGCCCTGGTCCTGGTTGAAGTCGTCGACGGACCAGGTGAAGGTGTCGCCGGTGGAGGGGTTGACGGCGAGCGAGCCGCGGAAGATGGGGCAGCTGGCGGCGCCGGGGTAGCCGGACTGGGTGGGGCAGTTCTGGGCGGTGAACCCAGGGCCGGGCTGGGCGGCCATGCGGGTGAAGGTGACGCCATCGGAGGACTGGTAATAGCCATGGGAGTTGATGGCAGCAATGAAGAGGTGGCGGACGGGATTCCAGACGACGGAGGTGGCGCCGTTGGCGGTGGTGGGGGGGAAGTTATCGAGGGGACCCTGGACGTCCTGACCGTTGCCGTCGGTGATGCGGGACATATGCCAGGTGATGCCGCCGTCCTGGGAGTAGTAGAGGCCGGTGTAGCTTTGGCTGGGGATGGCGGAGCCAACGACGGTGCCTTCGTAAGCTTCGGTGACGCCGGCGACGACGAGCTGGACGTTGGTGGTGCTCCAGGCGAAGGCGGAGAAGCCGAGGCCGGTGAAATAGGCGTCGCTGTAGGCGAGGCCGGATTCGTAGTCGGAGGTGGCGCGGATGAGCGACCAGGACTGGCCGCCGTTTGTGGAGCGGAGAATTCCTGCGCCGTAGTAGCTGTCAAGGGCGTCGTTGGTATCGCCGAGGCCGACGAGCAGGACGCCGGTGCCGGGCTGGACGGTGACTGCGCCGACGCTGAGGCTGGCATCGGCTGCGCCGCTGAGCGCGCCGAGATTGTCCGTGAGGGGGAGGAACTGGACGGCGGAGCTGGTGGAGGAGGCGGCGTTTTGGGAGACCCACAAGCCGCCGCCGGTGGTGCCGGCGTAGAGGTGATTGCCGGAGGGGTCGGAGGGGTCAAAGGCGAGGGCGGAGATGCGTCCGCTGACGAGGCCCCAGGTGGGGGAGTTGACGCCGAGGGGACCGGCGGGTGACCAGGTGGCGGAGGAGAGAGCCTGGGAAGCGACCGATTGTGGAGCTGGCCGGGAGGCGGGAGTGGCGGAGCGTGGTCGGAGACCGTGGCGGGCGAGGAAGCGCTGGTGGGCGCGGACAGTGGGGGGGAGGGTGGCGGTGGCTGGCGCTTGGGGTGTATTTGGGGCTTGGGCTGGGGCTTGGGCTGGAGGGGCGAGGAGCAGGAAGAGAATGAGGAAGCTGATGATGTACGCGAGGGGGTACGATCCGGTAGCTTGCCCGAGTTGCCTAGCCCGCGTCTGGAACACGCAAACCCCCAAACTGAATGTGGGCGGTGGGTGGCCGACGGGAGTTGCCGAGGCAACGAACCGTGGCGAATCGAGTGCCAAGGCACCGATTCAGGGACACCGCGCCAGAAGCCCGATACGTTCTATATCGGACTTTTGCGCAACTTCAGTCTGGGAAAAGTGAAACAGTTTGGAGCTTTGCTATTCCTAGTTTGGAAAAACTAATTATAGGCCGGAATTGGAGCGGTTTGCGCGGTTCCGGGCTGGAATTCCGGACGGGGAACGGGCGGTGGCGAGGAGGTTGTCAGTTCTGGGTAGGGAGTTTGCTGGCGAAGAATTGCCAGGCGAGGGTCAACAGGGTCATGAGGGAAAGGATGCCGAGGGAGATGACGCAGTAGAGGCAGTAGACGCCGAGGACATCTTTTTCGATGTGGGTGAGGTAGAGGGAGAAGGCGAGTGCGGGGGCGATGGCGAGCAGGGTGAGGCGGCGGCGCTTGAAGAAGGCCAGTGCGCCGAGGAGCAGGTAGCCGGCGATACCGAGGGCGGCGACGGGGACGTGGGCGATTTCGGCGTAGGGGCTGTGATTGACGATGCCGCAGTCCCACTTTTCGTTGATGGAGCAGGGCTCGGTCGCGGTGGAGTAGTGGACCTGGAGGGCGAGGGAGGAGACGATGAGTCCGGCGAGGGCGAGAAAGGCCAGGAGATAACGCATGATGTCCTTATCTATTAAGACGCGGTTTGAGGGTGGAAGGTGAGAGCTAGCTGCGCCAATGTAGTTCGACGGGACCGTCGAGGGGGTGCCTGTTGGAGCCGTCGAGGCGGGCTTGTTTGAGGGCGAAGTACCACTTGGCTGGCTTGTCGGCGTCGTCGATGAGCATGAGGGAGGGGTTGTGCCTGAGGCCCTCGGATTGCTGGATCATGGTGACGGTGTCCTGATGGACGAATTTTGCGCCGAACCACTTGGCGATGGGGAGGACAAAGGGGACGTGGTAGAAAACGTTCCAGGCGGCGATGACGTCGATGCGGCAGGTTTTGGAGGTGACAGGGGTGACGGTGGTGAGGCTGGCGAACCACTTGGGGCCGCAGCGGATGGTTTCAGAGCGGCGGTTGGGGAGGACGAAGTCGATGGTGGTCTGGATGGGCTCGCCATAGACGCCGAGGAGCTTGTAGGGGGCCGAGTTGCCGCTGGGGGCGTGAGCGCTCATGCGGAATCCCTGGGGGATGGGCTCGAACTGCTTGGTTTTTTCGCGGATGGAGGCGCGGCTGCGCCACCACCAGGCCTGGTGGACGAAGGGGCCGTGGGCGGGGTCCATGAGACCGACGATGCCGTGGTCGACGTTGCAGGGAAGGTCGGCGGTGAGGTGGGCGGTTTTGTATTTGTCGCTGAATTTGGGGAGCTCGGGAACGGGGACGAGGGAGTCGGTTTCGAGCTTGCGGCCGGCTCCGGCGGAGGGGACGTAGACCCAGGCGTGGCCGTCGCGCTCGACGCAGGGGTAGGCCTGGGCGTAGATTCTGGTGGCGTCGAGGTGGTCGAAGCTGGAGAGGGATGGGATGGTTTCGCAGCGGCCGGAGCAGGGTTCGAACTCCCAGCCGTGGTATTTGCAGGTGACGCGGTTGCCGTCGAACCAGCCGGCGCTGAGAGGAATGCCGCGGTGGGGGCAACTGTCGCGCATGGCGAAGACCTTGCCGTCGGTGCGGCGGCCGACGATGAGCGGCAGGTCGAGGAACATGGTTTTGTGGAGCTTGCCGTCGCGCAGGAGATCGGTGCGGAGGGCGGGGTACCAATCGTCGTAGATGAGAGTTGCCGTGGGCCCCTGGATGGCATCGCCGGAAGGGGAGATGGTTGTAAGCATTGCTCGCTCCACGTATTTAGTGTCTACGGTTGCTGCGTGCCTGGGTGGAAAAGGCGACCGTTTTTGAGGATAAACTTTTCACCGCGCCAGAGTATTGTATTGCCGGCGAAGCTTCCTATCCAGATGGCGAAGCCTGCGAGGTCGCGGAGGGGGAGCATGAGGAGATTGGGCAGGACCTGGTGATCACGGATGGCGAGGGCACCGACCTGCATGGCTACGCCAAGGCGGAGGAAGATGGCGAGCGAGAGGAGCCAGAGGCTGGTGAGGCTGAGGCCGGAGGCGAGGACGTTGAGGAGCGCGAGGGGCAGGAGGTGGGTGAAGAGGAGGCCGACATAGCCCCATTTTCGGCTGTCGCGGACGGTACGTGCCCAGCGGAGCTGGTGGCTCCAGTAGCCGGCGAGGGAGTAGGCGGGGATGCTGGTTTCGACGACCTCGGTGGCGAGGCGGACCTCAAAGCCGGCGTGGTCAATGCGTGCGCCCATTTCGTAGTCGTCGGCGAGATGATCGACGAGGGATTCGAGGCCACCGGCGCTGGTGAGGGCGTCGCGTCGGACGGCGAGGGTGGAGCCGAGGCCAAAGTGGATGCCGCGCTCGACGATGCGGGAGACGAGGACGCCGGACATGAAGTCCGTGGAGATGCCGAGCGCCTCAAAGATGGAGCCGAGGGTGCCGTGGGCGCGGCCGCGGTAGAGGGCGGTGACCATGCCGACGGGGCGGGCGGGACGGGTCGGAATTGCGAACTGCTCCATGACGCGGGTGAGGTAGCTGGGGGAAACGAGGATGTCTGAATCGTTGATGAGGAGATGGTCGAACAGCGCGTGGGGCAGCATCTGGATGAGGTTGGATACCTTGCCGTTGGTGCCGAGGCGCAGGGGGCAGAGGATGAGGCGGATGGGGATGTGCTGGAACTCGGCGATGAGCTGGCGGACGGCGGGGACGGCGGGATCGTCTTCGCTGGAAGCGCCGAAGATGAGCTCAAAGCGGCCGGCGTAGGCCTGGCGGCAATGGCTGCGGAAGGCCTCCATCATGGCGGGGTCAAAGCCTTTGACGGGCTTGAGGAGGGAGACGGCGGGGGCGCTTTCCGCAGTGAGCACGGGCAGGTTGCGGCGGGAGTAGGCGCGAAAACTATAGGCGGCAAAGAGGGCGAGCAGGGAGTAAGCCATGCTGGCGACGACGAGCGTGGCGGTGGTCCAGGCTAGGGCCTGGGCGAAGGCAACGATTCGGGCAGTGGGGCCGAAGATGAAGGCGTGATGGATAAGGAGGTGGAACATCCTTATCAGTGTAGAGCGGCGGGACGAACGGACGTGATGGAAGGAGATTTGTGGCTTCCCATGTCCCAGAAGCGGGACCTGGGGCACCCGAACTCGTGGGTGCCATTCCAGGATTGTCTGGTCGGGCTATTCGTAGCGGAGGGCCTCGATGGGGTCGAGGTTGGAGGCTTTCCAAGCGGGGTAGATGCCGAAGATGAGGCCGATGGCGCAGGAGACGCCAAAGCCGAAGAGGACCCAGAAGACGGAGAGCGACGCGGGCAGGCCGATGGGGAGGAGGTAGATGATGCCTGTGATAATGGCGCCCACAATAATGCCCGCGACTCCGCCGATGGCGCAGAGGGTGATGGCTTCGACAGTGAACTGGGCGAGTATGGTTCGCTTGGTGGCTCCGAGGGCCTTGCGGATGCCGATTTCGCGGGTTCGCTCGGTGACGGAGACGAGCATGATGTTCATGACGCCGACGCCGCCGACCATGAGTCCAACGCTGGAGACGGCGAGCATGAAGATGCGCAGGCCGAGCGTGAGCTGATCCCAGAGGCGTGAGAGGGAGTCGGGGCCGAAGATTTCAAAGTTGTCAGGGTCGGCGACCTTGACCTTGCGGCGAACGCGAAGGAGCTCGCGGATTTCATCTTCGACGAGGGCCTTGTTTTTGGGGTCGTCGTATTTGACGCTGACCCAGAGATCCTTGGTCTCGGGATGGAGGGTGTTGAAGGTGCCCATGGGGAAGAAGACCGCGTTGTCCTGGGGATTTTTGCCGCCGCCGAAGGGCTGCTTTTGCTTGTCCATGACGCCGATGACGGTGTAGAGGCCGGTTTCGACGTTGACTTCCTTGCCGACGGCCGGATCGGAGCCGAAGAGGCCTTCCCATGTGTCGTGTCCGAGAACGCAGACTTTGGCGGCGCGCTGGTCTTCGGCATCGGTAAAGAGGCGGCCTTCGAGCAAAGTGAAGTCGCGGACATCGGCGAGTTGCGCGGAGTCGCCCTGGAGGATGGCGCCGGCGACTTTTTTGCCGTTGTATTTGACAGAGACATCGCCAACGCGGAACTGGGCCTTGACGTACTGCTTACCGCCGTCGGCTGCGACGACGTGGGGAAGTTTGCGCAAGGCGGCAACGTCGTCCATGGTGAGTTTTTTGCGGGTGAGCTGCTCGGTGGTGGGTCGGACGCCGATGACGGGGAGATGGAAGACCCAGAAGACGTTGTTTCCGAGGGAGCTGACGAAGTCGCCGACACGGCTGTTGAGGCCGTTGATGATGGAGGAGATGGCAATGACGCTGGTGACGCCAATGACAATGCCGAGGATGGTGAGGCCGGAGCGCAGCTTGTTGGCGCGCAGCGTCTCAATCGCCATCCGTACTGATTCGCGTCCTTGTCCCTGGGCCATTGAAGTAGCTCCTCGATGCAGCTGTTACATTTCCGAGCGCAAAGCGACGATAGGGTCGAGCTTGGCGGCCTTGCTTGCGGGGTAGACTCCAAAAAAGATGCCTGTGCCGGCGGCCATGACAAGGCCGAGGATGACGGAGACGGCGGAGATGGCGACCGGAATACTGAAGAGCATGGTGATGACGGCGGCGACGCCTGTTCCGATGACAATGCCGATGGCGCCGCCGATGGTGGCCATGAGGGCAGATTCGATGAGGAATTGGCGCATGAGGTCTTTCTGCTTGGCACCGAGTGCCTTGCGGATGCCGATTTCGCGGGTTCGCTCGGTGACGGAGACGAGCATGATGTTCATGATGACGATGCCGCCTACGACGAGGGAGATGGAAGCGAGGCCGAAGACGATGATGGTGAAGAGCTGGGAGATCTGCTTCCAGATGTCGAGGAAGGTGTCATTGGTCTCAAGCTGGAAGCTGTCTTCCGCATTGGGTGCGTCGTGGCGGCGTGAGCGCATGATGACGCGGACCTGGTCTTCGGCCTTTTCCATGGTCTGAGTGTCGCCGCTGGAGCGGGCGTATACGACGAGCGAGTCGTTTTCGCCGTAGGTGGCCTGGTAGGTGGTGATGGGGACGGCGACCCAGTTGTCCTGGGACTGGCCGAAGGTTTTGCCCTGACGCTCGCCGACGCCAACGACGGTGTAAGGGACGCCGTCGACGCGGAGCTCCTTGCCGATGGGGTCGCCTTCGCCGAGGATGTTGTCGACAATGTCATAGCCGATGACGGCCTGGTGTGTGGCGTGCTCCATGTCGGCATCGGTGAGGGCGCGGCCTTCGTCGATGTTGACGTTGTTGAGGGAGAACATGGTGGCGGTGTAGCCGCGAATTTCAGTGTTGGTGCTGGATTGGCCGTTGTGGACGACGTTGGTGCTGCGGTCGAGGAATGCGCCGACTTCGTTGCAGTAGGTGCAGCCGGCGAGGATGGCCTGGTAGTCCTCGAGGCGGACGATTCTGCGTTTCTGGAACTTGAAGTACTCCTCGGGGCTCATGATGACGGAGGACATGCGGGAGACGGTGAAGACGTCTGCGCCGTAGCCGGAGAGCTTGGAGCCGAAGTAGTTGTATGCGGTGTTGGTGAGGGTGATGACCATGATGACCGAAGAGACGCCCATGACCACGCCAATGACGGTCAACACCGTGCGCATCTTGTTGGCCCAGAGGGATTGGAGCGCGAGTTTGAGAGCTTCAGTAAATGCCATTCGGTCTTCCGGTTCGGTGGATCAGTGGCCTTGATGCCTGGCGCATTGCGGGCTGGGGCGGCGGATGGGCCATGCTGACAAAAGTTTAGCAGCGAAACAGCCAGCTGTGTTGGCTGTCATCAGGGTACGCAGATTCGCTGTTTTCCGTTCCCCAAAGGGGCGGCTGGAGTGAGGCTGCACTGGTTTCAGGGCAGGTTTTGCCGAAAAGCATTTGTTTCTTCGCGGGAACCAGACTTCGCTCTCGTTCGTAACTCCAACAGTCGGCTACACTGGGTCATCTTGAAGTGAGCCAGTGGCGACCGTCTTTCCCCGGGATGGCCGTCGGCCTCAGGTTTGCCGTTCAGCCCGTGAGCGACTTGCGCGCTCTATCTTTGCCGTAATCGGAGAAACCATGCGCCCTTTGCGTTCCCTGCCCCGTTTGTCTGCTGTACTCGTTGGCCTTGTCGTCGCGGTTAGTGCTGCCCAGGCGCAGGTGGCGGCCAATCCGCCGCTGCTGCTTCGCTCGCCTTCTGTGAGCGAGACGACCCTGGCGTTCCGGTATGCGGACGATATTTGGACGGTAGCCCGGAGTGGGGGAGCGGCGACGCGTCTGACGTCGACCGGCAATGTGGAGCAAGGGCCGTATTTTTCGCCGGACGGGCGAGAGATTGCGTACACGGCGCACCAGGAGAACGGGTATGACGCGTACGTGATACCGGCAGCGGGGGGGATTCCGCGGCGGGTGACGTGGCACCCGTCGGGGAGTGGAGTGATTGGCTGGACGCCGGATGGGAAAGACCTGATTATTGCGAGCGGGATGACGAGCCCGCGGCACTATGACCGGCTGTTCAAGGTACATGCCGACGGGACGGGGGTTCCTGAGCAGTTGCCGCTGCCGCAGGCGACGCGGGGGTCGCTGTCGCCGGATGGGATGTCGATTGCGTATGAGCCGATTTCGCGGTGGGAGCCGGCGTGGAAGCGGTACTATGGCGGGCAGAATTATCCGCTGTGGGTGGTGAATTTGCGGTCGCTGGAGCTGGAGAAGATTCCGTCGAAGAACACGACGGACACGAATCCGATCTGGGTGGGGCACTCGATTTACTTTTTGTCGAACCGGCCGGCGGCCGATACGGCAGGGACGGAGATGTACGGAGCGCGGGGGCCGGTTTCGCTGTTCCGCTACGACACGAAGGCGAAGACGGTATCGGCGGTTGGACACAATGCGGGACTGGACCTGAAGAGTTTGCAGGCGGGGCCGGGAGCGCTGGTGTACGAGCAGTTTGGGTCGATCCACCTGGTGGATTTGGCGGGGAATGGCGACGAGCCGGGGGCGGATCACGTGGTTTCGATTACGATTCACGGGGATTTGGCGAACCTGGCGCCGCATTTGGCCAGCATTGCGGCGAACGAGATTCAGTCTGCGACGCTGTCGCCGACGGGGGCGCGTGCGGCTTTTGAGGCGCACGGGGACATTTTCACGGTGCCGGGGGAAAAGGGCGATACGCGGAACCTGACGAATACGCCGGGGGTGGCGGAGCGGGAGCCGGCGTGGTCGCCGGACGGGAAGACGGTGGCGTATTTCTCGGATGCGTCGGGGGAGTACCAGCTGTATCTGCATGACCAGACGGGCTTCAAGGCACCGGTGGCGATCGACCTGGGGCCGGACCCGAGCTATTTCTACCGGCTGCGGTGGTCGCCGGACTCGAAGCACATTCTGTATACGGACAAGCATTTGCACCTGTGGTATCTGGACGTGCCGAGCAAGGATGCGGCGGGGAAAGAAACATCTGCGTCGAAGCCGATTCTGGTGGAGACGAGCCATCAGGGAGGGTTTGGCGAGGATGGTTTCCGCGCGGAGTGGTCGCCGGACTCGAAGTGGATTACGTACACGCGGGAGTTGGCGAACAATCTGAAAGCGGTGTTCCTGTACTCGGTGGAGAAACACGCTGCGACGCAGGTGACGGATGGGCTGAGCGATGCGGCGAGCGCGGTGTTTGACCCGAACGGGAAGTATCTCTACTTTTTGGCTTCGACCGACGATGGTCCTTCGCAGGCTGGGATCGATATGACTTCGCTGGACCGGGCTCAGTCGTACGGGGTGTACGTGGCCGTGTTGGCCAAGGATGGGTTGTCGCCGGTTCCGCCGGAGAGTGACGACGAGAAGATCAAGGACGAAACGAAGCCGGACGACAAGAAGGACGCGGACAAGAAGTCGGATGACAAGAAAACGGATGACAAGAAGGATGCCGCGAAGGTAGACGATAAGTCCGCGGCAAAAGATGCCAAGGCGGAAGCTGGGGGCAACGAGAAGGAAAAAGGCGCAGAGAAGCCTGTTGAGGTGAAGGTGGATCTGGAGAATATTGGGGACCGGATACTGGCGCTGCCGATTCCGACGCGGAACTACTCCGGGCTGGCTGCGCCGAAGGCGGGGGTGCTGTTTGGGTATGAGGATTCGCCGATTGGGCGGTCATCCAACGAGGGCGGTGGCCCGGGGATTCGGGGAGTTTGGCGGTTCACGCTGGAGAAGCGGAAGAGCGAAGAAGTGCTGACGGATATTGACTCGATCGGATTTTCGGCGGATGGGTCAAAGCTGCTGATTGGGCAGCACGGGAGCTGGTCGATTGCGGCGACGGACGATCTGAAGCCGGGCGACGGAGGGACGGGAAAGCCGCTGAACCTGGGCGGGATGACGGCGACGCTGGACCCGCGTGCGGAGTGGCGGCAGATATTTGCCGAGACGTGGCGGATACAGCGGGATTTTCTATACGACCCGAATGTGCATGGGCTGTCGATTGCGAAGGCTGAGGCGCGGTATCGGCCTTATCTGGATGGGCTGGCAAGCCGGAGCGAGTTTACGTATCTGACGGAAGAGATGACAGGGGAGATTTCGATTGGGCACATGTTTGTTCGCAGTCCGTGGCACCCGGACAACGGGCCGAAGACGGGCCTGCTGGGAGCGGACTTTACGGAGGAAAACGGGCGGTACCGGATTGCCAAGATTCTGGGTGGCCAGAACTGGACTCCGGGGTTGGCCTCTCCGCTGACCTTGCCCGGAGTGCAGGTGAAGGTGGGTGAATATCTGCAGGCGGTGAACGGGCGCGAGCTGAAGGCGGGCGAGAACCTGTACGAGGCCTTTGCGGGAACGGCGGGTTTGCAGACGGTGCTGCATGTGGGGCCGAATGCGGACGGAAAAGATGGGCGCGATGTGACGGTGGTGCCGATTGACGATGAGGACGGGCTGCGCAACCTGGACTGGATTGAGGCGAACCGGAGGAAGGTTTGGGATATCTCCGGCGGGAAAGTGGCGTATGTGTATATGCCCAACACCGCAGGGGCGGGATACACGAACTTCAACCGGTACTTCTACTCGCAACTGGACAAGCAGGCGCTGGTGCTGGACGAGCGGAACAACGAGGGCGGATTTATCGCGGACTACGTGGTGGATGTGCTGCGGAGGAAGCCACTGTCGAACGCGATTGAGCGGGATGGAATTCCGCTGCACGACCCGGTGGGAGCGATCTTTGGGCCGAAGGCGATGCTGATCAACCAGAACTCGGGGTCGGGGGGAGACGCGATGCCCTGGTACTTCCGCAAGGCGGAGCTGGGCAAGCTGGTAGGCACGCGGACGTGGGGCGGCCTGGTGGGGATTGGCGGCTTCCCGCGGCTGATTGACGGCGGCGGGATTACGGCTCCGCGGTATGCGATCTACGGGCTGACGGGCGAGTGGGAAGTGGAGAACCGGGGGATTGCGCCGGACATTGATGTAGATATTACGCCAAAGGATTTCGCGGCTGGGCGTGATCCGCAACTGGAGGCGGGAGTGAAGGATGTACTGGATAGCCTGAAGGCGAATCCTCTGCCGAAGTATCCGCTGCCGAAGTACCCGAACTACCACGAGAAGGGCGGGCTGGGGAAGAACTAGGGCCTGTTCACACGACCTGAGTGGTGGCGACGGGAGAGCCAGTTTTCCTCAGTTCAAGAAGCGACGAGTGCGCTGTAACTGGTTACTGAAGCGAGGAGCGACGCAGACATGGGGAAAACAGGCCGCGTCCCTGCGGGTTGCGGCGCAAATCGGGCCATACTGCGTTCTCGCCCTCGGCGGTGGGGTCGCCACAGCCCTCGGACTCGGCCCTGTGTGCCCAGAATTGCTTGGCCCGATTTTTGCTCGCAACGCCATCCATCCAGGGAGTGTGAACAGGCCCTAGAGGGGTGACCGACTGGATATGCGCTCTCCCCGGTCCCCGACAGCGAGGGACCGGGGGCACCCGCTAATCCTTGACTTTGTTCAGGGCCTGCTCCGGGAAATAGTTGTTGCAACGAATATCTCTGCTGGTGCATCCAATTTGTGTACGCAAACACAGGGGGTACATGATGAGTCTTCGCCAGGTAAAGAGCATTACGCAGTCCACACCAACACTGGAAGGAGCAGGCGTGCATCTTCGCCGAGGCTTCGGTTTCGGGAAGACGGCCGAGTTCGATCCATTTCTGCTGTTCGACGATTTCCGTGGGGAGAAGCCTGCCGATTATGAGGCTGGGTTTCCGTGGCATCCGCACCGGGGCATTGAGACGATTACGTATGTGCTGGCGGGTGAGGTTGCACACGGGGATTCGCTGGGGAACCGCGGGCGGATGACGGCCGGCGACCTGCAGTGGATGACGGCTGGGTCGGGGATTCTGCACCAGGAGATGCCGAAGGGTGACGCGCTGGGGCGGATGCACGGTTTCCAGCTGTGGGCGAACCTGCCGGCGAGCCTGAAGATGACCGAGCCGCGGTACCAGGATATTCCGTCGAGCGCGGTACCGGAGGTGACGGAAGATGACGGGACGCACGCGCGGATTTTGTGCGGGGAGTTCTGGGGCAAGCGGGGTCCGGTGGAGGGAGTGGCGGCTGATCCGCGGTATGTGGACCTGTCTGTAGCGCCGAACCGGCGACGGCGGATCAAGGTGGAGACGACGCGTCATGCCTTCGCCTACGTTTTCGCGGGATCGGGTACCTTTCGGGATGCGTCGGCACCGCAGGCGGTGCTGACGGAGTCGGGCGTGGATCCGAATGCAACGCCGGTGTATGACGCGACGAACCACTCGCTGGTGCTGTTTGACCAGGGGGATGAGATTACGGTGCAGGCGGGGCCGGAGGGAATACGGTTCCTGCTGGTTTCCGGCCAGCCGCTGGAAGAGCCTGTGGCGTGGTACGGTCCGATTGTGATGAATACGCAGGCGGAGCTGGAGCAGGCAGTGCAGGAGTTGAACAAAGGAACGTTTATCCGGCGCAAGTAAGGGGCGGAAAGACGAAGGGCAACAGCGTGATGCTGTTGCCCTTTTTGTTTTGCTGCGGTTTGCTTAGCGGAGTTCGGCGTGACCGGGGACGGGTTTGGCCAGGATGGCCGCTGAGCCGGTCGTTAAGCCGGCGGCGGTGGCGGTGACGTGGATGGCTCCAGCTGCGTGGGCGGCGCGGACGACGACGAGGGCGCGGCCCTGGTAGAGCTTGCGCTGGTCACCCTGGTAGGACGCGGGATCTTCGCCGTCGCCGTTGCCGACGGCTGCGATGACTGCGGGGCCGGTGATGGAGAAGTGAACCTGGTTGTCGGCGAGGGGCTGCAGACGGCCCTGGGCGTCCACCGCTTCGACGGCGAGGAAGGAGAGATCCTGGCCGTCGGCTTGCAACTCGGTGTGGTCTGGGGTGAGGCGGAGGGCGACGGCTTTGCCGGCTGTGGCGAGAACGCTCTGGGCGACCTCACGATCCCCGCGGAGGCCCACTGCTTTGAGGGTACCGGGGGCGTAGGGTACGGAGAAGGTGGCTTTGAACTGCTGCTCTCGGCCGGTTGGCTGTTCGCCGATGAGCTTGCCGTTGAGGTAGAGGCGGACCTTTTCCGCGCCGGAGTAGACCTCGACCTGGAGGGTTTTTCCGTCCTGCCCGGGCCAGTTCCAGCTGGGGAGGGTTGGATAGGTGGCCCAGCCGACGGCGATGATCTTTTTGCCTTCTGGCTCAGAGAGGCGGACCGTGGCGTATACGCGATCTCCTCCGTTCCAAATGATGTCGCGGTAGTAGGACTGGGGCTTGCGGAAGCCGGTGAGATCGATGTCTCCGCAGGCCGCGGCATGCCATGGATAGTTGTGGACCATGACGGCCATGACGGCTTTCATGGCTGGGTCGGGCGGGCCCTGGGCCATTGCTGCCATGACATCGACGCCGTTGGCCATGCCGAGGAACATTTTGTCGGTCATGGTGGTAGTCATCATGCCGCCCATGACCTGCTGGGCCATCTGCTCGTCTTGGGGAGTGCCGTAGGCCCATGCTCCGATGCCGGATTCGCCGAGGTAGTCCATGGCGGTCCATGTGAGGTCGCCGAGGATGTAGGGGTTGTCGTGGGAGATTTGCCAGAGGGGAAATGCCTTGGCGGGGAAGGACTCCGTGGTGAGCATGATGCGGTTCGGGAGGGCGGCATGGTCGGCGGCGTAGGTGGGGATGAGGTTGTAGTTGTAGCCGGTGATGTCGAGCTGGGAGAAGACGGCAGCGGCGTTGGGAGCTGTGGTGGTGCCGGGAAAGGCGAGGGTGAGGGGGCGGGTGGTGTCGAGGGAGCGGACCTGAGCGATGAGCTGGGTGGCCATGGCTGCGCCGCGCTCGACTTCGAGCTCGGGAATCTCGTTTCCGATGCCCCAGATGACGATGGAGGGGTGGTTGCGGTCGCGCTCGACCATGGAGGAGATGTCGGACTTCCAGGAGGCGTCAAAGTCCAGGCCGTAATCGAATTTGACCTTGTTGGCCTTCCATGTGTCGAAGGGCTCATCGAGAACGAGCAGGCCGAGGCGGTCGCAGGCGTTGAGGAAGGCGGGCGAGGGTGGGTTGTGGGCGGTGCGGACTGCGTTGTAGCCGGCGGATTTAAGGAGCTGGACGCGGCGCTCTTCGGCGCGGTCAAAGGCGGCTGCTCCGAGGGGGCCGTTGTCGTGATGGACGCTGCCGCCGGTGAGCTTGATTGGCTTGCCGTTCAGAACAAGGCCGGTTTCCGCGGACCAGGTGAGGGAGCGGATGCCGAAGGGAGTCTTGACTTCATCGATGAGTTTGCCGCCCTGGAGGATGCGGGAGACGGCGCGGTAGAGGGTGGGGGATGCAGGGGACCAGAGCGCGGGAGCGGCGACGGCGATGGTTTGCGCGGCTTGCTGCTGCTGACCGGCTGCGAGGGTGAGGGGGGATTCGGACTTGCCGGCTTCGTGGCCGGCGCGGTCGTAGAGGGTGGTCTCGACGGTGACTGCGGAAGAGCTGGCGGAGTCATTGGCCACGCTGGTCTGGATGGCGACTGTTGCGGAGAGGGCTGTGACCTTCGGGGTGGTGACGAAGACGCCCCAGTGGGCGATGTGGGTGGGCTCGGTGACGACGACGCGCACATGGCGGTATATGCCGGAGCCGCTGTACCAGCGACTGTTGGGCTGGGCGGAGTTGTCTACGCGCACGGCGAGGACGTTTGCGCCGTGGAAGTTGAGGGCGGGGGTGAGATCGAACGTGAAGCTGGTGTATCCGTAGGGATGGGTGCCAAGTTTGTGGCCGTTGAGGTAGACAGTGGCATCGCGGTAGACGCCGTCGAATTCGACCGAGACCTGGCGGCCGCGCCAGTTGGCGGGAGCGGTGAAGGCTTTGCGGTACCAGCCGATGCCGCCGGGGAAGAATCCGCCGCCTGCTCCGGAGGGATTCTTGGCGTCGGGCTTACTTTCGATGCTCCAGTCATGAGGCAGGTCGACGGAGCGCCAGGATGCATCGGCAAAGGAGGGAGCTTCCGCGCCGGCGGGGTCAGCGAGGATGAACTTCCAGCCGGCGTCAGCGGGGAGGACGAGCCTGGTTGAGGGAGGCGGCGCGGCTTGCGTCGAAATGGAAGCCAGCGACAAAGCCGCGGCGCAGATGGCGAGCGTGGTGCGGAAGAGTGATTTCACGAGGACCTCTTTTTAGTTTTCCCGATGCCGGCTTTGGCCCCGGGGGAGGGTTCAGTGTTGTTCGTTTCCTCGGTTGCGCGCAGGCCAAAGAGGAGGATGCGGATGGTTTCGCGGAAGAGGCGGTCGATGGATTGCCCGTACTCCAGCTCGACCTTTGCGCCGAGGGAGGCGAGGCGTCGCTGCGCGCCAATGACGGCATTCATGACGGCATGCAGAGTGAGGTCGGGGTCGAGGTCGGCGCGGAGAGAGCCGTCTGCGATGCCTTCTCGAATGAGGGTACGGAAGACTTGAAAGCCCTGGTCGTGAAACTGTCCCTCCAGGATCAGGAGGCGTTCCACGGGCCAGTCGCGGGCGTACATGGCATCGAATTGGGCCATGAAGCGGACCCTGGCGGGGTTTGTGGCGAGCTCATCGGCCATGAAGTCGAGGAGGCCGGCGATTTTGCCAAGGCCCGTGGTTGCGTCGTCGACGAACTTTTTCGAGTGAAGCGCGGCATCTTCCATGGCTTTGCCGAGGAGGGCCCAGACGATGTCGTCCTTGTTGGCGAAGTACTGGTAGATGGTGGAGGTGCGGAGTTGGCTGGCGGCGATGAGCTCGGCCATGGTGGTGCGGTCGATGCCCTGCTGGTCGAAGAGGTTTGCGGCGGCTGTGAGGATTCGGGCCCGCTGGCGGTCGCGGTGGGCGCGGTAGGTGCGGGGTTCGGGTTGGGAGGGTTTGGGGGGCATCGGATGGCTTAGGGGGGATTTTCGCGTGGGCGAAATTCGAAGTAGTCGTTCGAAATTAAGGTAGAGGCAGCGCTGGAGATTGTCAAAGGAAATTTTGGAATGATTGCGGCGGGGCCGTGGCGGACGGAGGGTGGGGAAATGGGATTGCGCTGAGGGGACTGACGAGGATGGCTGCTAAGAGGTTGGGCGGGTGCGCTACACTAAGCGCCTATCCAAAACAAACGATTGGGCGAAACCGAATGCAAATCCGCACCCCGCGCAGCACCCGAGCCATTATGGCCACGACACTTCTGCTTTTGACCGGCCTGCTGGGGATGGCCCAGACAGGGAGCTCGCCTGGGGCGGAGCGGAGCATAGAGGGGCTGAACTACCTGGGCGGAGAAGCGGCGATGCCTCCGTTTGCCGACAGCCTGATCGATGTTCACTCGGCGTTTCGCGAGGGGATGAGGCAGAAGGGGCTGGCGTTTCGCGTGATTGCGGGGCCGGGGTATACGCAGAATATGCTGGCCGCGCCGGTAGCTGCCGACGCGCAGGTGTATGTGGGGCAGCGGGAGTTCGAGAGCATGTTTGCGCAGCCGATCTTGTCGTCGGATCTGCGCCAGCTGCACCTGAAGCACGCGCAACTATTTATGGGCGCGGCGTGGAACTGGGCGAGCTGGGGTCCGGCGGGGCCGAAGTCGCTGGGGCTGTGGGCGCTGTATTTCTACAAGGAGTTTGGCAAAGACCGGGTGGAACTGAAGACCGGCTATGTGGCGAACAACATGAACTTTATCGGGCTGTTTGTGGGGGGATCTACAGCGACCGGGGCGCAGGGGGTGTATGCGGTGCTGCCGTACGAGGTGGGTATGTCGTACTTTCCGATGACGGCGCCGTCGTTCAATGTGCGGGTGCGCGGGCCGGGATTCACGTACATCAAGAGCGCGGCGCAACGGAGCTTTGACCCGAACGGCGGGCCGACGGAGGTGGCGCGGAACCACACAGGGTTCCGCTTCGATCCGCATGGGGACAAGCTGGTCCTGATCAACGAGGGGGGATTTCAGCGGCCATCGAGCGGGAGCAACCACGCGGCATGGTTTCGCGGGGGAGCGATTGCCAACACAACGCCGTACATGAATGCGGCTACGGGACGCCTCGAGACGGGCAACTACTGCGCGTATGCGCTGATGGACTACCAGGTGACGAAGACGGACCTGGAGCGGCCGGCGAAGGGGCTATATGTAGGTGGGTCGTTTATGACGGTGCCGGATACGCTGAACTCGTATTCGCGGTATTGGGAGGCACGGAGTTACAAGGAGGCGCCGGTGCAGTCGCGTCCGGATGATGTGCTTTCCGTGGTGGCTTCCCGGAGCGAGTACAGCAGGGTGTTTGCGAACAACCTGGTGGCGGAGGGCAAGAGCGTGTGGCGGGCTGGGACGACGGTGACGGGAAGCTACTCGCTTCATGCGTCGCGGGGGAACTACCTGAGTTTGGGATTGAGCTATGTGAATGGGCCGGCGATCACGCCGCGTGTGCCGAATGCGCTGAATGTGATTGCGAACTGGAGTTTGTTCTTCTAGGAGCAGGCGTTGGGCCGTGAGAGGGGGGCATTTTCCCACATTACGGGGTGCCTTTGCCTTTTTGGTAATCCCTGTCTGAGCGAGGGAATCTGACGTCGGTGGCAAGTTTTTTGCGCTTCCGCAGCGTCCCCAAAGCGAATAAAATCGCGGCAGAATTTCCAATTCGGTGATATTGTCATGAGTACTTTCTTGCGCATAAGGTCTGCCTGAGCCAAACTCGCTCGACAATCGCTGATGCGGGGATTACGCGTGTTCTGCCCCGGGGAAACGGCATGTCCCGTGAAACGGAAGCAAATCTCGTTGCGTTGCTCGAAAGCACAGAGGACTTGCTGGGCTCGGTGGACCTTGAATACCGGCTGCTGACGTGCAATGGGGCGTTCAAGAAGTACATTGAGGAGCTGTTTGGGGTAACTCCCGAGCTTGGGATGCGGCCGGATGAGATGTTGCCGTCGGATCGCGCGGCGTTATGGCCGGAAATGTTCCAGTGTGTGCTGGACCACGGTCCTTACCGGATTGAATACCCCCTGCAGAGCGGACGGACGCTGGAGTTGGCCTTCAACCCCGTGATGGTGGATGGGGCGACGACGGGTATTTCGGTTTTTGGCAAGGACATTACGGAGCAGAAGGCCGGGGACGACTCGCGACGATTCATGGCGGCGCTGGTGGAGAGCTCCGAGGATGCGATTGTGGCCTATTCGCTGGAAGGGACCACGCTGACGTGGAACCGCGGGGCGGAAGCGATGCTGGGCTATACGGCCGCTGAGGCGATCGGTTTGCCAATCACGACTTATATAGCGCCCGAGCGCCGCTCCTACTTTGGACCCACGACCGCGGAGATCATCGCCGGGACCGGCAATGCCAATCGCGAGGGGTTTGCCCTGGCGAAAGACGGGCGTCTCATTCCGGTTTCGGTGACGTCGTGGCCGGTACGGAACTCTGCCGGAGAAATCACGGCCATCTCGCTGATTGCGCGGGATATATCGATTCGCCATGAGGCGGAGAAGGCGCAGGCGATGCTGGCGGCCATCGTGGAGTCGTCGCATGAGGCGATCCACGCGATAGCGATGGATGGCACGATCCTGACCTGGAACAACGGCGCGGAGAGTCTGACGGGGTACACGGCGGAAGAGGCGATCGGGAAGAATGTGGCGATGCTGCTGCCGGCTGAAGAAGCGGCGCAATTGGGTGAGCGGTTCCAGGTTGTACGGGATGGCTGCAGCCTTGAGCCGATTGAGATCGTGGTTCTGCGCAAGGATGGGACTCTCGTAGATACCTCATTGTCTGGATCTCCAATCCTCAACACACGTGGGGAGATTGTTGGGGTTTCGGTGATTGCCCGAGACATTCGCCAGCGGAAGCTTCTGCACTCAAAGGTAGTGACGGCGGAGAAGAAGTACCGCGATATTTTTGATGGCGCGTTGGAGGGCATGTTCCAGACATCGTTCACGGGCGAGGTGTTGACAGCGAATCGCGCGGCTGCGCGCATGCTGGGCTACGACTCCCCGGCAGAGTTGGTTCTGCAGGTCGAGAACGTGCAGGAAGATGTGTGGGCCGACGCGGCGGAGTACTTGCAATTCACGGAAGAGCTGCGGGCGCACAACGCGGTGCAGGATTTTGAGTGCCGCTTCCGGCGACGCGACGGCTCGATCCTCTGGGTGGCACTGAGTTGCAGAAGGGTGCGCGATGCCGCGGGAACAGCACTGTTCAATGAAGGCTCAATGTGGGATATCACGCGGCGCAAGACGGCAGAGGCGAAGTTGGCGCGGGCACTGGATGAGTTGCGGACGAGCGAGGCGCGCTACCGGACGGTCTTCCAGACGAGCCCGGACGCGGTGGCCATCAATCGGGTGGTCGATGGCACCTACATTGATGTGAATGACACGTTTGTGACCCTGACCGGCTACCAGCGGAATGAGCTGATCGGTCTAACTTCGCTGGAACTGGGCTTGTGGGCCAATCCAGAAGATCGAATGACGCTGCTGGGGATACTGCAGCGGGAATCGATCTGCCGCCAGCTTGAGTGCCTGTTCCGCAAGAAGAACGGCGAAGTGCTGACCGGTTTGATGTCCGCTTCGATTATCGAGATCGATGGAGTTCCCTGCGTCGTGTCGATCACGCATGACATCTCCGACGCAAAGGTGGCACAGGAGCGCATCCGGAACCTTGCCTATTACGACTCGTTGACTGGTCTGCCGAACCGCCGGCTTCTTCTGGAGCGGCTTCGACATTCTCCCTATCCCGACGCGGATGTGCACCGGAAGCGGGCGCTTTTGCTGATTGATCTGGACAACTTCAAGTCGATCAACGACACGCTGGGACATCCGTCCGGGGATATGCTGCTGCACGAGTTGGCGCGTCGCCTTGCGGGCTGTGTGCAGGAGCACGAGACAGTTGCGAGAGTAGGCGGGGATGAGTTCGCAGTGTTGCTGGAGCATCCAGGCGACTCCCACGAAGAGGCGGCCGCGCGTGCGCGGATCCTTAGCGACAGGATTCTTGCCGAGGGCCGCGAGCCGTACCAGTTGCTTGAACGGGAATGCCACTGCACGTCCACGATTGGAGTCACGGTTTTCTCCAACCGGTTGGAGGAGGCGGAAGAGGCGCTGCAGCAGGCTGAAATCGCGATGTTCCAGGCCAAGCAGGCAGGGCGGAACACGGGGCGCTTTTTTGCTCCGGCGCAGCAGGCCGCAGTGAACGCGCGGGTTGAGCTGGAAGAACAACTGCGCGAAGCCGTGAAAGCCGGGCAGTTCGAGCTGTACTATCAGCCGCAGATTGAGGGACGCCGTCTGACAGGGGTAGAGGCCTTGATCCGCTGGAATCATCCGGCGCGGGGAGTAGTGCTGCCAGGAGAATTCATTCCGCTGGCGGAAGAGACTGGCCTGATTGTGCCTATCGGCAGGTGGGCTATGGAACAGGCCTGCCGCCAGATCGTGGAGTGGGCACGGAGTGAAGACACCGCCAGATTGACGATCGGCGTGAACATCAGCGCCTGCCAGCTGCATCAGCCTGAGTTTGTGAAACAAGTGACGGCGGTATTGAAGAGGATCGGCGCAGCTCCGCCGAGCCTGCGGCTGGAGCTGACGGAAAGCGTGCTGTCCCAGAACATGGAAGACACTGTTGCGAAGATGACCACATTGCGCACGCTTGGCCTGCGGTTCTGCCTGGACGACTTCGGCACGGGGTACTCGTCACTGTCGTATCTGAAGCAGCTGCCGCTGGACCGGCTGAAGATCGACCGGGCGTTCGTGAAGGACATTCTGGAAGACGCAGCGAGCGGAGCGATTGCGCGGACGATCATCTCGCTTGGGCGCGCGCTGGAGCTGTCGGTGATTGCTGAAGGCGTGGAGAGCGAGGAGCAGCGGGGATACCTGGCGGGACTTGGGTGCGACTCATACCAGGGGTACCTGATCAGCCCGCCGCTGCCGATCCATGCTTTGGAAGCCTTTCTGAAAGACTTCAAAGGCAAGCTCCCGTTGAACACGTATGCGCTCCCTCGGCGGACAGTGGACGAGTTCGAAATCTGAGCGGTCGCGTCGTCAGTCGCGCGCGAGCAGTTGGGCAGCGGCGAGGCCCATGGCCCGATAGCCACGAGGCGATGGATGCAGGTGGTCTCCGCAGTCGTAAGCGGGCAGCAGGTGGTCAGGATGCGCCGGGTCGCGGAGCACAGCATCAAAATCGATGACTGCGTCGAAGTGCCCGCGAATCCACTGGTTGACGGCCAGGCGGTCGGCCTCGCTGAGGGGGCCGGGGTGGTAGTAGTCTGAGCCGACATAGGGGGAAATGGTGGCGCCGAATACGCGCAGGGCGTGGGCATGGGCGCGGGCGATCATCTGCGCGTAAGCGGCCTCGACACGAGCCACCACTGCGGCGTGTTCTTCTGGTGGGACTTCTCCATTGCGGGCCAGTCCGCCGAGATCGTTGACACCTTCAAAGACGACCACGGAACGCACGGCGGCGGGTGCTAGGACGTCGCGGTCAAAGCGGGCCAGGGCATTGGGCCCGAGGCCGTCGGTGAGGAGATGGTTGCCTCCGATTCCCTTGTTGACGACGCCGGTGTGGCTGGTTTTTTTGTTGCTCTGGAACTGCTCGGCTAGGACATCGGTCCAGCGGTCATTGGCATCGGTGGTTGCGCCGTGGCCGTCGGTGATGGAGTCACCGATTACGACGATGGCCTGGGCGGACGGCTGCTTGCTGGACTGGTTGCTGTGCGGGGCGAGTACGTCGATTTCCGAGACCTGATACCAGTGCTGGACGGTCTTCAGGCCGGGCAAGGTTGCGAGGGTTGGAGCGGCCGTGGCATCGCCGTGGATCAGATAGGAGGTGGCGCGGGAACCGGGATGGCCTGTCTGCCGAGCCGGCGGGTCGTCGAGGTGGAAGGTGACGGCGAGATCCATGCGCGGGGTAACGGGAAAGGCGAGCGGGTCGGAGAGCATTTCCGCGCCGGCTGGGATGGTGACGGCGGGGCTGCCGGCGAAGGTGACGATTCGGTCTGTCGTGACGTCGATTGCTGCTGGGCCAGCGGTCCGGGCCAGATGAACCGCGGTGAGGTGGATGGGCTCGGTTCCGAAGGCGTTTGAGAGGGTGACGCGAAGTGAGGCGCCCCCGACGGACAAGTGGAAGACCTGGCGCAGTGTGGCATCGCGGAGATCGTCGGGGGCCAGCGCGTTTGCAGGCTCGGGGATTTGCTGGGCCGCGCCCCATGTGGCTACCCAGAGGCCAGCCGTTGCCGGGGAAGTCTGCGCGCAGCAGCAGCCGGTGAGGAGTACCCAGGTTGTGAATGCCCAAAAAGTCCGTGCCCGTGTCATAGCGGAAGGTATACCATAAGTGGCCGAAGTAAATCGCTTTGTAAGATATGCGCCGAGCGAATATCCCGTCAGGAGCCGACCCATGCCATTCCCTTCCCGCTCATGCATCCTCACAGTTAGCCTCCTTTGCCTTTTGCCCGCGTGCGGGTCGATGCAGGCCCAGGCGCCTGTGAACTATAGCGCCGAACAGGACCAGAAGAACATGATGGACCAGTTGCGGATCAAGGCTCTGCGGCCCGGTCCGAGCGGGAACGAGAAGGCCCCGAACCATGCCAACTACGACGAGTCTGTGGCCAATCCGTATCCGAAGCTGCCCGACCCGTTGACGATGAACGATGGCCAGGCGGTCACGACGGCGCAGATGTGGCGTGAGAAGCGGCGGCCGGAGCTGCTGGAGATGTTCTCGAAGTACATATACGGGCGTGTGCCTGCTGCAATGCCGGCGGTGCACTGGACGGTGACGGCGGTTGACCACGAGATGATCGGCTTTACGCCGGTGATTGCGAAAGACCTGATTGGCGAGGTGGACAACTCGGCGTATCCGGCTATCAGCGTGCGCATCCACATGACGCTGGTGACGCCGGCGAATGCAAAGGGGCCTGTGCCGGTGCTTATGATGTTTGGGAGGGCCGGCTTCCCTGCCCCGAACGAGCCCAGCGGCGAGGAACTGGACCGGGTGAATGCGGCGTGGAAGGCGTTGCTGATCCAGCAGGATCCCTCGCTGAAGGAGGTGATGGCGCAGCATCCGGCGTGGCAGCCGGTGAAGGCGACGCCGTTCCAGTTTCCGCAGATGAACGAAGACGGCGATCTGCCGAATACGTGGCAACTGGTGGCGGCTGGATGGGGATTTGTGCAGATTGATCCGGCCAGCGTGCAGGCCGACAACGGAGCGGGGTTGACGCGGGGGATAATCGGGCTGGTGAACCACGGACAGCCACGCAAGCCGGAAGACTGGGGCGCTCTGCGCGCGTGGGCCTGGGGAGCCGGCCGGGGACTGGATTACCTGGAAACGGACCCTGCGGTGGATGCCAAGCATGTGGGCATTGATGGAGTCAGCCGCTACGGCAAGGCCACACTGGTGACGATGGCTTATGACCAGCGGTTTGCGATGGCCCTGGTGGCATCCTCCGGCAAGGGCGGTACGACGCTGCTGAGGCGGAACTTTGGCGAGGCAGTGGAGAGCCTGACGGGTGGCGAGTACTACTGGATGGGGGGGAACTTCATGAAGTACGGAGCCTCCGAGGCGAGCTTTGGGGCGATGACATCGGGGGATATTCCCGTGGACTCAAACGAGCTGATTGCGCTGTGCGCGCCGCGGCTGACGTTTATCAGCTACGGGATTCCGGAAAAGGGCGACTCGAAGTGGCTGGACCACCGGGGGAGCTTTATGGCGACGGTGGACGCGAGCCGGGTGTTTACACTGCTGGGAGCGAAGGGGCTGGGGGTGGACGGGGATTACAGCACCGCCAAGATGCCGCCGGTGAATACTGGACTGCTGGATGGGCAGCTTGCTTGGCGGCAGCATGACGGGGGACACACGGATGCCCCCAACATGAAGTGGTTTCTGGAGTGGGCCAACAAGCAGATGGGCCGAGCACCAGCGCAGTAACCCCTGACAGATCTTTGCGGCGGGTGCGCTGCTGCGCCGCCGTATAAGCTGTTGGAACCGTGATGAAACCTTTCCTGATCGCTATTTGCGTTGTGTTTGCGGGTCTTCCGCTGGTTGGCCAAACGCCTGCGTGGCAGCCCTCGCCGGGCCATACTCAGGTGCCTATCTGGCCGGGGACAGCGCCCGATGCGCGGCGGGCGACGAAGCCGGAGATGACGGAGATTGTGACGGAGCCCGTGGCGGGCAAGCCGTGGATTGCCATCAGCCATGTGAGCCAGCCGACGATGACGGTGTATGCGCCGACGGGGAAGAACACGGGCGCAGCGGTGGTGGTGTTTCCGGGCGGCGGCTATGAGATATTGGCGATCGATCTGGAGGGCTCGGAGGCGTGCGACTGGCTGACTTCGCGCGGAGTGACCTGCATTCTGCTGAAGTACCGTGTGCCTGCGGTGCGAACGTCGCCGATGTGGGGCGCGTATCCACAGTCTTCCATGGCGCTGGAGGATGCGCAGAGGACGCTGGGGCTGGTGCGGCTGCACGCGGCGGAGTGGCACGTGGATCCGCACAAGGTGGGAGTGCTGGGATTCTCCGCCGGGGGACACCTGGTGGCGGCGGTGAGTACGCATTTTGCGCGTCGGCTGTATGCGCCGGTGGATGCCGCAGACAGAGAGAGCTGCCGGCCTGACTTTGCGATTGCGCTGTATCCGGGGCACCTGTGGCTGGACGAAAAGCACTTTGCGCTGAACCCGAATGTGCCGGTGACGCGGCAGACGCCGCCGACCTTTCTGGTACAGGACGAGGACGACCACGTGGACAATGTGAACGACTCGCTGGTGTACTACATGGCGCTGAAGCAGGCGGGGGTTCCGGTGGAGATGCACCTGTATGCGCAGGGCGGGCACGCGTTTGGGCTGAGACGGACGAAGATGGCGGTGACGGCGTGGCCGGAGCTGGTGGATACGTGGCTGAAGGGGAACGGGTTTCTGCCGGAGTAGCGGAGAGGCGATGGTTGGCTGGTCGGGTCAGCGTCCGGAACTGCCGAAGCCCTTTGCGGCGCGGCCGCTTTCCGCGAGGGAGTCGACGGGCTGGACCTGCCCGGTGAGGACGGGGATGGGGATCATCTGAGCGATTTTGTCGCCGGCGTGGATGGTGTGTGGCGCGAGGCCGATGTTGGTGAGCAGGATCTGGATTTCGCCGCGGTAGCCGGCGTCGATGACTCCTCCGGTGACAGCGATGCCCTTGGAGGCCATGGAGGAGCGGTCGCGGACGAGCAGGCCAAGAGGGTGCGCAGTGATGGGGTGGCGAGCCTCAACGGCGATGCCGGTGCGCAAGCGAACGGGGTGGTTGGGGAGCAGTTCCGCGCCTTCAAGGGCAAAGATGTCATAGCCGAGGTCTTCTCCGGGATGGGCGACTTCGGGGAGGCGGGCTCCGTCAGCGAGCAGTTTTACGAGCAGCATTCGACAATCTTAGAGCATTTGAGGGAAGTTCGGATGCCCGCGGATATGCGGCGTGTGAGCGCAGCCGCGCGGTGGGCGAAGGCTTGGCGGGCCGGCCGGGAGCTTCCGCTGCTGGATGGCGGATAGGCTGTGGTTCAAGCCGGGAGATGCCGGTGCGGATTGTCCGTCAGAGGACTGATGCGATGGCGTGGAGCGCCGATATGCGTTTTCAGAGGCATGATAGGCGTATGCAAATGACGATTGGGCGGAAGCTGGGCTTTGGATTTGCCGTGACGGGAGTGCTGATGCTGGGATGCGTGGGGATTGCCCGACTGGCCCAAATGCGAGCGCAGAGGATGGAGGAGTCGATCGAAAGGGCTTACTTGATCGTAATCGACCTGGAGTATTTGACCTCGTATGCGCGGGCGGTAACCGTGGCGCAGCGGGGGTATTTGATCTCAGGGGATGAGAATGCCGCAGCGGGAATTCCTGCGATGCGAGCCGATGCCGATATCGTGATCAAGCGGGTGGCCGAGGAAGTGACCGGGGATGCGACGATGTCGAGGGAGTTTGAGGATTGGCGGACTTCGGTGGTGGCACGCCGAGTTTATGTGAACAGTCTGAATGCGGCGCGGAAGGACGAGGGGTTCGAGGCCGCGAAGTCACTTTTCAATACCGGGGAGGACAATCGGCTGCTGGCCCGGATGATCGACGATACGCAGGCCATGGAAAGTGAGGCTATGGGGCGGGTTCAGGGTTTGAAGGCGGACAATGTGCGGTTGCAGCGCGGCATTCTGTGGGCCGAGGGTGGGTCGATTGGGATTGCGTTGTTGCTGTTGACCGTGGTTGCGTGGACGTTGAGCCGGTCTGTGCAGCGGAATGTGGACATCTCGGTTGGGATGGTGGAGGCGATGGCAGAGAAGGACCTGTCGATTGCCGACGGGAGTCCAGCGAGTGGCGATGAGCTGGCGGGGGCGATTCATTCGATTAATGCGATGAAGCACGCGATGGCCAGTGCGTTGCGGGAAGTGGCGGCCGCGTCGGCGCAGGTAGCGAGCGCGGGTGTGGAGATTGAGGCCAATGCGCGACAGATGTCCGGCACGACCCACGAGGAGCAGCGGAACGTGACGCAGTTTGCCTCGGCGCTGGAGGAGATGCATGCGACGGTGCAGGAAGTGGCGGAACATGCGGAGAAGGCGAGCCTAGCCGCGGATACGGCGGTGGAAAGCGCGGCGACCGGACGGAGCGTAGTGTCGCAGGCGCAGGAGTCGATGGCCCGCATCCGCGAGACGGTGATGAGCTCGTCGGTGGCCATCACCAAGCTGGGGAAAGAAACGGAGAGCATTGGGGAAGTGGTACGGATTATTGAGGAGATTGCGGGACAAACGAATCTGCTGGCGCTGAACGCGAGCATTGAAGCGGCACGCGCCGGGAATCATGGGAGAGGCTTTGCGGTGGTCGCGCAGGAGGTGCGGGAGCTGGCGGAGAGGACGGCGCGGTTCACGCAGGAGATTGGGAACAAGATTTCGGTGGTTCAGCAGGGCGCTGGACGCGCGGTGGAAGCGATGGTTAAAGGCGAGGCGGTTGTGAACGAAGGGGTGGCGCGGTTTGGGGAGGTTACGGGCGCGCTGGAGCAGATGGTGCATCGAATTGGCGCGGCGCAGCATGACATCCAGATGATTGCCACGGCAACGACGGAGCAGTCGGCGGCGACGGGAGGGCTGACGGAAAACATGCATGCGATTGCGTCGGAAGTGGAGCAGGCGACGGCGCAGGTGGACCAGACGGCGCAAGCATGCGAGGAGTTGGCGAGGCTGGCATCGAGCCTTCAGCGGGTGGTGGGCGGATTTCATTTGCCGGAGGAGAGGGGGTCGCTTCGGTCCGTTTGAGGCGGGGCTAAGAGTGGCCCAGGCGGGCAGAGACGGGTCGGCCCCGTTGGGAGGTTGTCCCTTCGGGGCCGTCGTTTTTCGGCAAGTGAGCCTGTAAGCCGAATTCTGTCGTGTGCGGTCATTCCTCTAGACGCCGTGTTGCCACGGGCGTTCATCAGCAACCTACCCGGAGGTTTCGGCACTTGCTCAAGCCGCCTGTCGCGTACCGGGCCGATACGCTGCGCGGCCTGGCTTTAGCGGCCTGCGCATCCCTCCCTATTTGGTCTTGCTCCGTGTGGGGTTTACCCTGCCCCGGACTTTACAGCCCGGGCGGTGCGCTCTTACCGCACCTTTTCACCCTTACCCCAGCGGGACTGGCCGTCCAGGCAAGCCTGAAGGGCCCTTCCGGAATCCCGCCACCTCTTGCGAAGTGGCGGGGCAGCCGAGGCGGTATATTCTCTGTGGCACTTGCCGTCTTTGCGCCTTGAAGCGCAAATCCCGGACGTTATCCGGCACACTACCCTACGGAGTTCGGACTTTCCTCCCCCGAAGCACCCGGAGCCTTACGGCTTCGAGGCGTCGGCAGCGACCGCCCAGCTCCCTTGCTGGTTCTATTCTAACCGGAATGGGGGTTCCCAGGGCTGGCGCGGCTCTTCTGGCAATGTCGCTACTACTGACGCAATTTGACGCCGCAGTTCCGGCGCGTCCACCTGCACGCTGTCCCAAACGGTGATCGGACCTACCGTGGAGTAGCCATGGATCACGCGATTCCGCATTCCATAGACCTGCGCGAACGGAATCTCGGGGTGTGTGCGGGAAAACTCCGGAGCTACATCCATCAATTGCTTTGCCCCTTCGCCGACGATTGCGATATTGCGCACCACGGCGTCTTGAACGAGTTGGCTGGCGAAAAACTGCTCATAGCTTAGGCCGGAGGTGTACAGGCGAATCCGATCGAGCGACTCAAGCATGTGCAGGAGATTGTCTCTTGCCCTGTTCTCGTGCTTGTTCACAACGAGGCAGCCTCTGCCAGTGCCTCGTCACGGAATCTTGGATGGAGGTCGCCGGGCGTGCGGAGGTCTACTTTCACGCCAGTGGCCTCTTCCAGTTCCTCCTGGACTCGTACCATGTCCATCAGGCTCGTCTCTGGGCCAGGATCGACGAGGAGGTCGAGGTCGCTGTCCTCGTTGTCGTTGCCGTGGAGAACGGAGCCGAAGACGCGGGGATTGGCCATGCCGGCGTCCAGCACTCACTGGCGGATGGTTTCGCGGTGCATCGGCAATACTTCGGAGGGCCTTATGGTACTGCGAAAACGGGATAGATGGGACGGGGGAAATGCTGGTGGCGCTGGTTGGGCCTAGTGGGCTTCCGCCTCGGCTTCGATGGCGTCGGGGTCTTTGGCGACGAGGGAGTCGGACTTACGGAGGAAGACGATTGCGCCTACGAGGACGGCGACTACGAGGGCGAGGACGCAGAACTCTTGCATGGAGGCGTCGAAGAGGGGCTTGCCGCCCTGGGCCCAGCCGTCTTTGGTGGTTAGGGCTTCAGCCTGCATGCCGAGGACGAGGATGCGGCGGATGCTGGCGATGAGGCCGACGACGAGGAAGGGTTCGACGACGAGCGCGTGGGAGCGTATGGAGATGCGCAGGGTGTGGAGGATTTCCAGCAACATGAGGACGAGCAGGAGCCGGTCGATGAGGTCGAAGATGGCCTCAGTGCCCTGGTAGTTGCGCAGCGCGCCGACGAGCAGGGAGAATGCGCCGGCAACGCCGAGCGCGGCGGCGATTGCGAGCAGAGTGCCGAGGAGGATGTAGATGGCCACTTCGACGAGTGAGAGGTAGTCGCAATAACGGATGCGTACGACCTCCTCGATCTTTTGCAGGCCGTGAGATGCGTGCGACTCTGACATGAGTGGCGACCCTCCTGGGAATGGGAGACTGCTTGCCCAGACATACTAACCGCCCCAATGCACAGATGGGGAGAAAAAGAATCTACTCGGCTTTGCCGAAGGTACCTGAGGTGTAAGCCTGCTGGAGGACGTAGAAGGCTTTCTTCTTTTCGCCCTGGTCGCTGATGAGTCCCTTGCGATTGAACTCGTCCTGGATGCCGGCGAGGGGTCGGCGTGGGGAGCGGAAGTCCATGAGAATCCAGGGGCTGATGCCGCGGAGCTGGGGGATGCGGTTGAGCATGGCGAGTTGGTGGCGGAAGACGTTGGCCTGATACTCCTCGGTCCAGCGGTCGTTGTCGCCGCCGTGGAGGCCGGCTTTGGCGTCGGCGCCGAACTCGCTCATGATGAGGGGCTTGTCGTAGGCGATACGCCAGGTGGTGATGTCGGCGGTTTCAGGACGCTGCTCGTACCAGCCGATGTATTCGTTGGCGCCGATGACATCAAGGGCAGCGCCGAGTGGGTCGTCGACGATTTTGGTGTTGCCCTCAGCACGGACCAGCAAGGCGGCGGTGATGAGGCGGGTGGGGTCGAGCTGACGGGCGCGGGCGGCGAGGGCGGTGATGAATTTGGTGCGGGCATCGTTGATGGGGGTTTCGTTGGCCATGGACCAGAGGACGATGGCGGCGTGATTGCGGGATGCGCCGATTTCTTCGTCGAGCTGCTGCTGGGCCTTGGCGTAGACGTCAGGCTTGTCGAACTGGACGGCCCAGTAGACGGGATTTTCGCTCCAGACCATGAGGCCCATGCGGTCGGCGGCGCGGAGCATGGTTTCGTCGTGGGGATAGTGGGCGAGGCGGACGTAGTTCGCGCCCAGTTCCTTGGCCCAGCCGAGGAGGGTTTCCGCGTCCTTGTCGGAGTAGGCGCGGCCGGTGCGATAGGGGGCCTCGGCATGGATGCAAACGCCCTTGAGGAAGACGGGTTTGCCGTTGAGGAGGATTTCAGAGCCCTTGACGGCGATAGTGCGGAAGCCGATCTCGTCGGAGATGGAATCGAAATTGGGCCCATAGCCCGTACCGGCTTCCTGCATTGCCGCAGCCACATGAAGCTTGACCTTGTACAACTTCGGCGATTCAGGAGACCACAGTTTCAAGCCGGTTGCGGTGAGACGGATTGCCGCCCTTCCATCGCGGTCGAGAAAAACCGGCCCGATGCGTGCGTTCAGCTCCGGTATCTCCACCACGACCGTGTTTTGAGCACGGGGATTCTGGACGTGGACCCATCCCTCCACCACACCCGGCTCGGTCTTGCTGAGGTGCACGTCGTATTGGTCGATGAAAGTGCTGGGCACCTCGATGAGGGAGACTTCGCGGGTGAGTCCGCCGTAGTTCCACCAGTCGGTTTGGGTGGTGGGTACGGCGTCTTCGTGGCGGGTGTTGTCGACGGCGGCGATGACGAAGTTGCTGCCCTTTTGCAGGGCGTCGGTGATGTCGCAGTGAAATGCGGTGAATCCGCCCTCGTGTTCGCAGACCTTGATGCCGTTGACCCAGAAGATGGACTTGTAGTTGGCTGCGCCGATGTGGAGGAAGACGCGGGTGTTGGGCTTGGCGGTGTAGTCGAAGTCCCGTTCGTACCACATGAGGCCTTCGTACCAGAAGAGCTCGCGCTTCTGCGTATTCCAGTCGCCGGGGACCTTGATGGTTTCGGCGGTGGAGAAGTTGTAATCGATGGGGCCGGTGTCGCCGGGCTTGGCTTTCTGATTAACGAACCATCCGCGGGCGATCTCGTGCTTGTGGAAGTCATAGAGGCCGGTCTGGTAGGGGTCGGGGATGATGTGCCAGTCGCCGTTGAGCGACGTTGCGGGGCGGATGTCGGCGCCGGTGAGGACGATGGGGGCGGGGAGTGCGGGCTGCGCGGGCTGAGCGTAGACGGGCAACGCGAGCGCGGAAGAGACAGCCAGCAGAGCACCGGCGGCGACAGGCAATGAGAACAGCTTCATGATCCACTCCGTTGGGGCGGCGGGACGCCAGCGCTGCGGTCTTTCCATACGCGAGGGCCCGGATTGCCAAACTTCGCATTCAACCGATTGAGTAGGGCGGAATGCGGGGAAACTTACGCGTTCACCATGCTACACGGAGGCGCAGGGCGTTGGCGAGTGGGAAGGTGGGGATGACGCTGATGGCACAAAAACGGGGCCCTGCCTGGCGGCAACGCCCCGCTGGGTTGCGAGGTGCAGCGGCGGCTATTGCGGTCCCATGTACTCGACGTGCACATAGGTGCCGAGGCGAGTGTTGTAGGCGAGGTACCAGCCGTCGTGATCTGGATCGGGATAGATGACGATGTCGTCGCTGTCCCAGAGCCAGCCGTCTGCGTAGCCGATGTCATAGGGAGCGACGCTCCAGTACCATCCGTTGAACCAGAAGCGGGAGGGCCCTCCGCCGACCAGGTGCCAGCGATGGCTGGGACCGAAGCCGCCGGTGAATCGGCCATGCTCAAAGGGGCGATCGAGGTGATAGTTGGCGTCTCCGCGGCCGGTGTCATGGCCGACCCATGTGGTTCTGCCATCCTGGCGGTCGACGTGAGGCGCATTGGGGTGGCCTTGCTGATCGGAGAAGTTGCGATTGGGCTGCGCGGGACGTGCCTGCTCTTGCCTGACGGGCGCGGGCCCGCGGGAAGGCGGCCGGGCTGCGACATGTTGCTGCGGTGGTGCGCCGTGATGTTCCTGAGCCATTGCCGGCAGGGTTGCAAGCATTGCCAGAGCCAAAAAACTGATAAGGGGCTTCATCTCGTCCTCCAGGGGCGTTGAGCGCCGGGAACATTGTAGCAACGGCCGGTTTCGCTTCGCCCTTCTGTTGATGAGAAACACGATGAATCGGCAGAAGTTGCCCAAGCTTTTGTGGAAATTGATTGAGATGGCTGGTGGATGGCTGAGATGCAAAGAGCGGCATGACCTTGGGGGTCATGCCGCTGCAGTGTTGGGTCGGGTTGACGGTGGTTAAACGGCGACGGCCGCAGGGCGCTTCCAGGCGTATAGGGGAAAGCGGTTGGCGAGCTCAGCGACCTCGTGGCGGATCTTTTCGAGGGCTGCATCGTCGTTACGGGCATTGAGAGCTCGGCCAATCCAAGAGGCGATGAGACGCATTTCGTCCTCGGCGAGGCCGCGGGTGGTGAGCGCCGGGGTGCCGATGCGGATGCCGGAGGGCTTGAGCGGGGGGTTGGTGTCGTAGGGAATTGCGTTCTTGTTGACGGTGATGCCGGCCTTGCCGAGGGCGAGTTCCGCTTCCGAGCCGAACATGCCCTTGGAGAAGACATCGACGAGCATGACGTGGTTGTCCGTGCCGCCGGAGATGATGCGATAGCCGAGCTGCTGGAGTTCCGCGGCGAGAGCCTTGGCGTTTGCCACGACCTGCGCGGCATAGACGGCGAAGTCAGGCTGTAGCGCTTCTTTGAACGCGACGGCCTTGGCGGCGACGATGTGGACGAGGGGACCGCCCTGCTGGCCGGGGAAGACGGCGCGATCGACGGCGGCGGCCAGATCCTGGTGGCAGAGGATGAGGCCGGAGCGGGGTCCGCGGAGGGTTTTGTGGGTGGTGGTGGTGACGATTTGCGCGTGGGGCACGGGCGAGGGATGGACACCGCCGGCGACGAGGCCGGCGATGTGGGCCATGTCGATGATGAGCTTGGCGCCGACTTTGTCGGCAATCTGGCGCATACGGGCGAAGTCCCAGATGCGGGAGTAGGCGCTGGCGCCGCCGATGATGACCTTGGGCTGTTCGCGAACGGCGATGGACTCAAGCTCGTCGTAGTCGATGGTTTCGGTGTCTTTGCGGACGGTGTAGAAGGTGGGGCGATAGAGCTTGCCGGAGAAGCTGAGCTTGTGGCCGTGGGTGAGGTGGCCGCCGTGGGCCAGATCAAGGCCTAGGATGGTGTCGCCAGCCTGGAGGACCGCCATGTAGGCCGCGGCGTTGGCCTGGGAGCCGGAGTGGGGCTGAACGTTGGCGTGCTCTGCGCCGAAGAGCTGTTTGGCGCGATCGCGGGCGAGGTTTTCGACAACGTCGGTGAATTCGCAGCCGCCGTAGTAGCGCTTGCCAGGGTAGCCCTCAGCATATTTGTTGGTGAAGACGGAACCCGCGGCTTCGAGGACGGCTTCCGAGACGAAGTTTTCGCTGGCGATCATTTCCAGGCCCTCATGCTGACGGAGGGTCTCGTGATCTAGAGCGGCGGCAACCTCAGGGTCAACCTGGGCCAGCGGAAAGGCAAAAGAGTCCGGAACGCGGTTCATGGTTCAATTTTAGCGCGGGTTCCGGCGGCGGGGCGACAGGAATTCCGTCAAACGAGGCTCTTGAGCTCCGGGTAGTGGGCGAGGATGATGTGCTGATCGCCGGGTGGGAGCTGGCGGAAGGCGACGGGCTTGTCCTGGGGGCGCGTGCCTTTCTGGTTGAGGACGTTCATGAGGCTCCACTCGCGCTGGAGGGCACTGGGCTCGTGGGCCGGGAGGTCGTAGCGGGTGAAGTCGATGACCTGGGGAGGGGTGGCGAGCTGCCAGTTGGAGAGCAGGGCGAGGCGGAATTCCTGGTTCATGAACCAGCGGATTTCGAGTTCCTTTTCCGAGCCGGGCGCGCCGGTGCCTTTGGCGTCGAAGCGGTAGTTGAGGCCGTGGTTGGTGGGGGTGTGTTTACGCCATGCGAGGCCGAATTGTCCTTCGGTCATGACCTGCGTGTCGGGCCAGCGGTCGCGAACGGCCTGAAGCCACCAGGCGAGGTCTTCGTCGTGGCCTATGGAGAGCTCCCAGATGGAGGTGACGAAGGCGAAGCCGTTGAGGGCGCGGCCGGTGTCAAAGTGCATGGCGGTGGTGTCCATCATTTCGCGGCGGCCGACGGTGAGGCCGAGGTTGCCGACGGTCTCGATGGGGCCGATGCCGAGGCGGCTGTTGAAGCCTCCCTGAAAGCCCTCGCGGCGGGCGGTGAGGAAGTCGCAGGTCCAGCCGTCGAGGCAGACGCAATCGATGAAGTCGGCCGGACCCTGAGCGGGCTTGAGGTAATGTTCGCGGCTGGGGTAGTAGGGGTAGCAGATGCCGCCGTCGCCGTCGCCGTTGTCGATGCCGTGCTGGCTCCAGATTTGCCCCTGGCAGACGTGGATGCCCTGGTCGGCGGCGAGGTACTGCTGGTTGGCGGCGTCGAGGTAGCCGGCGACGAGGGACTGGGGCCGGTAGTTGTCGCCGACCAAGTCGGAGATCATGCGCAGGGCGGTGTCGATGGTGCGGCGGTTGTTGTCGCGGGTGTCGTACATGGGGGCGAAGTAGCCGCCGGGGATGAAGGTGATTTCGTCGCCGTAGCGGTGGTGGTAGTCGACGAGGAGGCGGCGGGCCTCAATGTACTCCGGGCGGGTGTCGTGGAGGGCGAGCCAACTGATGGCCCAGGTCATGCTGCCGCCGGGGCAGCCGCGGGCAAAGGCTTCGCGGCGGGAGCGGACGCGTGCGGGGCTGTTGTCCGGGGCTTCGTCGAGGCCGATGTTGCGGGTGGGGGTGACCTCGATCTGATTGACGCGGAGGATGGAGACGTGTGTGAGGAAGCGCCCGGTGAGCGGGGTTGGTGCCGCCGCCCAGAGATTGGGTTGGGTTGCGGCGAGAGCGAGCGCTGCCGAGGTGCCGATGAACTGCCGTCTGTTCCAGTCCGCTGCCATGGTGGTGGGCCTCCGGCGTGGTCGCATGGGTGCGCGAGCCGCCACACGGAATCGTAACGGGCGGAGGTGGGTTTGTCTCCCCCGAAGTCCGATATGCTGAGGCAATGACGGGATTCCGATATGTAGGGGTGGGATTGTGGATGGTGGCGGCCCTGGCGGCGCAGGGGCAGACTACTCTGACGCCGGCGGAGGTGGTGGCGGGTTCGCCGGAGCTGATTCGGGTGTGCGGGGTAGCGGCGGTGAGCCGGATGGAGGGCGAGTGGCTGGGGCGGAAGATTGGGTTTTTCCGGGAGGGCGCGTGCTGGTATGCACTGGCCGGGGTGGATGTGGAGGCGGCGGTGGGACCGTCGCGGGTGACGATTACGGGCTGGGAGGGGGAGCGGGAGCGGGATTTCTCGATGGCGGCGACGGTTCATGCGGCGCACTACAAGACGGGATCGCTGACGGTTGCACCGAGGTTTGTGGAGCCCGGGCCGGAGGATCAGGCGGAGATTGCCGCGGCGGTGGCGGCCAAGGAGAAGGCGTTCGCGACGAGCGACGGGCGGCCGTTGTGGGAGGGGAGCTTTGTGGCTCCGGTGCGGGCGGAGGCGACGGACAGCTTTGGGACGCGGCGGATGTTCAACGGGAAGCTCGCATCGATCCACAAGGGAATGGACTTCAAAGCGGGGATGGGGACGCCGGTGATGGCCGGCAATGCGGGCCGCGTTGTGCTGGCGGAGAAGCTGTACTTCGAAGGGAACTGCGTGATGGTGGACCATGGGCAGGGGCTGATGACGATCTCGATGCACCTGTCGCGGATTGATGTGAAGGCCGGGGAGATGGTGGTGAAGGGACAGCGGTTGGGGTTGTCGGGAGCTACGGGGCGGGTGACGGGGCCACATTTGCACTGGGCCGTGCGATGGCAGGGAGCGATGCTGGATCCGGCGAAGCTGCTGGGGCTGGATTTGGGGCAGTTGCCGTAAGGGGACCCCAAAAGTGCCTTTTAGGCTGTTTTACAAGCGAAACTGAAAAGTTAAGTTGTTGATTCGATTGGGCCCCTATACCAAAAAGCGAAACAAAAGAGAACGAAGTGTGATTTTGGGCGCTTTTTGGTTATTCCGGCAGCGGGGAGGGGGGAATCGGCTCGGGCTGGTTGGGCTGGGTCTTGCTCATGTTTCCATTGTGCGCGTTTTGGGGTTAATTGGAAGCAGGTATTTTGCGGTTAGTGGTTAGTGGGATCGAGCTGCGCTCGATGGCGGTTTTTGGGGTCTGGAGGACGGGGGACTGGTCAATCCCACCCATGCCCCGCAAAAAACGCGGGTCATGGATGGGGCACCCTGAGGTTTCCTGGCTTGCGGAGAACGGGAGAGTGGTGCCCGATGCGCGGGGATCCGGAGATGGAGACCTGGCCGGTGGAGGGGGAGTATGCTTTCGAGAAGGAATCCAGAGACATCCTGCGCGAGGAGAATCGCATGAGGAAGCCGCACGGTTTGTGGTTGTTTGTGGTTTGCCTTTCGGGAGTTGCGTTTGCGCAGCAGGCTGGTGTTCCGGTCGGGGCTCCGGCGCAATCTGCGCCTGCGCCGGTAGCCGACGGCCCACGACTTGTGACGCGCCCTGCACCCAAGGCTGATGGCACCGAGGGCAAGATCCAACTGAATGTGGTGGTGACCGGCAAGCAGGGTGCCCCCGTGCCGGGCCTTGGGGCCAAGGATTTCACAATTCTGGACAACAAGAAGAGCCAGGAGATCGTTTCTTTCCATGCGATTGACAGCGCGGCGGGCGCGGCTGACCAGCCGGTTGAGGTGATCTTGCTGCTGGACCTGGTGAACTCGAGCTTTGAGGAAGCGAGTATTGCGCGATCGCAGATCGGGAAGTTTCTGGAGCTGGATGGTGGGCATCTCGGCTATCCGACTTCGATTATGGTCTTGACCCAGGACGGGCTGCGGATACAGCCCCGCCCATCGACGGATGGACATGCCTTGGGGGCGGTGCTGGGCCAGGCAAGCGGGGCGGTACATTCCGCCGGGATTGGCGAGGGAGAGCGATTCCAGTTGTCGGTTCGCGCGCTGGCTTCGATTGCCGAGAATGAAGCGAAGTCACCGAACAGGAAGATTCTGATCTGGACGGGCCCGGGCTGGCCGATGATGGCGGGGTCGAATTACGGATCTTCCTCCGCGGATCGGGCGCGGACGTTTGAGGCGATTGTGGAGATTTCGACGCGCATCCGGGAAGCTCACATGGCGCTTTACAGCGTCGCACCCGTGGGCTCCCCGATGGCAGGCACGCCTGGTGTCTTGACGCAGCCCTATGGCGGAGCGATGGTGGCCGCAGAAGCACCGCAGCAGGGGCGGGCGGGGCCGATCATGAGCAACACGGCGGAGGGAGCGAGCTACAAAGAGTTCCTGCGGGGGGTGAAGTCTGCCCATGAGGCGGAATCGGGAGACCTGGCATTGCAGGTATTTGCCGTGGAAAGCGGTGGACGCGTGCTGAACCCCAGCAACGATCTGGCAGGGCAGATTGCCCAATGCGTGGGGGACCTGGGCGCCTACTATGCGATTTCGTATACGCCCGCGCAGACGGCTCAAGTAAACGAGTATCACGAGGTGAAGGTGCAGGTTTCGCGGCCGGGGGTGGTCGCTCGGACCAGTACGGGGTATTACGGCCAGCCTTAATCGGGCTGCAAAGGCAGGGGTTGGCGGAGGGTTAGCGGGCGGCTAGTTCTTCTTCGGGGGCTGGGGTGGGGGTGGGTTGTTCTTCGCGGAGGGATTTGAAGGCGCGGTAGACGAAGGAGCCGAGGTGCCAGCCGTCGATGTACTGGTAGGGGGTTTCGCCGGTGGTGTAGTGGCCGCAGGGGAGCAGGCGGGGCTCGAAGTCGATGCCGTGTTCGGCAAAGGATTTGAGGACTTCGAGGGAGTACTCGTAGGGGAAGGTTAGGTCGTAGCGGGCGTAGACGACGAGGACTTTCTTGGTCCACTCGGTTTGCTGGTAGGCGGCCATGCGGGCGTAGTGGTGCATGGGGCTGATGCCGGCCCAGAGGGCGCGCATCTTGTCCTGTGTGAGGCCGGCTTCTTCGAGTCCCTGGCGGATGTGGCGGGTGCTTTGGCCGGCCCAGACCACGTCTCCAAAGGCGGCGGAGGCGTGGTTGAAGGCGTTGACGCGAATGCGCTTGTCGTGGGCGCTGGCGAGGAAGGTGTAGCAACTGCCGAGGCTGGTGCCGAGGACGCCGAATTGCTCGTATCCCTGCGATTCAAGCCAGTCGATGCAGCAGCGGATATCGACGACGGCCTGACGGGTGGCGGAGAGGGTGCGGCCGATGTTGGCGCTGACGGCGTAGTCGGAGCGCTCCAGTTCCGAAGGGCGGCGGATGTCGTGATAGGGCTTGGACAGGCGCAGCGCGGAGATGCCCATGCGGTTGAAGATGGAGGCCAGGGCGTTGTGGCTGAAGGCGTCGGCATTCCACTGGGGCAGGATGACGATGGCCTGTTTGGGCTTGCCGGCCTGCTTTTTGGGGTCGGCGGGGTACCAGCGGGCGTTGACGAGGTCGTTTTCCGCGTAGGGAGTTCGCTCGGGCGAGGTGAAGCGGAGGAAGCGGGCCTGGGGCAGGCGGCCTTCGGCGGCAAGCTCCTTGATGCGGGCGTCCTTTTCGAGGGTTTCGGGGCGGACGTTGGTGGGGAAGAGATGGGGTGCGCGCCACTCCAGGCGGAAATCGGTGGGTCGGCGGTAGTCGAAGAAGCTCTCGCTGTCGGCGAGGATGGCGGAGTTGACGTCGACCATAAGGTCGTAGGCCTGGGAGGAGTCGATGGCGGGGCTGGCGCCGAGGCGGGCGGCGCGGGGGGCGAGGCCGGATTGCTGGAGAAAGGGCTCGATCCAGTTGAATCCCCACTCGAGCGGCCGGACGATGCGGTTGGAGTCGCGCATGGTGAGGCGCGTTTCCCAGTTGTACATCCAGCGAGCGTAGAGGTTGTTGAGCATCGGGTAATTGCGATTTTATCAGCGCGGCGGGTGGGGGCTGGGGGACGGGTTAAACAGGGCGGCGCTGGACGCGAGAGCCGATGGAGGTGAAGACCTCCCAAACGATGGTGTCTTCGAGGGCGGCGTGCTCTTCGGCGGGGATGGATTCGGAGCCCTGAGAGCCGAGGAGTACGACTTCGTCGCCGGGAGCGAGGTTGGGGATTTCGGTGACGTCGATGGTGGCCTGGTCCATGGAGATGCGTCCGACGATGGGGGCGCGCTGGCCGGCGACGAGGACGTGGCCGCAGTTGGAGAGGGAGCGGCGAAGGCCGTCGGCATAGCCGACGGCGAGCAGGGCGATGCGCATCGGCTCGGTAGCGACGAAGGTGCCGTTGTAGCCGACGAGTTGGCCGGGCAGGAGTGTGCGGATGCCGACGATGCGGGTTTTCCAGGTGAGGACGGGCTGGAGCTGGGTACGAAGAGCAGTGACGACGGCTGGTTCCGTGGGGGTGAAAGCGGGTGCGAGGCCGTAGAGAGCGAGGCCGGGACGCAGCATGAGGCGCATACCGTGAGCGGCGGCGAGGGTGGCGAGGGAGTGGGAGATGGCGGGGTCGAGGACGGCGGCGGAGTTGCCGACGTTGAGCCAGGTGGTGTGGAGGCCGGCGGCGTGAAGGTGGTCGAGGACGGGGGCGAGGCTGGCGAGTTGCTGGTTGGTGATGAGGTGGTTGGACTCCTCTGCGGCGTAGAGGTGGGTCATGATGCCGCCGAGGCGGAGGGGGCGGTCAGCAGAGAAGTGCGCGAGGAAGGCTGGGATGGCCTCAGGTGCAATGCCCTGGCGGCTCATGCCGGTGTCGATCTCAAGATGGACGGGGACGGAGTTGGGCGGGCAGTTGGCGGCGCGGGCGGCTTGTTCGAGCTCGGCGAGCTGCCATGGCTCCCAAAGGACGGCGGTGAGGCGATGGGCGATGACGGCGGGGCCCTGTAGGGGAAATGGGCCGCTGATGACGAGGATTTCCGCTTGAGGGCAGAGGGCGCGGGCGGCGATGGCCTCTTCGACGGTGGTGACGCCGAGCCAGCGTGCTCCGGCACGGACGGCGGCGGGTGCGCAGAGGGCGAGGCCGTGCCCGTACGCCTCGGATTTGACGACGGCGAGGAGTTGGCCGGGGGCCGTGGAGGCGAGTAGGCGGTAGTTCTCTTCGAGGGCCTGGGTGCGAATTTCGACCCAGCAGGGGCGGTTTGGCATGGGATGGTCCACGGTTCATGGTACCGCGTGGGGTGGTAGGGCTATCCCGCGATGAGGGCGGCGAGCAGAGCGGTGCGGGGTGCGAGGTCGTCGAGGAGGACGCACTCGTGGGGGGCGTGCGCGCCTTCTCCGACGGCGCCCATGCCGTCGAGGGTGGGGATGCCGAGGGCGGAGGTGAAGTTGCCGTCGGATGCTCCGCCGGTGGAGGCCTCGTCGAGCTGCCAGTCGAGCTGGCGGGCGAGAGCCTGGGCGCGGCGGAAGAGCTTGACGGTGCCGCGGGTGCGCTCCATGGGGGGGCGGTTGATGCCGCCCTCGACGGTGAGGGAGCAGCCGCTGGCCTTGCTGGTGGGCTTGAGGGCGGCGAAGCGTTTTTCCATGCGCGGGACCTGGGCTTTGCGGGCGGTGCGGAGATCGACTTCAGCCCATGCTTCGGCGGGGACCACGTTGGATTTGCTGCCGCCGGCGATGACGCCGACGTTGACGGTGATGCCGCGGGGGAGATCGGTCCAGGCGGAGATTTTCTCGATGAGGCGGGCGAGTTCACGGATGGCGGAGCGGCCCTGTGTGAAGTCGACGCCGGCGTGGGAGGCGCGTCCGTGGACGGTGATCCGCCAGTTTCCGGTGCCTTTGCGGGCGGTTTTGTAGGCCAGACCCTGGGCCGGCTCAAGGACGTAGACGGCGGCGGATTGCTGGGCGAGTTTTTCGGTGATGGGGCGGGAGACGGGGCTGCCGACCTCCTCTTCACTGTTGAGCAGGAGGATGATTTCGCGGTCAAGTGCGCCGATTTCCGTGAGGAGCTGGATGGCGGTGAAGGCCATGGCGACGCCGACTTTCATGTCGAGCGTGCCGGGGCCGAAGAGGCGGCGGTGCCCGGCGGGGTCGTTGGCGATGCGGCAGGGCATGTGCTGGAGGGTGCCGATGGGCCAGACAGTGTCGAGATGGCCGAGGAGGAGAATGCGGCGGGCAGGATCGGAGCGGCGGGGGCCGAAGCGGAGTTCGAGGACGTCTCCCCAGAGCCTTTGGCGGTGACGCTTGACGCGTCCGCCGAGGGTGAGGGCGTGGGCGGCTGCGAGGTCCATGCAGGCATCGACGGCGGACTTGTCGTCGGAGGGGGATTCCGCACGGACGAGCCGGGTGGTAAGGGCGAGCAGGTCGGGCTGCATACGGCGCGCGCCGGCGAGCAGGGCGCGCATGGGAACTGAGGCGGAAGGTGCTTGCGGCATGGGGAATCTCCGGGAGCCGGACTGAAGCTCCATTTTCGCACCCGCTGGTTGCTGGTCACCCAATCCGGTGGAATAATCGAAGCGAGAAGGGCCCACGCCATTGATACCCCCGAAAAATGTTGAGTTTTACAAGAATCTCGTCGAAAACATGAGCGATGGGGTGTATTTCGTGGACACGCATCGGCGCATACAGTACTGGAACAAAGGCGCGGAGCAGATATCGGGCTATACCGGGGAGGAAGTGGTTGGGCGGTACTGCCAGGATGACATTCTGTGCCACGTGGATATCGACGGGAAGAACCTGTGCCGGGAAGGCTGCCCATTGACAGAGTGCCTTGCGGATGGGAAATCGCACCAGTCGACTGTGTTTCTGCGGCACAAGAAGGGTGGCCGGGTACCGGTGCTGGTGAATGTGGAGCCGATACGGGACGCGGAGGGGCGGATTACGGGAGCGGTGGAGGTTTTCAGCGACAGCACGGCTCTGCACCAGACGCAGCGACGGACGCGGGAGCTGGAGCGGTTGGCGTTTCTGGACGAGCTGACGCAGTTCCCCAACCGGCGTTTTCTGGAGATGGCGCTGAGTACGTCGCTGGCGGAGTATGGTGTGCATCACCAGCCGTTTGGTGTGATGATGCTGGACCTGGATCGTTTCAAGGGCGTGAACGACAGCCATGGGCATGCGGCGGGTGACCTGGTGCTGCAGGAAGCGGCGAAGTCGATGGGCGGGTTTGTGCGTCCGACGGATATTTTAGGACGTTGGGGCGGAGACGAGTTTGTGGCGATTATCCGGGGTATCGACATGGATAGTTTGCTGAAGATGGCGCGGAGATGGACGATTCTGGTGCGGGAGACGCAGGTTCTGGGGCCGAACGGGAACCGGATATCGCTTTCCGTGTCGGCAGGCGCGGCGATGGTGGTGGAAGGCGATACGGTGGAGAGCCTGATGAAGCGGGCGGATGCGGCGATGTACGCGGCCAAGCAGGCGAAGGGTGCGGGGCGGGACTGAAGATGGGTAAGCGCGGCGCGAGAGGCTCCAGCAGCGGTCGCGAATCTGCTGAAAATGGCTCATAGTGTGGCAAAAATGCCACAGGCCAAAAGTTGCGCAATGCGACTAGTCTACTGATTGCGGGAGAGCTATGGCCCGCGGAAGCCGGGACTCCGTATTGCTGAACAAGATGCACCAGGAACAGACGATTGAGGCGGCGCTGGAGTTTTCCGGCGTAGGGCTCCATAGCGGCGCGCCGGTGACGATGCGTCTGCTGCCGGCTCCGGCGGGGTCGGGGATTGTCTTCCGGCGAACAGATCTGGACAATTTTGAGATACCTGCGACGGGTCGGAACGTGGCCAAGGTGAGCTATGCCACGAGCCTGATGCGGCAGGGCGTGCTGATTTCGACGACGGAGCATTTGCTTTCGGCGTTGATCGGCATGGGCGTGGACAACGTAATCGTGGAGCTGGACAACCTGGAATTGCCGATTCTGGACGGGAGCGCTCGGGAGTATGTGGAGGCTTTTCAGGCGGTTGGCATCCGGTTGCAGCGGCGGCGGCGGGAATACCTGCGGATTCTGAAGCCTGTGGAAGTACACGAAGGGGACAAGTTTATCGGCGTGTATCCGGGCGAGGGCTACAGCATTACGTACGAGATTGATTTTCCCGCGCCGATTGGTCATGACAGCTTTTGCGTTGATCTGGAGACGGAGACCTACGGGGCGGAGATAGCCCCGGCGCGGACATTTGGGTACAAGGCGGACGAGGCGAAACTGCGAAATATGGGCTTGATTCGCGGTGCGGGGCCGGAGAGCGCGATTATTCTGACACCGAAGGGGCCGGAGAACGGGCCGTTGCGGTTTGAGAACGAGTACGTGCGGCACAAGGTGCTGGACCTGATTGGGGACCTGGCGCTGGCGGGCAAGCGCATCCAGGGCAAGGTGTTTGCCATGCGCGCGGGGCACGCGATGCATACCGCGCTGGTGAGCCGGCTGATGAAGGATCGGTCGGCGTGGGAGATGGTCCATGCCGGGGTTCCGCATCCGGCGCTGGAGAATGCCGAGGAGCTGGGGCCGTCTGTGGCCTTCAGCGATACATCGCTGGTGGGGGCTTAAAGTACTTTCCCGACTACTTCCCTGTACATTTTTCTTCGCAATTGACGCTGCCGGTTGATCGGGCGGCGGTGAGGTCGTTTTGCGTCCAGAATGGCGATGAGCCCCCGACTTGCGCGAGGGGCCGATGCTGGTGCGTTGGAATGTGCTCGTACGGGGAGTCTATTCTGCTACACAAAGACGATGCACATGGGTTTGGGGCAGGGGACGTTTTTGCCCTCTTGGGCGAGGGTTCCGGTTTTGGGGTCGCGGGCGATTGCGGTTAGGTTGCCGGAGGTCTGGTTGGCGACGAGGATCCAGGTTTCGGTGGGATCGAGGCGGAAGTTGCGCGGGGTCTTGCCGCCCGAGGGAACGCGGGGGTTGTCGCCGAGTTGGGTGAGCTTGCCGGATTTTGGGTCGACGGTGAAGCTCATGAGGAAGTCGTCGCCACGGTTGGCGAAGTAGGCGAATTTGCCGTCTTTGGTGATGACGGCGTCGCAGCCGGTGTTGGTGACGGTCTTGGGTTCGTCGGCGGGCAGCAGGGGTACATGCTGGATGGGCGTAAGGGAGCGGTCGGACGGGTTCCAGGCAAGGACATCGACGCTGGAGCTGAGCTCGTTGACGCAGTAGGCGATTTTGCCGTTGGGGTGGAAGTGGAGAGTGCGCGGGCCCGCGCCGGGCTTGGAGTTGTAGGCGCCGGTGGTGGTGAGCTGGCCGGAGCCGGAGTCGAGCTTGTAGATGTGGATTTGGTCTCCGCCCAGGTCGTTGACGAAGGCGAAGCGGTTGTCGGGCGAGAAGCTGGCGAAGTGGGCGTGGGCCGCTTCCTGACGGTCGGCGACGGGGCCGGTTGCCATGCCCTTTTCCTGGTACCCGCCGTAGTGCTCGCTCCACTGAGGGCCGGAGAGCTTGCCGAACTGGCTGACGAAGCTGGCGGCGGAGCCGCCGCCGTAGTCGACCGAGACGAGGACGTTGCCGGTGGCATCGACGCCAACCTGGCATGTGCCGGGGCTGGCGGAGTTGACCTGGTTGATGAGTTCGAGCTTGTCATGTTCGAACTTGAAGCTGGAAACGGCGCCAGTGGGCTTGCCCTGGAACTCGCTGAGCTCGCTGGCGACGTAAAGGTAGTGGCGGTCAGGAGAGAGCTCGAGCCAGGTGGAGTCAGTGATTTCCGCAGCGGTGCCTTCGGGAGTGAGGGTGCCGGTGGAGGCGTCCCAGTGGAAGGCCTGGATGGAGCCGGAGCCGTCTCCCTTGCCGGTGCCGACGAGGATTCGGCTGGAGCTTTTGAGCGGGGAGGCGGCGTAGAGGCGGGGAGCGATGAGACCAGCGGAAACAGCGAGGGAAGCGGCTGCACCGCGCTTGAGGAAGGAGCGTCGGGTGTAAGGAGACATATCGAGGGGAATTGTCGCCGATTGGGGCCATGATGCGCCAGAAAACTTTTTCTCGGGCGGATTTTTGGCGGGAAAAGGTGTGTCGGCGGGGATTTGTTGGGGAGAGCAAAAGGCTGTGTTGAGTGCGCGACTACACTAAAGCGAGAGGGAAAACCTTGGCGCATTTCAATAGTTTTGTACGAATTCCGCTGTTGGCTTTGCGGCAGAGTTTGCTGCCGCTGCCGCCGATTGAGCCGCTGGGGACGGACACGATACGGCTGCGGGTGTGGCCGAACGACATCGACTTCAATTTTCATCTGAACAACTCGCGGTACCTGAGCGAGATGGACTACGGGCGAATGCATCTGCTGTCGCGGGCGGGGCTGCTGAAGCCGATATTGAAGGCGCGGTGGACGCCGCTGGTGGGCGGGGTGTGGATGACGTATCGGCGATCGCTGGGGCTGTTTGCGCGGTTTGAGCTGGCGACGCGGCTGGTGTGCTGGGATGAGCGGTGGTTCTACATCGAGCAGACATTTACCGGACGGCAAGGTCTGGCGGCGGTGGGCTGGGTGAAGGGCGCGCTGGCGGAGCCGAGTGGCCTTGTGGCTCCGCAACGGGTGATGGAGATGGCGCATCCGGGGATTGTGAGCCCGGAGATGCCGGAGGCGTTGCGAGTGCTGAACGAGCTGACCCGGGAGAAACTGGCCGAGGCAGCGGTTTGACCGGTGGGGAGGGTTCGATGATCCAGTATTTGTATCTTGGGCGGACGGATTATGCGACGGGCCTGGAGTTGCAGGCGGAGCTGATTGAGGCTCGGCACCAGGGTCGCGTGGACAATGTGCTGCTGCTGCTGGAGCATCCGGCGGTGCTGACGCTGGGGCGAAATGCGCGGCGAAGCAATATATTGGCGACGGACGCGATGCTGGCAGCACGGGGGATTGCGGTACACGAGGTGAACCGCGGCGGGGACGTGACGTATCACGGGCCGGGGCAGCTGGTGGGGTATCCGATATTTGACCTGCGGAGCCTGAGCAACGGCAAGGGCGGACGGCTGGGGCCGGTGGACTATGTGCGGCGGATGGAAGACGCGCTGATGCGGGTGTGCGCCGGGTATGGGGTGGTGACGGGACGAGTGGCTGGGCGAACGGGAGTTTGGACTGTGCCGGGCGCGGGCGAGAACGCAAGTGAGGCGGAGAAGAAGATTGCGGCGATTGGGGTACATGTGTCGCGGGGGATTACATCGCACGGGTTTGCGCTGAACGTGACGACGCGGCTGGAGGATTTCCAGTGGATTGTGCCTTGCGGGATTGCGGACCGGGAGGCTACGAGCCTGGAACGGGAGATGGATCGAGCGAGGCCAGTGCCGGGGCTGGAAGCGGTGGCCGATGCGGCGGCGCGGTGCTTTGGGCAGGCGTTTGGCGAGCATGTGCTGGCGATGGCGGATTTGCCGGCTCTGCGAGAGAGCTACCGGACGGTGGGGGTTCCGCTGCGGATTCCGGCGGAGTTGGAGCGGCTGAGCCGGGATGTGGGCGGAAGCACAGAGCGGGTGTGATGCGGCACTTTATACTGTCTAGCAGCAGTCCGGCGGCGTGGTTTGGTGACGCGCGTCTTGAGCGAGGGATGAAGAGCCATGGCGACCGAAGTGGTTATGCCCCAGATGGGCGAGTCGATCTTTGAAGGAACCATCACGAAGTGGCTCAAGAAGGTGGGCGATCCTGTCCTGAAGGACGAGCCGCTGTTCGAGATATCGACGGACAAGGTGGATGCGGAGATTCCTTCGCCGGTGGCCGGGATTCTGACGGAGATTCGCGCGACAGAGGGCGAAACTGTCGCTGTGAACTCGGTGGTGGCGCTGGTGGGCGAGGCTGTGGAGCTGGCCGGTGTGGCGACAGTTGAGGCTTCCCCGGCGGAGGCTGTGCTGACTGGCGGCGTGGATGTGGTGATGCCGCAGATGGGCGAGTCGATCTTTGAGGGCACGATCACCAAGTGGCTGAAGAAGGTCGGCGACGCGGTGCAGAAGGACGAGCCGCTGTTTGAGATTTCAACGGACAAGGTGGATGCGGAGATTCCTGCACCCGTGGCTGGCGTGCTGACGGCCATCCACGCGCAGCAGGGCGATACGGTGGGGATCAACACGGTAGTGGCGGTGATTGGCGGCAGCGTAGGAGCGGCAGCGCCGGTGGCCGAAGCAGCCGAGGCTACGCCGGTTGCTTCGGTGGCTCCGATTGCGGAGACGCTGCCGGAGGTGGAGCACCCGGGGGGAAAGATCCGGTCGTCTCCGCTGGTGCGGCGGATTGCGCGCGAGCACAACCTGGATTTGCGGTTTATTGCCGGGTCGGGGATGGGCGGGCGGATTACGAAGGACGATGCGCTGGAGTTTCTGGCCAAGTATGGGGCTGGAGCGAGCGCGCCACGGCCGGCGGCGGAGATTGCCGCAGCGACTGCGCCCTCGCCGGGCGAACTCGTGCCGATGAGCCGGATGCGGTCGATTATTGCGCAGCGGATGGTGGAAAGCGCGTTCACGGCGCCGCATGTGTACAGCGTGTACAAGGTGGACATGACGCGGATTGTGCAACTGCGAGCACGGGAGCGGAAGGGATTTGAACAGCGGACCGGCGCCAAGCTGACGTATATGCCGTTTATTGCGGCGGCTACGGTGCAGGCGCTGAAGAACTATCCGATCTTGAATGCGTCGCTGGAAGGGGACGCAATTCGGTACCACCAGCACATCAATTTGGGCATTGCGGTAGCGCTGGAGTGGGGGCTGATTGTGCCGGTGATTCGCGAGGCCGAGGGGCGGGATTTCCTGGGACTGACGCGGGCGATTGGCGACCTGGCGGAAAGGGCGCGGGCCAAGCGGCTGAAGCCGGATGAGGCGTCGGGGTCGACGTTTACGCTGACGAATTCCGGGGTGTTTGGCGGGGAGTTTGGGACGCCAATTTTGAACCAGCCGGAGTCGGCGATTCTGGCCATTGGCGGGCTGAACAAAGAGGCTGCCGTGGTGACGGACGCGGACGGGAACGACGTGATCGGAATCCGGTGGATGCAGCACTACTGCCTGGGCTTTGACCATCGGCTGATTGATGGGGCCGATGCGGGCAAGTTTATGGGCGAGTTCAAGAAGAATCTGGAGAACTGGATGCTGGGCCTGGAGTAACGCATTTGCTTGCGGAAAAGCCCAGAGGAGTTCGCGAAAGGCCTCAAGGGTGAGGCCGGCGTCGCGGACGATTCCGCCCATAGTAAAGGCGTTGACCGGGTTGTGGCGAGGAATGGTGAGGATGCGTACGCCGTCGGTCATGACGATGCGCGCGCCCTGGCGCAGGATACGAAAGCCGGCTTTCTCAAGCGCGGCGACAGCTTTCAGATGAGGGATTCCGGGCAGTTTAGGCATGGGTTGTGCGGCTCAGCTAGGCGACCGCGACCTCTACGATGCGGCTGTCTGTGTCGCGGGCCAGTTCTTCGGCGGCGGCAATGTATTCGCGGATGGCGATCTGGATATTGGCGAGGGCTTCAGCCTCGGTTGCGCCCTGCGACCAGCAGCCGGGCAGGCCGGGGCAGGAGACGCTGTAGCCTTCCTCAGAGGGATGCAAGATGACGCGATAGCTGGACATGGAAGTATGGTACACCGGCAGAGTTTTCGGCTCGCGCGGCGTTATTGGACCGGATCGGCGCGGAGGCCCTGGCCGGGGAAGGTGGACTCGTCGGGGTGGCCGTCGTGGACTACGACTGTGCCGTTGACGAGAACGTAGCGAAAGCCGGTGGAGTATAGGCCGGGGTTGGCGTAGGTGGCGCGATCCAGGACTGTGGCGGGGTCGAAGACGGCGATGTCGGCGTCTGCGCCAACCTGGATGCGGCCTTTGTGGTGGAAGGCGGGGCTGGCGGCTTCAAGGCGCTGGGCGGGCGCGAGGGAGCTGCGGCGGATGGCTTCCATGAGGGTGAGAATCTTGCGGTCGCGGACGTAGGCGCCGAGCAGGCGGGCGTAGGAGCCGGCGGCGCGGGGATGGCCTTTGCCGTTGGCGAGGATGCCGTCAGTGGCGATCATGACGGCGGGGTCGGCCATGGCCAGATCGACCATTTGCTGAGTATTGGTGAAAGTGAGCACGAGTCCGCCCTGCTTGCGGTAGCGGGCGAAGGTGTCGGCGGTGAGGCGCTCACCGGTGGCGACCCATTGCAGGTCGTTGTAGGAGATATCGAGCTGATGCTGCCAGTCGCCGGCAAATACGCCGGAGTCAAGCCGGGTTTCTCCGGCGGTGTAGGGGTAGGCTTCGGTAGTGACGTCGAGGCCGCGCGCCTGTGCGCCGTGGATCATTTCGAGCGCGATGGGCGTGAGTTTATTGGCCATGGAATTGATGTGTACTATGTGTACTGCTGCACCTGTTACAGCGGAGTCGGCGATCATTTCCTGGAGTGAGTCGACGACACCGGGGACGAGTCCGCCGGGGGTGCGCATGTGGACGAAGATGGTACGTTTGGCTGCTGCAGCCAGTTCGAAGACGCGGAGGATGTCGGCGGGGGTTTCGTGGGGGGTGTAGGCGAGTCCCATGCCGATGCCGAGGGCTCCATCGGCGAGGCCCTGATGGAGGTCGGCGAGGACCAGGGCGTGTTCGGCGGGGGTGGGGGTTTCCGTGACGGCGCGGTCGCGGGGCAGGAAAGTGCCGGAGTCGTGCATGACGTCGATGAGGACGGGAATGTGTCCGACGGAGGCGCCGTAGTTGATTAATGCGTGACCGGCGCGGGCCTGATACCAGGGGTTGACGGGCCAGACGCCGACTTCGAGTTCGAGAGCAGTGGTGACGCCGTCCATGGCCTTGGTGCGGTAGTTTTCGGGGTCCTGGCCGTGGGAGTGGAGGTCGATGAAGCCGGGAGCGACGACGAGACCTGTGGCGTCGAGGGTGGATTTTCCCTGAATGGGGTCGGTGGTGACGATGGCGATTTTGCCCGCAGTGGTGCCGACGTTGCGGAGGCCGTCGAGGTGGGTTTCGGGGTCAATGACGCGGCCGTGGAGGATGACTGTGTCATAAAGGGGCGCGGGGGATTGCGCGGAGGCGGAAACGATGGTGAGCAAGCAGGCAGCTAGAAGCAAGATGCGGCGCATGGAACGAATGATACTTGGTGGCGGGTAGAATGGGTGTTTTGGGGGTGCATGGGGCATGGGTGAGGCGGCGATTCAAGCAGCTTTGGCGGAACTGAAGAGCTTGCTGGGGGAGCGGGTGACCTCGGCTGAGTCGGTGCGGGAGCACCACAGTCATGGGGAGGACACACATCCCCCGGCGATGCCGGATGTGGTGTGCTTTCCTGTGACGACGGAGGAAGTGAGCGGGATTGCGCGGATTGCCGCGGCGCATGGGCTGGCGATGGTTCCGTTTGGAGCAGGGACTTCGCTGGAGGGGCATGTGCAGGCGCTGCGTGGGGGCATTTGCCTGGATATGCGGCAGATGAACCGGATATTGCGGGTGAGCGCGGCGGATATGGACGCGACTGTGGAGGCGGGGGTGAGCCGGAAGCAGTTGCAGAAGGCGCTGGAGAGCAGTGGGCTGACGTTTTTCATAGACCCAGGGGCGGATGCGACGCTGGGAGGGATGGCGGCGACGCGGGCGAGCGGAACGACGGCGGTGCGCTACGGAACGATGCGGGAGAATGTGCTGGGGCTGACGGTGGTGCTGGCCGATGGGCGGGTGATCACGACGGGAACGCGGGCGCGGAAGTCCTCGGCCGGATACGACTTGACGCGGCTGTTTGTGGGCTCGGAGGGGACACTGGGGACGATTACCGAGGTGACGGTGCGGCTTCATGCGCAGCCGGAGGCGGTGGGAGCGGCGATTGCGAGCTTCCCGATCATCCAGGCGGCGGTGGAGACGGTGATTGAGGCGATCCAGCTGGGGGTGAATCCGGCGCGGATTGAGTTTATGGATGGGCCGCAGGTGGCGGCGGTGAACCGGTACTCGGGAATTGGGCTGCGGGAGGGTCCGACGCTGCTGTTTGAGTTCCACGGAGTGAGCGAAGCGAGCGTGGAGGAGTCGGCAAAGATGGCGGAAGGGCTGGCGCGGGAGCATGGATGCCTGAGCTTTGAGCGGCAGACGAGCCTGGGGGAACGGGAGCGGCTGTGGAAGGCACGGCACGATGTGTATTACGCTACGCGGGCGCTGCGACCGGGTTCGCGGGTACTGACGACGGATGTTTGTGTGCCGATTTCGCGGCTGGCGGAGTGCATTGTTGCGACGCGCGCGGAGCTGGACTGGGAGCGGTTTGCGGCGGTGATGGTGGGGCACGTGGGGGATGGGAATTTCCATGTGCAGTGCCTGCCGAGCGAGGAAGAGTTGCCTGAGGCGGAAGCCTTTGCGCACAGGCTGGTGAAGCGGGCGCAGGCGATGGATGGGACGTGCACGGGTGAGCATGGCGTGGGGCTGGGGAAGAAGAAGTACCTGCAGGCGGAGCACGGGGAGGGGTTGGCGGTGATGCGAATGATCAAGCTGGCGCTGGATCCGGAGAACCGGATGAATCCGGGGAAGGTGCTGGATATGGATGAGGCGGGGTGAGGCTTTGGGGCGGGATAGCGCATCCAATTTAGACTGGGTATCAATAGATTGGCGCGCGGCTCAGGCGGCGGGCTGGATGCAGTCTTGAAGCAACAGCGGAGATGCTGCCGGTGGGCGGCGGACCGAGAGAATGGGAGCATGTGGTGACGGATACGATATTTGACGTAGCGGTGATTGGCGGCGGGCCGGCGGGGTATACGGCGGCGATTCGGGCTGGGCAGTATGGGCTGAAGGTGGCGCTGATTGAGCGGACGACGAAGCTGGGCGGGACGTGCCTGCACTGGGGCTGCATTCCGACGAAGGCTCTGCTGTTCAACGCTGAGATTTGGGACTACGTGAAGGATGCCGCCGAGTTTGGCATTGACGGGGTGGGCACGCCGACGTTGAATTGGGCGCAGGTGCAGGCGAGGAAGAACTCGATCATTGTGAAGCATACCAAGGGTCTTGAGTTCCTGATGAAGAAGAACAAGGTGACGACGATGGTGGGGTCGGGCGCGTTGACCGGGCCGGCGAAAGACGGCGTGCACACTGTGGATGTCACGGGCGCCGATGGTGCCGTGAGCCAGGTGAAGGCCAAGAACGTGATTGTGGCGACGGGTTCGGACGCGAAGCTGCTGCCGGGGCTGACGGAAGACGACCGGGTGCTGACGAATGTGGGGATACTGGCGATCGACGCGGTGCCAAAGAGCCTGGTGGTGATTGGCGCGGGCGCGGTGGGCGTGGAGTTCAGCTCGATCTTCCGGACGTTTGGGACGGAAGTGACGATTGTGGAGTTTTTGCCGCGCCTGGTTCCGGTGGAAGACGAGGACGTGTCGAAAGAGCTGGCACGGTGCTTCAAGAAGCGCAAGATTGATGTGAATACGGGCGCGAAGGTGGACACCGTGGAGCGCACGGACGATGGTGTGCGAGTGACGTTTACCGACTCCAACGGGAAGACGGTGGTGAAAGACGCGGAGAAGGTTCTGGTGGCCGTGGGACGCTCGCCGCGCACGAACGGGCTGGGGCTGGAGAAGACGGCGGCGGAGCTGGAGCGGGGATTTGTGAAGACGAGCCCGGCGATGGAGACGGCCGAGCCGGGGCTGTTTGCAATTGGGGACATTGTGGCGGGAATGCCGCAGTTGGCGCATGTGGGCGCAATGGCGGGGATGGTGGCGGCGGCGAAGATTGCCGGGCGCGCATACCGGCCGATCAAGCGGGACCGCATTCCGGGCTGCACGTATACGGAACCGCAGATTGGGTCTGTTGGGCTGACGGAAAAGGCCGCGCGGGAGCAGGGGTTGGAGATCAAGGTGGGCAAATTCCCCTTTGGTGGGAACAGCAAGGCGACGATTCTGGGCTCGCACGATGGGTTTGTGAAGGTGATAGCCGAGGCCAAGTTCGGTGAGTTGCTGGGGGTGCATATTATTGGGCCGTCGGCGACGGAGCTGATTTCAGAAGCCGTGGTGGCGATGGAGCTGGAGGGGACGATCGAGGACTTGATCTTTACCATCCACGCGCATCCGACGCTGAGCGAGGCGATGCTGGACGCATACGCGGCGGTGGATGGAATGGCGATCAACGCGTAGGGCTGCAAGCGGACAAGACAAACGCCCGCACGGGGAAGCCCGTTGCGGGCGCTTCTTGTTTATGGTGGCGCGGCTATTGGGGCTTGTTTGGTTGCGGGGTGGTGTCTTTCGGTGCGTTGGGGGCGTCGGTGACTTCGGCGCCGTTAAAGAGGATGGTCGAGGTGGAACCGTACTGCTTGTAGTCGGAGTATTTGACGGTCTGGCGGATGTGTACGTCTTCGCCCATGTAGCCGTTGCCGCCCGTGAAGTGGAGGATGCCCTCCGCCTTGGTGTAGGTGGGGAACCAGTACTGTCCGTCGACCTGTTCGCGGTAGGTTGTGAAGGGCGGTGAGAGGTCTTCGTGGCCCTTGCGGGTGTCGTCGGGGACGTTTTTGGCGCTGGTGATTACGATCTGGAGGTCCTCCTGATCGACCCAGATTTTGCCCTGGAGGTAGCGCTTGCCCTTTTCCATGACTTTGGGGCCGACTTGGAAGACGTAGCAGGGAACGTCGTCCACCTTTTGCCGGCCGATGTAGGTCACATCGTACTGGGCGACGTCTTCCGTGGTGAGGACAAAGGGCAGGCGCTGCTGGATGTCCTGGAAGTCGGCGGGGGACATGGAGATGCGTTCGAGGGTGTTCTGGGGTGCGAAGATGACCTTTTCCATGCGCTTGCCCTGGGTGTCGAACATGACGTCGTCGACTTCGTAGTACTCGCCGTCGGGCTTGTTGTCGTCGTTGATGGTTTGAACGCGGACGGTGCGGCGATAGGTGTAGTGGTTGAGGGCCTGGCGGAACTGGCTCTCTTTGGCGGTGAAGCGCTTGATGATTTCCTCGGGAGCGATGGGCGGCGGTTCGAGGTCCATGGGGCCGAAGCCGGAGTCGAGCGGCATGGGTGTGTAGGAGTCGTGAGGCTTGTCGGCCTTGTCTTTTTTCTTGTCCCCGGCGAAGGCCGGGAGAGCACAAACGACAAGGACCAGACCCAGAAGGAGGCCGGTGGCACGGCGCAGGGCGGCGTGATGCGTGGCAGGAGAGAGCATTCCAGGATACCTCGATGGATGTGGCCGAACAGGGCAGATGGGGGAAAAGGTCTCCCCTACCACTTTAGACGCATAGATGCCGAACAAGAGTCGGGGGATGATCCTGAAGCAGGCGTTTTTTGCTGCCGGTGCGGTGATTCGCGCTATGCTGGCATGTACCCTTCCCGGCGTAACGGGGACGAAAGGTCTGGCTCGAATCCACTGAGCATCCTGTTCCTGCGAAGCTTGGCCCGCGCGCACGATTCGGGTCTGTTCCCCCAAAGATCTCCTGATGGCTGTACTGATTCAGGAAGAAGACGGCACTGACTGACCATGCTTGACGACTACCAGATTCCGGCGACAGCTCTGATTACGGCGTTGCTGCTCGCCTTTGGGTACCTGGATCTGCGCTTCCGCAGCGTACGGATTCGGCTGTGGCTGGTGGCGATGGTGTGCGTTGAGATTCACTCGGTGCTTTTTTGGCGGGTGTCGAACAGCCACTCTGCGAATTTGCCCTGGGGGTTTGGCGGGGGGCTTTCACCGACGAGCCCGTGGATGGCTGCGGTTGGGGAGAGCGCGCTGATGTTCGCCTCGGCGCTGTTTCTGGCATCGCTGTCGCCGTTGACCTTCCGGATAGGCAAGTTGCGGGTAATGTACGTGATTCCGTACACGATTCCGCTGGTGGCTTACTCGGTTTTGATCTACGGGGTGACGCGCACGCCGGGGCCGACTCTGCTGTGGGTCTACGTCGGGCTGGCAGCCTGGGCGCTGGTGGCGGGCATGGCGTGGAGCGTGGCCAAAGGCATGATGCCGGTGTGGCTTTCCACGGTGGTGGTGGGAGCAGCGGCGTTGGTGAGCGCGCCGTTCTTCCTGCATGGGAGCGTGTACTGGCCGCTGGTGGTGGTGCAGTCGGGGAACATGGTGATGGTGGCGCTGCTGCTGATGTACACGTTCCGGCGGCTGTCTCCGGGGGTATTTCTGGCGACGCTGGGATTTTTGGCGTGGTCGATACCGCCGATTCTGGGGCTGGACAACCCGACGTCGCTGACGCTGGGGGCGCTGTACCTGGCGCGGACGATGATTCTGGGCAAGGTGGCGGCGGCGATTGGTCTGATTCTGATTGTGCTGGAGGATGAGATTGCCAAGAACCAGCTGGCGGGGTTCCGGGAGCGGCGGGTGCGGCTGGAGTTGGAGGCCTACTCACGGCTGCTGATGACGGCGCGGAGCCTGGAGGAGTTTGACCGGGAATCGGGGAATTTGTGCGCGGCGGTTGCCGAGCATAGCCGTTTTAGCAAGGTGGCGCTGCTGACGCGCACGACGCAGGGTAACTTTACGCTGATTGGAGCGGCTGGGCTGGACGGAGCGACGGTGGCCGCGCTGGACGCGCTGGCGCAGCGGCTGCAGTCGGCCAGTTTTGACATGGGAAGACCGAAGCTGGCGCCGGATGCGAACACTCTGGACATGGACCTGGAGCCGTGGCTGACGCCGGGCGATGACCTTGAGCGGATGAAGCTGGTGCGGATGGGAGCAGTGCCGATGCTGGGCCCGGAGCGGACGGTTGAGGGCGCAGTGTTGCTGGCGGGACTACGCAATCCGCAGGAGGAGCTGCGCGCGGACGATCTGCTGGCGGTAGAGTCCTTGGCGGGGAGGATACAGGCAGCGCGGTCGCAGGCGCTGATGCTGGGCAAATTGATTGATTCCGAACGTTTTGCCGGTGTGGGGCAACTGGCGACCAACGTGGCGCAGGAGTTGAACAATCCGCTGACGGTGATATTGGGCTATGCGGGGCTGCTGGAAGAGAGCGTGGCGAACACCACGGATGCGCGGGCGGCGGAGGCGATTCTGTCCGAGGCACGGCGGATGAAAGCGCTGCTGGAGCGGATTGCGATGTTCTCGCGGCACACGACGGAGCGTTTCGCGACGTTTTCCGCCGGGGACCTGATGGCGGATATGGAGCAGTTACACCGGATGGATTTCTTGCGTTACGCGATCGATTTCCGGATGTCCGTAGCGCCGGATCTGCCGCCGCTGGTGGGCAATGCGCACCAGATTCGGCAGGCGCTGATGCACGCGGTGCAGTATGCGATTGAGAGCGTGCAGCGGGTGGGCGCGGACCAGGCTCGCGAGGTTCGCTTGGGAGCGACGGCGAGGGACGGGCATGTGCGGATACTGGTGGGGCACTCCGGGCGGAGCTTTGCGCATCCGGAGCGGGCGTTTGACTCGCTGAGCACAGGGGTGCTGGGGACGGATGCGGCGGGAATCGGGCTGAGCCTGTGCGCGGCGATTATCCGCGAGCACAATGGACGGATTGAGGCGATGAACCTGGAGCCGAACGGCGCGGCGGTGGCTCTGGAGCTGCCCAGCCGGTAGGGCTTGAGCGGTGTGCAGCGCGGTCATTCGCACCCCGGAAGGTTTACACTTTTGTTTCCCGGTTTAGTGGGAGGGAGTGTGTCTGGAATGCGTATATCTCGCCTTATCCCTATCGTATTGCTTGGTTTGCTGGCTGGCTCCGTTGTGGCGCAGGCGCCTGCGAAGCGCCCCATGACCTTTGACGACATGATGCACATGCGGCGGCTGGGCGGGACCGATGTTTCCGCGGACGGCAAGTGGCTGCTGTATAGCGCGACGGACGTGGATCTGGCGAAGAATACCAAGACCTCGCGGCTGTGGGTGCAGGCGATTGGCGGGGGCGAGCCGATTGCCCTGGCTGGCGGCGCGGCGGGGGACGACGGGGCGCGGTTTTCTCCGGATGGCAAGCAGATCCTGTATGTGAGCGGGCAGGATGGGGCGGCAGCGGTTTGGGTGGCGGATTTTGATGGGAAGACGGGGGCGGCGAGCGGGAATCACCGGGTGGTGTTTTATCCGGGGCAGGCGTATGCGGGGGTGACAGCGCAGCAGGGACGGCTGAATCTGGACCCGGATTCGCCGATATGGTCGCCGGATGGGAAGCAGATACTGTTTGCGGCGGCGGTGTATCCGGATTGCCCGGCGATTACGCCTGAGTCTGCTGCGGGGGACAAGTGCAACGCGGACCGGGACGCGGCGAAGGCCGAGAGCAAGGTGAAGGCGCGGATTTTTGACCATCTCCTCTACCGGCACTGGAACGCGTTTACGGGCGACAAGCGGAGCCACCTGTTTCTGGCGGATGTGGCGGCGGGGACGGTGCGGGATTTGACGCCGAACGACCCTCGGGATGTGCCGCCTTTCTCGCTGGGTGGGGGGCTGGCGTATGCCTTTGCGCCGGATGGGAAGGAACTGGCGTTTACGGAGAATCTGGACGAGGAGCCGGCGATTTCAACGAATGCGGATATCTTTACGCTGGATTTGACGAGTGTGGCGGCGAAGCCGGTGCAGGTATCGACGGCGAAGGGTGGGGATTTCAATCCGGCTTACTCGCCGGATGGGAAGTGGCTGGCGTGGCGGAGCCAGGAGCGGGCGGGGTATGAGAGCGACAAGTTCCGGCTCTTGGTGTATGACCGAGAGAAGAAGACGATCAAAGACTTACTACCGAAGTTCGACAATTGGGTGGATGAGTTTGTGTGGGGACCGGATTCGAAGAGCCTCCTCTTTGTTTCTGGAGAGAAGGGGGAAGAGCCCCTCTTTCGCGCAGACCTTAACGGCAAACTCACAAAAGTCTCCAGTCAGGGCGAGTTTAGTGATCTCCACCCGCTTTCGGGAGAGCAGGGCGTGATAGCAAATCGGATGAGCGTGGACATGCCGTCCGAGGTATATCGCATCACATGGTCCAGTTCTTCAGAAACTGCAAGTTTCCCCGTAACTGTCCCTGGCGAACCCGGCATCATTTCCGCAAAGATCGAGGCGACTTCAGTTTCGCAGATGTCTGGAATTACGAGTTTGAACGTCGCAGAGTGGATGCAGCTTGATTTGCCGAAGATGGAGTCCTTCTGGTTTGAGGCGGCGGATAAGACGAAGGTGCAGGGATTTTTGATTCGGCCGCCGGGGTTTGATACGGCGAAGAAGTATCCGGTGAAGTTTCTGATCCATGGAGGGCCGCAGGGCGCGTGGGGCGATAGCTGGAGCTACCGGTGGAATGCGGAGCTGTTTGCCGCCAATGGGTACGTGGTGGTGATGGTGAATCCGCGAGGATCGACGGGGTACGGGCAGGCCTTTGTGGATGGCGTCAACGGCGACTGGGGCGGGAAGCCTTACAGCGACCTGATGCTGGGGCTGGATTACGCGGAGAAGAGCTATCCGTTTATCGACAAGACGCGGGAGTGCGCGCTGGGGGCGAGCTACGGCGGGTACATGGCGAATTGGGTGCTGGGGCATACGGACCGCTTCCGGTGCATTGTGACGCACGACGGGATGTACAACCCGGAGGGCGCGTATGGGGAGACCGAGGAGCTGTGGTTCAACGAGTGGGAGTTCAAGGGCAAGCCGTGGGAGTACTACGGGAAGCCGGATAGCGAAAACCCGTTCCGGAAGTGGTCTCCGGCGCTGTATGCGAAGAACTTCAAGACTCCGACGCTGGTGGTACACGGCCAGTTGGACTATCGACTGGATGTGGCGCAGGGATACGACCTGTTTACGACGCTGCAGCGGCTGAAGGTGCCGAGCCGGATGCTGTACTTCCCGGATGAGGGGCACTGGGTGCTGAAGCCGCAGAATTCGCAGCTTTGGTGGAAGACGGTGAACGATTGGGTGGATGAGTGGACGAAGGGCAGCGGAGCTAGCGGGGTTAGCGGAGCTAGGCCGAAGGCGCAGTGATCGCTGGCTTTTTGAGTTCCACGACTCCATTCTGGAAGCCGTCACATGGCGCGGGGCGGATTTGGTGTTGAGTCTAAATGCCTCGCGCCTTGATTGGCCCAGGGAGATCACAGAAGTTGGGGAAGATGGACAGACCGATTCTCTCCAGCGAATTGAGCTTTTGCTTCAGGATGCGGTTCTGGAAGGAGATGGACTGACCCTGCCGATTTGGCTTCTCGACAGTTCGTACAGTGCGACATCGCAGGTAGCAGGAGTTGGGGATATTGTGGAAGGAGCAATCCCGGTCTCTCTTTCGGAAGCTCTGGGAATTTCTCTGCGGCTTGGCGGAATAAATGAGGATACGCAGGGGTACATCGAGTTTCAGGTCCGCGCCAAATCCATGACGCATGCCATCCTGGGAGAGCCCAGGGGGTGATTGTTGACCCCGAGAGCGCGAGAGCAGGAAGCGTAGTAGGGAAACCGAAGAACCGTACTACAATCAAGCCATGACGACTACGGTGCAGGCGCGACTGGATGAGGAGACGCTGGCTGCCCTTGAGCGGCTTCGCCGGGGCGGGTTGAGTACGTCCGAGGTGATTCGCCGGGGCATCCAACTGGTGGAGCGGGAGCGGCCTGCGCAACCGCGGCTGGTGGGTGTGGGGATGTTCGACAGCGGCATTGCCGACTTGGCCACGAACAAAAAGCATCTGGAAGGCTTTGGGCAGAAGAGCATTGGCCGTGCCAAGTGAAGCCAGTTTTGGTGGATACGAGCTTTCTGGTGGCGCTGTACAACCGCAGCGACTTCCACCACGGGCTGTGCGTGCAGGTGCAAACGACGCTGACGCAGCGCCTGGTGACGTGCGAGGCGGTACTGGCGGAGAGCTTGTATCTGCTGAGCGCGGCGAAGGGAGCGGGAGCGGCGGTGCTGGCCAATGTGGAGCGTGGCGCGCTGGAGATTCCCTTTACGCTGGCGAAGTCGGCGGGAACGGTGCGGCAGGTGATGGAGAAGTACGCCGACCTGCCGGCGGACTTTGCGGATGCGTGCCTGGTGCAGATGGCCGATGAGTTGGGTACGGGGGATATTCTTACCCTGGACGGCGACTTTCGGCATTACCGGTGGCGAAAGACGCGGGCGTTTCGGATGTTGATTCCGCTGGAGTAGACATGATGGCGTTTGGCAGGCTGACGAAGGCGAAGGCGTTTCTGGACGAGGCGGCGCTGTATGAGTATGCGCTGGGCTCGCTGGGGCGGCGCATGCGGACGGTGGTGGAGCTGGAACGGCTGATGCGGACGCGTGTGGAGCCGGACGAGTACGGGGCGGCGAAGATTGCCGGGGTGGTGGCGCGGCTGCGGGAGTATGGCTTCCTGGACGATCAGGCGTTTGCGGACAACTATGCGCAACTGCGGCAGCAGAACGAGAAGCATGGGGCGAGGCGCGTCACGCAGGACCTGAGCATGAAGGGCGTGCCGCCGGCGATGATTGACGAGGCGGTGGAGGCGCGCTACGCCGAGGTGAGCGAAGAGGCGCTGGCGCGGGAGCACCTGGAGCGAAAGCGGATTCGCAAGCCGGAGAACGAGAAGGAATCGGCGCGGGTGATGCGACGACTGGTGACGGCGGGGTTTTCGCTGGGGGCGATTTACAAGATTCAGAGGCAGTGGGATGTGCCGGATGAGACGCTGGCGGCGCTTGAAAATGTGGATTTGGATGGGCACTCGGACGAATGACGCTCCCTCGCGCCGATTACACTGGAATTGCCATGCAATCACTGACAGGTAACGAAATTCGCGAGATGTTTCTGGGCTTTTTTGAGTCGAAGGGTCACCGGCGGGTGCACTCGAGCTCACTGGTGCCGGCCAATGACCCTACGCTGCTGTTTACCAACGCTGGGATGAACCAGTTCAAGGATCTGTTTCTGGGGGCGGAGCGGCGGGAGTACAGCCGCGCGACGACCTCGCAGAAGTGCGTCCGTGCGGGTGGCAAGCACAACGATCTTGAAAACGTTGGCTTTACGCGGCGGCATCACACGTTCTTTGAGATGCTGGGCAACTTCAGCTTTGGGGACTACTTCAAGCAAGATGCGATTGCGTTTGCGTGGGAGCTGGTGACGAGCGCGGAGTGGTACGGGATTCCCAAGGACCGGCTGTATGTCACAATTTTTGAGGGTGACCCGGCCAATGGCGTTCCGCGGGACGACGAGGCGGAGGCGTTTTGGATTGCTGCCGGCGTGCCGAAGGAGCGGATCCGCGAGTACGGGCTGAAGGACAACTTCTGGCAGATGGGCGAGACGGGGCCTTGCGGGCCCTGCTCGGAGATTTTCTACGACATGGGGCTCGCAGCGAGCGAGCATGGTCGAGACTTGCCGTTTGGCGAGGATGATGCCCGGTACGTGGAGATCTGGAACCTGGTGTTCATGCAGTTTGACCGCTCGGCGGTGGTGGAGGGCGGCAAGACGGTGGCGTACAAGCTTTCACCGCTGCCGAAGCCCTCGATCGATACGGGCATGGGGCTGGAGCGGCTGGCGGCGGTGCTGCAGGGCAAACTGTCGAACTTTGAGACGGACCTGTTTACGCCGCTCATTGAAAAGGCCGCTGAACTTACGGAATTCATCTACAGAGACGTATCTGCCGCACGGCGGTCCGCGAGCATTGCTCCCCCGCTGTCTGAGGAAAGTATTGAAGTAATTCGAGAGAGGGAGCGCCTTGAATCTGCAAGCCTGCGAATTATTGCGGACCATGCGCGCGCGGCCACGTTTCTAATCAACGACGGAGTCATTCCATCGAACGAAGGTCGAGGTTATGTCCTACGAAAGATCCTACGCCGTGGGATTCGCCACGGAAGGCTTTTAGGTCAAGCCAAACCTTTCATGTTCGAAATGGTCCATGCGGTGAAAGGCCTGATGCGGGGAGCCTACCCGGAACTCAACGAAAGCGCCGAGCGCGTAGCCCGCGTTATCGAAGCTGAGGAGCGGCAGTTTGAGCGGGTGCTTTCGCAAGGGTGGAAAGAGCTCGCCACGGAAATTGCACTTGCAGTAAACGAGCACCAAGCTAGGGCGAAGGAGTTGGAAGGCAATCCGCCTAACGCTGCCGTTGCCGCGTTGGCCTTACGGCCTCGCACTCAAAGTGAGTCAGGTGTTCGACGGCCTGCGGAAATTTTGCGAGCTTCGGGTGAGCCCGTGCGCTTCGACGGGAGGATAGCATTCAAGATATTCGAGACCTTCGGTTTGCCGAAAGACTTCATCACCGAAGAAGTCCGTGATATGTATCTGGACTTCGACGAAGCGGGATTTGAGGCGGCCAAAGAATCCGAGCAGGCCCGCGCCCGCGCCAGTTGGAAGGGTGGCAGCCAAAAAACCGCCAGCCCTGCCTACACATCGCTCTCCAAAACCATCTTCGAGGGCTACACCAGCCTCGTCTCCCGCGACTCTGAAATCCTCGCCCTCGTCAAAGACGGCGTCGGTGTTCCCGCAGCCGCAGCAGGCGAAACGGTCGACATCGTCCTCGACCACACGAGCTTCTATGCCGACTCCGGCGGGCAGGTGGGCGATACGGGCTGGTTGACGTCGGTCGACAGCAATACGCAGGTGGCCGATGTGGTGGGCTGCGTGGCTCCGGTGCAGGGGGTGCGCGCGCACAAGGCTGTGCTGAAGCAGGCTGTGGCCGTTGGCGACCGCGTGAATGCGGTGGTGGACGGCATCCGGCGAGACGCGATCCGGCGGAACCATACCGGGACGCACCTGTTCCATGCGGCGCTGCGGCAGGTGCTTGGCGCGCATGTGAAGCAGGCGGGATCGAGCGTGGACGCGGGGCGGTTGCGCTTTGACTTCAGCCACTTTGCGCAGGTGGCCGATGAGGAGCTGAGCGAGATTGAGTCCATCGTCAACCGCGAGGTGCTGGCCAATGCGTGCGTGGAAACCCTCGTAGACGTGCCGATCGACGTAGCGGTGAACGAGTATCACGCGATGGCCTTGTTCGGCGAGAAGTACGGGGACAAGGTGCGGGTGGTGCGGGTGCTGGACGGCTTCTCGACGGAGCTGTGCGGCGGTACGCATACGACGGCTACGGGCGAGATTGGGCTGCTGAAGATCGTGTCTGAATCGTCGGTAAGTTCGGGAGTGCGCCGTCTGGAGGCGATCAGCGGGCTGGGGTCGCTGGAGCAGTTCCGGCAGTATACGGGCGTGGCGCAGGTGGCTGCGCAGGCGGCTCCGGGAGCGGACCTGGCCGATGCGCTGCGGACGAAGCTGGCCAACCACGAGGACGAGCTGAAGAAGCTGCGGCGCGAGCTGGACGAGCTGCGGATGAAGTCGGCCGCGGGCGGCCTGAGCGAGGCGCTGGCTGGAGCGGTGGATGTGGGCGGCGTGAAGGTGGCTACTCTGCGGGCCGACGGGCTGGACCGCGGGCAGTTGCGGACGCTGGTGGACAACCTGAAGCAGAGGCTTGGCGAAGGCGTCGTCGTTCTCGGCTCGGCGCAGCCCGAGGGCAAGGTGGCCATTATCGCGGGAGTGACACCGGGGTTGATCAAGCGCATCCAAGCTGGCAAGCTGGTGGGCGCGGTAGCCAAGCTGGTGGGCGGCTCGGGCGGTGGCAAGCCGGAGATCGCTGAGGCCGGCGGCAAGGACCAGGCGCAGTTGGGCGCAGCGCTGGCGGCTGTTCCGGGCATTGTGAAGGAGCTGCTGGGGTAGGGCTGCAACAGGCTGTTCTGGGCCGGTGAGCTAAGGCTTGCCGGCCTTTTTCTTTTTTGTGGGCATCTCGGCGAGGCGGGCGGTGACTAGTTTTTTGAGGAGGTTGGTGGGCAGGGGGGTGTCGCGGGGGAAGTGGATGGCGCCTTTGGTGACTTCGTAGGCGGCGAGGTCAGGGGCGAGGCGGGTGATGACGCGGCCGCTCATGGGGTAGTAGCTGCAGTGGCGTTTGGCTGCGGCGTAGCCGGCGATGGACTGGGTGGAGCGGAAGGCGGGGACGCCGTAGCTGAGACATTCCACCGCATCGGAGGGGATGAGGGTGAGCAGGGTTTGGCGGAGGGCGCGGAGGGTGGTTTGGGCGGGTTCGGGGAGGGCGGCGAGGTAGGCTTCGACTTCGGGCGGGGCTGGTTTTGCGGACGTTTCGCGGGCCATGTTGCCGTCCTCCTTGGAAGGCGCTGCTGCGATTGGGAGACATCATATGCGATTGGTGGGCGGTGGGGAAAACTCTGTTGTTGTGAGAGGTCCGAATGGGTGGGAATCCCTGTAAACTGGACTGTTATGTCCAACACACTCGAGCGCAAGACGTTTGCCGACCGAATTGGCCGGATTGAGGTATCGGCCACGATGGCCGTTGCTGCGGAGGCTGCGAAGCTTCGTGCCCAGGGAGCTTCCCTGGTGGATTTTGGTGCGGGCGAGCCGCATTTTCCGACTCCGCGGCACATCAAGGACGCGGCGATCGCGGCCATTGAGGCCAATTTCACTCGTTATACGGTGGTGCCCGGGATTCCGGACGTGCGCAAGGCGATTGTGGAGCGGCACGCGGCGGATTTCGGGTCGGACTACGGGATTGACGAGGCGATTTTTACGGCGGGCGGCAAGCTGGCGCTCTTCAACACGCTGCAGATCCTGATTGAGCACGGAGATGAAGTCATCCTGCCGGTGCCGTATTGGGTGAGCTTCAAGGACATCATCCAGTATGCGGGCGGCAAGGTTGTCTTCCTGGAGACGGAGGAGTCGGAGAGCTTCCGGATTACGGCCGATGCAATCGAGAAGGCGATTACGCCGAAGACGAAGGCGATTATCCTCAACTCTCCCTCCAACCCGGCCGGCTCTGTGGTTTCCGCCGAGGACCTGGAGCGGATTGTGACCCTGGCCCATCAGAGGGGCATTTACCTGCTGCTGGACGAGTGCTATGTGTACCTGAATTACGAGGGCAAGCCGGTTTCGGGCGGTTCCTTTACCTGGGCGAAGGAGCACATTGTGGTGCTGGGTTCGCTGTCAAAGACGTATGCGATGACGGGCTGGCGTGCTGGGTTTGCGCTGGGGCCGAAGGCGGTCATTGCGAACCTGAGCAAGCTTCAGTCTCAATCGACGTCGAACGCGACGAGCTTTGTGCAGAAGGGCGCGATTGCGGCGTTGGCGGGCTCACAGCAGTGCGTGAGCGAGTTCCGGGCGGAGTTTATTGAGCTGCGCGACTACATGCTGACCAAGCTGAAGGAGATTCCCGGGGTGACGTGCACGAAGCCGGGCGGAGCGTTCTATGTGTATCCGAATGTGGGCGCGTATATCGGCAAGGGCGGGGTGAAGACGGCGACGGAGCTGGCGACGCGGCTGCTGCATGAGGGGCACGTGGTGACGGTTCCGGGCGAGGCGTTTGGCACGGCGAGCCATGTGCGGTTGTCGTACCCGGTGACGCGGGAGACGATTGACGAAGGCGTGAAGCGGATGAAGGAATTTCTGCTGAAACTGTAGAAATTCCACTAAAAACGAAGCGGCTGGGTATCTCACAGAGAAGGACATGGGTGAGAGGTTCAGCCGTTTCGCTGCGTTTGGGTTGGGATTTAAGGTAAGTGGGAGTTACGATTCGCCTTTGTTTATGAGAATGTTTGGCTGAGGCTAGGCAAGGGTTACTTGGCTGGGGTAGGATAACGCTTTCATGCGAACGAATATTGATTTTCGCCCTGTAATTCTGGCTGGCGGCAGCGGTACCCGCTTCTGGCCGCGCTCTCGTCGTGCCCACGCGAAACAGGTGTTGGCGTTGGACGGGGACCGATCGATGCTGCAGCAGACGGTGGATCGGCTGGAACCGCTGGCTGGGCCCGGCCAGGTTTGGGTGATTACCAACGAGCTGCTGGCCGGGGAGATTCAGGCGCAGTTGGCGGGCGTGCCTGCGGGGCAGATTGTGGAGGAGCCTGCGGCGCGCAATACTGCGCCGGCGTGCGGGCTGGCTGCGTTCCTGATTGAGCGGGAGAATCCGGATGCGGTGATCGGGGTGTTTCCGTCGGATCACGTGATTGGGGACGAGCCGCGATTCCTGAAGATGATTGAGCGGGGAATTGAGCTGGCGACCCAGGCGGATGTGATGGTGGTGCTTGGCATTGAGCCGACACGCGCCGAGACAGGGTACGGGTATATCGAGACGGGCGACGATGCTCCGGGCGACGCGCTGCATGTGCGGCGGTTTACAGAGAAGCCGAGCCGGGAGCGAGCCGAGGTATTTGTGGCCGCGGGGAACTACTTCTGGAACTCGGGGATGTTTTTGTGGTCGGCGCGGACGCTGGCGAAGGCGATGCGGGAGCATTTGCCGGAGATGGCTCCGCTGCTGGAAGAGATTGCGGCGGCGTTTGGGACGCACCGGTTTGACGCGGTGTTTGCAGAGCTGTATCCGAAGTGCGAGAACATCTCCGTGGACTACGCGATTCTGGAGCCGCGGTCGGCGAAGGGCGAGCACTTGAGCAAGCTGTATTGCCTGCCGGCGGAGTTTGGTTGGAACGACCTGGGCAGCTGGGCGAGCCTGTACGAATACCAGATGGATACGCGGCTGCGCGGCGACGAAGAGGGCAACGTGTGCGAGACCACGGGCACGATGGCGATTGAGTCGAGCGACAACTATGTGTACAGCCCGAAGAAGTTTGTGGCGATGATTGGTGTGCAGGACCTGGTTGTGGTGGAAACCGAGGACGCGCTGCTGATTACGCACCGGGACCACTCGCAGGATGTGGGGAAGATTGTGAAAGAGCTGGCTGCTACGGGTCGGACAGAGCTGATTTAGGCTGCTTCCTCGGGAAACACGTTTTGCGGACAGGGTGTTGAGAAGCTAACATCTGAGGCCAAATACGCGGATGGTTCGCGTGTTTGGCCTTTTTCCATATGTGTGAGGATGGGGTAGATTCAGCTCAGGTTTCGCGGCGTGTGGCAATTTACACTGTCATGACTGACATTTTTGCGGGGGACGCATGGCGCATCCGGTTATCAAGTTTGGCACGGACGGTTGGCGGGGGCTGATTGCCCAGGATTTCACGTTTGAGAACGTGCGCGTGGCGGCGTCGGCCGTGGCGGCGTATCTCCATGCGGGGACGAATCCCGCGGAGGCTCCGGAGCGGGGCATCTGCATTGCGTACGACTCGCGGTTTTTGTCGGCGGAGTTTGCGCGGACGTGCGCGGAAGTGGTGGCGGCGACGGGGATTAGGGTGTTGCTGGCGCGGGAGATTACGCCGACGCCTGCCCTGAGCATGGCGGTGCGGGACCTGGGCGCGGCGGGCGGGATCATGATTACGTCGTCGCATAATCCGTTTCAATGGAACGGGGTGAAGTACAAGGCGTGGTTTGGCGGGTCGGGCAGCCCGGCGATTATTGCGGCGATCGAGAGCTACCTGGGCGCGCCAGTGCCGAAGGCGGCGACCCCGGCGGCGATTGAGGAAGTGGACTTTATTGCGCCGTACATGGCGGCCATCCAGAAGTTTGCGGATCTGGAGCTGATTGCGAAGTCGGGCTTCAAGTTTGGGATTGATTCGATGTACGGGGCGGGACGGGAGCTGCTTTCCGGCGTGTTTACGCGGCTGGGCGTGGCGCATGTGCAGATTCGGGGGCAGGTGGACCCGCTGTTTCCGGGGATCAATCCGGAGCCGATCGAGCCGAATATACGGGCGCTGGGCGAAGCGGTGGTGGCCAACGGATGCGACGCCGGGCTGTGCACGGACGGGGACGCGGACCGGATTGGGGCGGTGGACGAGAACGGCGAGTTTGTGGACCCGCACAAGATTTACAGCGTGCTGCTGAGCTGGGTGCTGAAGCACAAGGGCTGGCCGGGCGACGTGACGCGGGCCTTCAACACGACGAAGATGCTGGATCGAATCTGCGCGAAGTACGGACGCAAGATTCACGAACACGGTATCGGGTTTAAGTACGTTGTGGACTACATGCTGACGCAGGAGATCTTGATGGGCGGCGAGGAGAGCGGCGGAATCGGCTTCCAGCGGCACCTGCCGGAGCGGGACGGGATGCTGAATGCGCTGCTGCTGGCCAATGTGATGGCCGAGGAAGGCAAGACGCTGGGGCAGTTGGTGGCCGACCTGCAGACGGAGTACGGGGAGCACCAGTATGGGCGGATCGACCTGCACATTGGCGACGAGATCAAGAACCGGGCAATTGCGCGGGCCCGGGTGCTGGAGATAGGCGACAAGGTGTTTGCCGGGATGCCGATTGTGCGGGTGGACATGCTGGACGGGGTGAAGTTTTACCTGGACAATCCCGAGGCGGAGGGCAGGCAGAATGCGGCGGAGACGTGGCTGCTGCTGCGGGCCAGCGGAACGGAGCCACTGATGCGGATCTACAGCGAGAGCTGCTCGAAGGAGAGCGTGGCGCGGCTGCTGCAAGCGGCGCGGGCGTTTGCGCTGGGTGGGTAGGCAGATCCAGGTAGGCATCGGAAATAGAAAGGATTTGCGATGAAGGCTTTGGAATCGGCACCGCAGACGTCGAGAACTCAAATGGTTGGTCGCATTCTGCTCGGACTGATGCTGGCGACCGCTGGCGTGACACACCTGACCATCGCTCGACATTCGTTTCAGGCGCAAGTACCGCCGTGGATCCCGCTTAACCCGGATCTTGTCGTTCTGCTCTCGGGCGGCGTAGAAATCCTGCTTGGACTCTCCCTCGTGGTCCTCTATCGATATAAGGCATATGTGGGCATCGTTGCCGCGCTGTTTTTTGTCGCGATCTTTCCGGGCAACATCGCTCAATATACCGAGCACCGGGCGGCATTTGGGTTGGAGACGGACACGGCTCGACTCATCCGACTTTTCTTTCAACCTGCTCTGGTAGCTTGGGCGCTTTGGAGTACAGGCGGCTGGATGGCCCTTCGAACTTACTTTGGCAGACGACCGAGTGCTGGTGGCTGAGGAGAGACATTCTCGCCTGGTGCCTGTAAGCGAGATCGATGCCAAGTCCAAACGACGATACGCGGAACGATCATCATGGTGCGGGGGACGGAGTAGGGAGGGCGAATGTTCATTCACATCTTTGGGTTCCAGTGGAAGCCGGGCGTGACGGATGGGGACAAGGCTCGGGCGGCGGAGGCGATTCGGGCGTTTGCGGGCCGGATTGACGGGCTGCTGGCGGTGCATGTGGGGGAGAATGTGTCTCCACGGGGGCGCGGATATGCCTTCGCAGGGCTGATGACGTTTCGGGACCGTGCGGCGTGCGAGGCGTATGCGATGCATCCGCAGCACATGGCGCTGTTGGAGTGGCTGGTGCCGATGATTGATGCGGTGGAGCTGGATTTCGAGGCGTAGGGGTAGGGCTAGAGCTTGCCGAGGCGGAGATTGAAGTTGGTTGGGCGCTCAAGGATGGCTTGGGGCTGCCAGCCCGCAGTGGCGGCAAGTGCGAGGAAGTCGTCGAGCGCGCGGGGGCGGAGGGCCATGGCGCCCATAGCCAGGGAGAGGCGCACGGACTCACAGTCGCGGGTGACCGAGCCGACAACGATGGCACCTTCCCCGGTGGAGTAGTGGACGGCCTGGAGGTTGGCGACAATCTCCTCATCGGAGCCGTACTCAAAGAGGCCGCCCTCGGACGAAGTCGCAGATACGCACTGCTGCGCGCCGAACTCGGCCAGGCGTGCGGAAAGATCCGCCGCATTGGACCAGTTGTACGGCAGGTATTCCCAGGAGATGGATACGTCTGCCAGCGGCTGACCGGCAGCGGTCAGGGTCGCGATGGCCTGTGCTCCAAAGGCCGGGGCTGCGGGGTCCATGTCCAGCACTCGCACAGCGACGGACCTGTCCTGAAGCAGCGCTGGATTTTCCTGGCGGAGGTAAAGCAGGGCGTTCCAGGTGTCAGACGCAGCGCCACCAGCGATACAGGTAAAGAGGATGGGCACCTTGGGCTGAGCCGTGAGCGCCGGCTTGAGGCCGTCGGCAAGGAGGCGGGCCATATCCTGCAGGCGCTGGCGGACGAAGGTTGCCGGGGCCGAGGCTATGATGGCGCGATCGATGGGGTTGGCGCTTGGGGAAACATTTTGGCCGCCAACCTTTAGATAGTAAGTGGGAATAGCGCTGAGAACCGCGCCAGACGAAGCGATGAACGCGCTGCCTATGACAGACGACTTGAAGAGTTCCCGGGCCTCTGGCGGAACGCTTCCCTGATTGCGGAATTCGACGATGTGTTTCTCGTAGATGGCATCCAGCTCCTCGGGCGTGTGAGAGAGAGCGAAAGCGGGATGCGTGACGTCGATGACGGGCAACTCGAGGCCATCTTCCGTAGTGGCGTAGAGCAGTCCGGGGAGGCGCGAAGATGGATTGGTAGCCAGGGGCAGCTCCTTCGGAGAAACTTTGCCAGAGTAACAGGTCCTCAGCCACGGAAAAAGTGGGTTGCGGCTGTTGTCAGTGTTCCTGATAGATGCCCAGGACGTTGCCAGCAGGGTCGCGGAAGTGGGCGGTGATTTCCGGGGCATCCGCGCCGATGGGCTGCACGATCTGGCCACCAAGAGAGACGATGCGGTCAAGGGTTTCGACAGCATTGTCAACCATGATGGAGATGATGATGCCGGGGTATGCGGCGGGCGTGCGGCCGAGTCGCCACATACCGCTGACTTCGCCAACCGAGTCGTCAAAGGCGAATACGCCGTTGTCGTGTTGGCGGACATTCCACCCGAAAGCCTGCTGGTAAAAGCTGATGGACTGGGCGATGTCCGCGGCTGGAATTTCGAGGTAGCATATCTTGCCGTTTTTCAGGGTTGGGGCCATGGGTCGCTCCATTTCCTGGCCAGAGTAGCAGTTTCGTGGGCACTGGAAAAGCTGGTGGAGACGAGCGGTTGGATGCAACAAAGCCCCTGCTCGACGGACGAGGCAGAGGCTTTGTTGGTAGGGCTGCGAGGGTTAGCCGAGCCGGACGAGCTGGGCCTGGAGCAGATTGGGGATCTTGGTTAGGGCGTCGAGGACTTCCGGGTTGACGGGTTCGTCGACCTGAACGACGGAGAGTGCCTTGACCGGTGTGTGTGTGGGCGGCGTGTGGGGGGCGATGCGCTCGCGTCCGAGGGCGAAATTGGCGATATTCACGCCCAGCTTTCCGAGAACCGTGCCGATGTTGCCGATGACGCCGGGGAAGTCGAGGTTGCGGCAGACGAGCAGCGTGCCGTCGAGCGGGGACTCGACATCGATGCCGTCGAGTTCAAGCAGGCGGGGCTGTTCGCCGTGGAGGACAGTGGCGGAGGCGGTGCTGGCTCCGTTGGCGTCGTGGAGGGCGATGGAGAGGACGTTGGCTGCGCCGCCGCGTCCTGCGCTCTCCTGCTTTTCCTCGTGGATGCGGATGCCGCGCTCGGCCGCGACGGATGCGGCGTTGATGCGGTTAACGTTTTCGCTGCCGGCGAGCAACCCGGCGATAGCGGCGTTGCGGATGAGCTCGGTTTTGCCCTCGGCCAGCGCGCCGGAGTAGGTCAGATGGATGCTCTCAATGGACCGTGTGGCGGCCTGGGAGAGGAAGTTGCCCAACCGGCCGGCGAGGTCGATGTAGGGAGCGAGGACGAGGTATTCCTCGTGCGTGAGGCTGGTGACGTTCACTGCGTTCTGGACGACCCCGAGCTTTAGGAAATCGCGGACCTGGCGGGCGATCTGGATGCCGACAGCCTCCTGCGCTTCTCCGGTGGAACCGGCGATGTGCGGGGTGAGGATGACGTTGGGCAGGTTGTGGTACGGAGACTCCTTGAGCGGCTCGGAGCGGAAGACATCGAGCGCTGCGCCGGCGACCTGGCCGGACTGGAGAGCGGCAATGAGGGCCGCGTCTTCAATGAGCTCGCCACGGGCGCAGTTGAGGATGCGCACGCCCTTCTTCATGGTGGCGAGGGTGCGCTCGTTGATAATGCCGGTGGTCTGCGGGGTGAGGCCGACGTGAAGCGTGAGGTAGTCGGAGGCGGCGAAGAGCTCTTCGGTAGAGACGAGCTTGATGCCGGCTTCCCGGGCGACGGCAGGGGAGACGAAGGGATCGTGCCCGATCAGCTCCATGCCGAAGCCCTTGGCGCGCTTGGCGACCTCAAGGCCGATGCGGCCCAGGCCGAGGATGCCGAGGGTTTTGCCGCGGAGTTCGACGCCTTGCAGATTCTTCTTGTCCCACTTGCCCTGATGCATGCCGGCGTTGGCGGCGGGAACCTTGCGGGCGAGAGCGAGCATGAGTCCGAGGGTGAGCTCGGCGACGGCGACGGCGTTGGCGCCTGGGGTGTTCATGACGACGATGCCGCGGCGAGTGGCTGCTTCCGCATCGATGTTGTCGACGCCGACGCCGGCGCGGCCGATGACGCGGAGCTTGGGAGCGTGTTCCATGAGGGCGTCGTCGGCCTGAACGGCAGAGCGGACGACGAGGGCGTCGGCATCGGCCAGGGCGGCCTCAAGTCCGCCGGGGATCTCGGCAACCTGGTCGTGGGTGAGGACCAGCCAGTCGGGCTCGGAAGCGAGGACAGCCAGGGTTGCGGGGGAAACCTTCTCAGCGAGGACAATCTTCATGGGAGTTCCTTTGCCTTTCTCCGGGGTTGCATATTCTTCAAAATTTATGGCGTGTTGCTCGCAGAACATCTCAAAGAGGCGAACGACGGCGGCTTGGGGCTTGCCCTCGCCCTGCTCGTACTTCCAGATGGAGTTGGGGTGTACACCGAGTTTTTCGGCCATCTGGTACTGGTAGAGGTTGAGCTGTTTGCGGGCGAGGATGAGTTTTTCGCCGAAAGTAAGTTCGTTCATGTTGAGTCCTGAAGAACGGCTGGTAGCTTGAGCGTGTGGATTTGTCGTTTCCCCGGTCTCAAAAGCGAGACCGGGGGCACCCGATCTGGAATCGATCTGCGTTACGCCTTGCGGTTGGCGAAGACTTGCTGGGCTGCGGCCAGGCCTTGGCCGTATTCGACGGGGAGCTTGAGCGTGTCTTTGGCGATGTGCTCCATGGCGCCGACAAGGGCGATGGTGTCCATGTAGTCAAAGAAGCCGAGGTGGGCGACGCGGAAGATTTTGCCCTTCATTTCGCCCTGACCATTGGCGATGACGGCGCCGAAGCGGCCCTTGAGCTCCTTGACGACGGCGCCGGAGTCGAGCCCTTCGGGGGTGGCGACTGCGGTGGCGGCGGCGGCTGGAGCGGTGGGCGCGAAGAGGGTGAAGCCGAGAGCGACGAGGCCGGCGCGAGTCATGGCGGCGCAGACCTCCGCGTTGTTGACCAGAGCCTTGCGACCTTCGGCGAGATCTCCGCCAGCCTGGCCTGCGATGTAGTCGAGCGCTGCGCCGAGGCCGGCGATGAGAGCGACGGCGGGGGTGTAGGCGCTTTCACCGAGCTTGGCGGACTTGCGCTCCTTGCGGAGGTCGAAGTAGTAGCGGGGATTCTTGCTGGTTTCCATGGCGGCCCAGGCGCGATCGCTGACGCTGAGATAGGCAAGGCCGGGGGGAATCATGACGGCTTTCTGGCTGCCGCCAATGAGCACGTCAACGTCCCAGGCATCGATGTCGAAGTGGGTGGTGCCGAGGCCGGTGATGCCGTCGACAATGACCAGCGCGCCGGGCTGGATGGCGCGGACGGCAGCGGTGATGGCCTGAATGTCGTGGCGGACGGCGGTGGAGGTCTCCGTGGCCTGGACGAAGACGGCCTTGGTGTCCGGCTTGAGGCCGGCTTTGACGGCTTCAAGGTCGAAGGTTGCACCGTAAGGGGCGCTGACCAGATCGACGGTGCAGCCGAAGGCCTTGGCCAGAGCGACCCAGCGCTCACCGAACTTGCCGGCGGAGAGGACCAGGACGCGGTCGCCGGGAGAAGTGAGGTTGCTGACGGAGGCTTCCATGGCGCCGGTGCCGGAGCTGGAGAGCAGCAGGACGTCGTTCTTTGTGCCTACGAACTCCTTGATTTGGGCGAGGACGCGAGTGTAGAGGGCGCGGAACTCGGCGGTGCGGTGGTGGATGTCGGCAGCGGCCATGGCGAACTGGGCGGCAGGGAGCAGGGGAGTCGGACCGGGAGTAAAGAGGCGAGTTTTGCGGAACATGGTGGATTCTCCTTGGCGGCCGCACGATTTGAGGCGACTGCGACAATCACAGAATACACAAGTATGTGAGAAATGTGAACGGCTGGAGGGTCAGAATGTGGGAAATAGGCAAAAATGAGGATTTGAGGGAGGGAAAGCGCCCGGGATGGGAAATGGGTACAATCGTGGGGAGTAAAAGTTCACGGAAAAGACAGGTTGAATGATGAGCGAAACACTGTTGGCACGGGTGAAGGCCGAGACGATTACGGCGATGAAGGCGCACGACAGCGAGCGGACAACGACGTTGCGCCTGATAACGACGGCCTTGCGGAACCGCGAAATTGAGAAGCGTGTGGAGCTGACGGATGCCGAGGCGCAGGCAATCCTGGGGACGATGATCAAGCAGCGCAGGGACTCGATTGAGCAGTTCACCAAGGGCGGCCGGCCGGAGCTGGCGGCCAAGGAAGCGGTGGAGATTGCGGTGATTGAGGAGTTTCTGCCGAAGGCGCTGGGCGAGGCTGAGTTGCAGGCGCTGGTGGCTGGCTCCGTGGCCGATGCGGCTGCGGCGAGCGGGCAGAAGCCGGGTCCGAAGGAGATGGGCACGGTGATCAAGGCGGTGCAGGCCAAGTTGGCCGCTGCCGGGCTGCGGGCCGAGGGGCGCGTGGTGAGCGAAGCGGTGAAGGCGGCGCTGGCGAGCTGAGTGACAGCTGTGCGACCGGGGCCTTACGATTGCTGCGGAGGGCTTGATGACCACTCGCCGCAGGTTTTTGCAAACTGGTTTGGGCACCGTTGCCGCTGTTGGGCTGAGCCGGGGGATTCCGGCGCTGGCCGCTGGGATTCAGGTTGAGCCGGAAGCTGCCCCGCTGGGGCTGTTTGGGTACGGCGATGTTGCGCTGGACCCCGGACTGGCGGAGACGCAGTTTGAGCATACCCAGGATGTGCTGATGCATCTGGACGAGGATGCGCTGCTGCGTCCGTGGCGGCTGCGGGCCGGTTTGCCGGCGCCGGGCGGTCCGCTCGGTGGGTGGTACGACGAGGTTCCGCTGAACAAGACGCCGAGCGGCGGCGATGGATTTGCGCCGGCACACGCCTTTGGGCAGTGGATTTCCGCGCTGTCGCGGGGGTATGCGGCGACCGGCGACCCCGCGAAAAAAGCGCGTCTGCAGCGGCTGCTGGACCTGTACGGCCCGGCAATCTCCGGCAAGTTCTATACCAACTTCCGCTTCCCGGCCTACGACTTCGACAAGGTGGTGATTGGTCTGATTGACGCGCACGAGTTTGCGCAGATTCCCAACGCCTTTCAGCTGCTGGACCGGACGACGGACGCGGCGGAGCCGCACCTGCCGCATACGGCCATCAACCGGGACGAGGCGCAGCGCAAGTGGCGGGCGAGCATGGGCGACAACACCACGGACGATTACACCTGGGACGAGCCGTATACGCTGGCGGAGAACCTGTATCTCGCGGCCAACCGGGGCGCAGGGGCGCGATACCGGGAGATGGCGCCGCGCTACCTGCTGAACGAGACATGGTTTGACCCGCTGAGCGAGGGGCAAAATGTGCTGGCCGGGCACCATGCGTACAGCTTTTGCAATTCTCTGAGCTCGGCGATGCAGGCGTACCTGAGCGCTGGCAGTGAGAAGCATCTGCGGGCGGCGACGAATGGGTTTGGGATGATCCAGGCGCAGAGCTATGCGACGGGCGGCTGGGGGCCGGATGAGAGCTTTCGTGCGCCGGGGTCGGGGGCTTTGTTTGCCAGCCTGACGAACACCAAGCACCACTTTGAGACGCCGTGCGGCAGCTATGGGCACTTCAAACTGACGCGGTATTTGCTGCGGGTGACGCGAGACGGCAAGTACGGCGACAGCATGGAGCGGGTCTTCTACAACACGGTGCTGGGGGCCAAACCGTTGCAGCTGGATGGGCGGGCGTTCTACTACTCCGACTACTCGGGCGGGGGCAGCAAGTTTTTCTTCGACGACAAGTGGCCGTGCTGCGCGGGAACGCTGCCGCAGGTGTCGGCGGACTATCGGATTTCCGCGTATCTGCGCGATACGGAGGGGGTGTGGGTGAACCTGTATCTACCCTCGACGCTGAAGTGGGTCAGCCGCGACGGGGCCGAGGTGAAGCTGCGGCAGTGGGGCGGCTATCCACTGGACGGAGATGTGCGGCTGGAAGTTCATGCGGCGAAGGCTGCGAGCTTCAAGCTGCGGCTGCGGATTCCGGAGTGGGCGCAAGGGGATGGGCTGGCGATCCGGGTAAATGGACAGGCTGTTCATGCGCCGGTGACAGCGGGCTTTGCCACTCTTGACCGGCGGTGGAAGCATGGCGACCGGGTAGAGCTGACGCTGCCGATGCCGCTGCGGCTGGAGGCGATTGAGCCGGAGCATCCGGAGACGGTGGCGCTGGTTCGCGGGCCGCTGGTGCTGTTTGCGCTGGGGGCGGATGCGCCCAAGGTGACGCGAGCGCAGTTGCTGGCGGCGCGGCGGGTTGAGGGCCAGGATGCCAGACTTGCCGAGTGGCAGGTGGAGTCCGCGAACGGGCCGCTGCGGCTGAGGCCGTTTACCGGCATTGGCGACGAGCGGTACTGGACGTATATGACGGCAAACGCATGAGTTTTTCAGCCGGGCTGATGTAGAGTCGTAGGATGCTTGCGAGCGGACAGAAGCCTACGCACCTGAGGCGGATCCTTGGCCTGGGGTTTGGCGTGGCCGTGATCTTTGGCGGGACGGTGGGCGTGGGGATTCTGCGCCTGCCGGGAACCATTGCCGGCGAACTGGGCTCGGTTGGGCTGATTGTGGCGGTTTGGCTCTTCGGCGGGCTGTATGCGCTGCTGGGCGCGTCGTCGGTGGCCGAGCTCGGTGCGGCCATGCCCCAGGCGGGCGGGTTTTATGTATACGCCAAGCGGGCGTTTGGGCCGGCTACGGGTTTTGCCATGGGCTGGGCGGACTGGCTGAACAACTGCGCGGTGATTGCCTACGGGGCGGTTGCGGCTACGGAGTATTTGGTGGCGCTGATGCCCGGGGTCTTCCCGGACAAGCCCCAGACGCAGACGTGGCTCGCGCTGGGACTGCTGGCGGCTTTCTGCGGGATCCACTGGATAGGGCTGCGGCTGAGCAGCAGCGTTCAGAAAGTGACCAGCTCGGTGACGGCGATTACCTTTATTGCGCTGGCGGTGGCCTGCCTGTTGCATGGCGGGGCCGGCGCGTTCGGGGCGGGGGCGATGGTTGGCGGGCGGTCAGCCCATGCGCTGGGCCTTGCCGGAGCGCTGGCGCCGATGATGGCTGCCTTGCGGGCGATTGTGGTGACGTACGACGGCTGGTACGAGGCGATCTACTTTACCGAGGAAGATACGGATGCGGCGCTCCATCTGCCGCGGGCGATGATGGGCGGCGTGGCGCTGGTGATCGGGCTGTATCTGCTGATGAATCTGGCGTTCCTGCATGTGCTGAGTTTGCCGGAGCTGGCGGCGTCCAAACTGCCGGCGGCGGATGCGGCGCGGCTGGTGTTTCCGGCGGGGAGCGCGCAGTTTGTGACGGTGCTGTCGCTGCTGACGCTGCTGAGCCTGATGAATGCGGTGCTGCTGGGCGCGCCGAGGATCTTGTTTGCGATTGGACGGGATGGGTTGTTCTCTGAGCGTGCGGCGCAGGTGAGCGCGGGAGGGACGCCGCGTGTGGCGCTGCTGTTGACGGTGGCGATGGTAGGGATTTTCATTGCCAGCGGGCGGTTTGACGAGATTATTGCGGTGGCGGCGATTCTGGTGGCGGGGATGTACTGCGTGAACTACGTCGCCGTAATCGTCCTGCGGCGGCGGGAGCCGGATTTGGCGCGGCCGTTTCGGTCGTGGGGATATCCGTGGACGACGCTGCTGGTGCTGGCCGGGTCGGTGGTGTTTCTGGTGCTGGATGTACGCGAGGACTGGACCAGCACGTGGCGGGCTGCGGTGTTGCTGGCCGCTGCGGTGCCCGCGTATCTTTGGGCGGAGAAGCATAAGCGCGCGACAAGCGCGGGTGGGGTGAGGAATGGAATTTAAGCGAGCCATTGTGCGCAAGCCGGGCAAGAACTTTGCCGATGGACTGACGACGGTCGACTTTGGGGTGCCGGTGTTTGAGCAAGTGCTGGAGCAGCACGCGCGGTACTGCGAGGCGCTGGAGGCGTGCGGGCTGGACCTGACCTGGCTCGAGGCGGACTTGAGGTATCCGGACTCGACCTTTGTGGAGGATGCGGCGGTGCTGAGCCCGCGAGGAGCGATCCTGACGCGGCCGGGAGCGGCGAGCCGGTGGGGCGAGGTGGCATCGATTGCGCCGGCGGTGCGGGAGTTTTATCCGGATGCGGCCGAGATTACGGCGCCGGGCACGCTGGATGGCGGGGACATCTGCGAGGCGGGGACGCACTTTTTCCTGGGGTTGTCGCACCGCACCAACGAAGAGGGCGCGCGGCAGCTGGCGGAGCACCTGGCGCGGGAGGGATTCACCTCAAGTTGCGTGGATGTGCGGGCGATGACCAGCATTCTGCATTTGAAGAGCGGAATTGCGTATATCGGGGACAACACGCTGGTGGTGATGGAGGAGATGGCGGGGAATCCGCAGTTTGCCGGGTATCAGCTGGTGGTTGTGCCGGAGGCGGACAGCTACGCGGCCAACTGCGTGCGGGTGAATGACCGTGTGCTGATTGCGGAGGGGTATCCGGAGTTTGCACGGGAGCTGGAGAGCCGGGGATTTCATCCGCTGGCGCTGGATATGAGCGAGTTCCGGAAGATGGATGGCGGGCTGAGCTGCTTGTCGCTGCGGTTCTAAAGCATTTTCACTTATTGAGTGGGGTGGTTGGGCCTGTGAAGTGCAGCTTTTTCTGGAGAAAAAGCTGCGCGCAGATTGATCGGTCCCGATAAACCTTAAGTGAAAATGCGCTAGACGAGCAAGGTCATGCCTGCCAAGCGAGCGGCCTTTTCGTCAAAGGTGAAGACGGCGGAGCTGCCGGCGTTCAGGCTGGCGCACTGGATGAGACTGTCGGCGAAGTCTGCCCGAAGGGCGAATGCCATCTGTGCGGCTTCCATGATCAGTTCCGTCCTTTCGACGACGAGTTGATCACTTTTCAGAAGAGTGTGGACGACAGAAAAAAACTCCTCGCGGTTGTAATGGTAGACCTTGCCGGTGAGCACCCAGCAGAGCTCGACCATGGTGACGAGGGTGACGAATCCGGGGTTCTCGGGCGTGAGGCTGTTGATGAATTGTTTCACCTGCTGGGACTGGCGGAGATCGTCCTGCGTAAAGTAGCGGACGAGTAGATTCGTATCGAGGCCAATCAATCCGCACCCACCTCTTCGCGGTGGATGCCAAGTCCTGACTCGATAGCGCCCTCGGCGATGGCGTCATTCATTTCTTCAATTGTGACGTGTTGGCCTGGCCGATGGAGGATTCCGCACAACTCCTGGATGGATCGGTTCTTGGCAGTCAGCGAGTAGCCACCGAAGAAGTTCTTGAAGAACACAACTCGGTCGCCCGGCTTCAGGCCGAGTTCGTTGCGGATTTCTATGGGGATGGTGATCTGGCCTTTGCTGGTCACGGTGGCGGTCGGCATTGCGGCTCCTTACTTTCCATGATACTCCTTACTTTTCGTAAAATGTAATGATTTTTGTGAAAAGTAAGGAATTGAGCGGCGACTCGGCCCGGCTGCGCAGTGTCAGCGGAGAGCTGGGCAGGCTATTCGCGAACGATCTTGACGAAGATGCCGTCGGGGAGTTCGCCTTCCAGGATGTGGACGACGCCGTTTTTGACGAAGCCTTCGAGAACCTGGCGGGGGGGGCGGGTGGCGGCGGGCGCTGATCCTGAGGCTGCTGGGCGCGGGCTGGGGGACGCTCCGGATGGGCGGGCAGAACTTGCTGGACTGGATTCGCCGGCGGTTGCGACAGCCGGGGCGCGGCCCATGCCGCGGTCCATGGCGTCGTTGGCCAGCTGGTCGGCTTCCTTGTTGCCGCCGCGGAGGGTGTGCTGGATTTCGAAGCGGTCGAGCTGGCCGGCGCGGCGGCGGGCTTCCTCCCACAGCGGGCGCAGGTCGGGGCTATTGACCTTGTACTTGCCCTGCATCTGCTTGACCATGAGCTCGGAGTCCGCGACGACGCGGAGCCGGCGCTGGCCGTTCTTGAGGCACCAGTCGAGCACGCCCAACATGCCGGAGTATTCGGCGTAGTTGTTGGTGCGCTTGCCGAGGAACTCGCTGAGGCGGGCGATGACGCGTCCCTGCGCATCCTCAATGACGGCGCCATAGCCGGCTGGGCCAGGGTTGCCTCGGGAGCCACCGTCGCAGTGGGCAATGACCATGTCGGAGGAGCTCTTGGCGGGGGCGTCGGAAGGGAAAAGGCTGGAGTTCATCGGCTTTGATTGTACCGGGATTGTTGCCGGAGGGGCTGTGGATTCCCGGGCGGCAGGGGAACTGCCGCAACCGCTCACCTCCTGTGCAAAAGTGCGTCTATTCGAGTGTCGACACTGTTTTTCTCCGGAGAACACGAGCATGGCAGCAGACGCGGTTCTTATTGCTTCCCCGGTGGGGGCAGCATGGCCAATGGCTATCGGGGTACAATCCTCCCGAGGCATGGCAACTACGGCAACCACCAGCGAGCGACGGCGAGACCCCAGTCCCGAGGAGAAGCTGCGTGAGCGCGCCACGGAGATGGAGCTGATTCGCGAGGCGCAGGCGGGATCGCGGATAGCGTTTGACACGCTTGTGCGGCAGTATGAGCACCAGGTGCTGCGCCTGGCCCTGCACCTGACGGGCAGCGAGCACGACGCCGAGGACATTTACCAGGAAGCGTTCCTGAAGGCTTACCGTTACCTGGGGAATTTTCGTTTTGAGTGTTCGTTTTACACGTGGATCTACCGGATTGTGACGAACCTGTGCCTGGACCAGATGCGGCGCAGGAAGACGCGCAAGGAAGACCAGTCTGTGGTGCTGGACCACTCCGGGGACGAGATTGACCTGATGGCCAATGTATCGGACGACCGGTCATTTTCGAATCCGGCAAAGGAGCTGGAGCGGAAGGCGCTGGGCAAGAGCATCCAGCTGGCGCTGGACAAGCTGACGCCGCGGGAGCGGATGGTTTTTGAACTGAAGCACTACCAGGGTCTGCGGTTGCGAACCATTGGGGAGATGCTGAATACGACGGAAGAAACCGCCAAGAATACGCTCTTCAGAGCGACAAAAAAGCTGAGAGCACAGCTGGCGGAGTTGCGGTAGACGGGTTTTCGGGGATTGCCGTCAGTCGCAGGAGTTCAGGCGCAAGGCAACCGCGGAAACCAGGGCAGCGGAACCACCTTTTGAGGCAGACAGGACGTGCACCATGAATTGCGCAAACGTACATGAACATATCGTAATGGCGGCCTACGGAGAGCTGCCGGACGAGCAGATGCACCAGCTGGAGCGGCACCTGGGGAATTGCCCGGAGTGTCGGCAGGAGCAGGCGCAACTGCTGGCGATGAAGACCCTGGCCGAGGCGTGGCCGATGGAGAGTCCCAGCCCAAATCTTGTGGCGCGGTCGCGCACGCGGCTGGCCGAAGCGCTGGATACACTGCCGCCGATGCACTGGTACGAGCGGATGGCACAGTGGCTTACGCGGAGTGCGGGCGGGTTGCAGGCTGCTCCAGCGGCGGCGGCGTTGCTGCTGGTGGCGGGCATTGGAATGGGCAGCGTAGGCGGATATGAGTTTGCCCAGCGACATGCCTTGAGCCTGGGGCAGGCGCAGGCCGTGAGCCTGTCGGCAAAGGACGGGGCAGCCAACCTGGTGTCGCCAACCGGACAGGGCGCTGTGCCGGAGGTCGCGAACGTTTCGCGGATTGTGCGCCAGCCGAACTCCGAGCAGGTTGAGGTGAGCTACAACGAGGTGCAGCCGCGGCAGATGCGGGGATCGCTGGACGATCCGCAGATTCGGCAGTTGCTGATGCTGGCCTCGCAGAATGCATCGAGCCCGAGCGTGCGGAACGATTCTGTGGCGCTGCTGGCCTCTGAGTGTCGCGCGGGACATGGTTGCCGGACGGCCGATGTGCAGGGGTCGGATATTCGCGAGGCGCTCATGGTGGCGCTGCGCTACGACCGCAGCGCGACGGTGCGGCAGAAGGCCCTGGACGGGCTGGAGCCGTATGTGGGCGAGGACATGCAGGTGCGCGACGCGGTCCTGGAAGCGCTGATGAACGATCCGGACGCGAAGATCCGCTCGCAGGCAATCAGCATCCTGCAGCCGGTGGAGGCGGATACCAGCGTCCGGCAAGTGTTGTCGACGGTGGCCACGTCGGATGCAAATTCCCAAATCCGCAACGCATCCAGGATGGTATTGCGACGGGTTTCCGAAGTACAGTAGAGGCACAACGAACTGCGGGTTGCCATGTCTCACCTTCACTCGCCGCCATCGTCAGACAAGACAGGGGCGCGAGGAAGAGAAAGAGACAACCGGCCTGGGTTGGGAGAAGTACAGATGAAGAACTTTTTGAGGCCGTACACACAGAAATCGACAGTGCTGGGCATAGTGTTGCTCGCAGGCGCCGCGGGAGCCCTGGGGCAGGGACTGCAGGTGGGCTCGCTGATGGAGGAAAGCTCTCCGCTGCTCCTGCGCATCTCGTCAAAGGGATACCTGGGCGTTTACCTGGGAGATGTGGACCAGGAGCGGGCGCAGGCGCTTCATGTTTCCGCGGGGCAGGGCGCGGAGATTACGCTGTTGGACCACGACGCGCCGGGAGCGAAGATGGGTCTGCGCGTCCACGACGTGATCGTGGAAATGAACGGGACGCACATCCAGAACGCGGACCAGTTGAGCAAGCTGCTGCACGGAGTTGCGATTGGGCACAAGGTGCAGCTGGTGATCAGCCGCGAGGGTGCGCAGCGGACCATTGCCGTGCAACTGGCGGACCGGCGCAAGGTGCAGGAAGAGGCGCGGCAGCAGATTGGCGCGGGAAGCTACTCGACGCCGGCGATGGGATTTCTGTCCGGTGGGGATGCATCTCAGCCGCCTTCGGGCTTTCATCTGTGGACGATGGGCAAGAGCCTGAATGTGGGCGCCCTGGTAGAGCCGCTGACGCCGCAGATGGCGGAGTTTCTGGGCGTGGACAACGGGTTGATGATCAAGAGCGTGGCCAACAAGAGCGCGGCGTTTGCCGCCGGGCTGAAGCCGCATGACGTGATTCTGCATGTGGGCGGCGAGGGCATTGTGACCTCCAGCGACTGGGAGCGGGCATTGCGATCGAGCGAAGGAAAGCCGGTGCAGGTGGAGATTCTGCGCGACCGGACCAAGCAGTTGGTGCTGCTGCAGGTGGCTGGGAAGCACTGATCGCGAGAGACCTAATTTTGCTGAGAATCAGGGCCTGTTCCCGCTGCGCGAGTGGTGAGAGCAGGCCCGGAGTGTTTTTGGGCGGGTGAGCGGTTACACTGCGGTTAGTCTGCGGAGGTCGCTTTCCCGTTCATGCGCGTTCGTCTGTTTGTTGCCCTGGCAGTTGCCATCTTCGTGTGTGGTGCGCCCTCAAGAGCCGCCAGTCAGAATGTGCGTCCGCTTCCTGTTCCGGCGGAGCTGCGTTCGTCGGCGTTTCGCGTGACGGTCAACGGCCGCGCAGTGGAAGTTGCCCAAGCTGCGGCCAGCTACGAATATGCCACCTTTGACCTGGACGCGCTGAAGCCACACACAAAGCCGACACCGGTAACGGTGGTGGTGGAAGCAGCTGACGATGGATTCTGGGACAAGGGCGTGGAGATACAGCCGTGGCGCCTGGGGATTCGTCCGACGCGGGCGGGGCGCAGCATTACCTTCCGCCTGAATGGGCCGGCGAAGCTTTCCATTACGCGGCCGGGCGATTTTCTGAACCATGCGACGATGCTGTTTCTGTTTGCGGGCACCACTCCTGCGCCTGCGCCGACCGGGCCGGCGGTGCACGTGGTAGCGGCGGGCGTGCATCGGGAGAGCATCAATCCCAAGTCGGGCGAGACCTGGTACCTGGAGCCGGGCGCAGTGGTATTTGGCAGCCTGAATCTATGGAAGGTGGACAACGTCAAGGTGCTGGGCCGCGGGGTGATCGTCTACCAGGGCGCGCAGAATCCTGAGGACGATGACGGTTGGATGCAGAAGCCGGACTGGCACTGCATTGGCGCGCTTGAGGCGCATCACGTGGAGATTCACGGGCTGACCTGCCTGGTGCGCAGCCGGACATGGTCGATCCAGATGAAGGACTCGACCGACTTTGTGTACGACGACCTGCGAGTGATGGGCGGCAACCCAGGCAACGCCAACCAGGACGGGATGGATTGGCTGGGCGGGGGGGATACGGTGGTGCGCGACAGCTTTCTGCGCGCTTCGGACGATGTGTTTGCCGTGCAGGGCAACTGGGACGGGTACACGGTAGCGGACATGATGCGGCCGGGCCACGACGTGCAGAATATCGTGGTGGAGCACTCGGTGCTGTCGACCAGCATTTCGAATATTGTGCGCGCAGGCTGGCCGCAAAAGAGCTTCAACTCGCGCAACTTCACCCTCAAGGACTCCGATATTCTGCACGGCGGCATTGGCAGTTGCGGGCCGGCCTTTGCGCTGTTTACCTTCTGGGGCGCAAAGGGCGCGAAGGGCAATCATACCGGCTACACGTTTGAGAATCTGTGGCTGGACGACTGGTACACGCTATTCCAGATGCAGCAGGATGGACCGGGGCTTTCCGACTTCACCTTTCGCAATCTCTGGGCGCTGGATCAGCCGCCGCTGGTGGACTCAACGCTGGATGGCGCAGTGAAGAATGTACGCATCGAGAATCTGAAGTACGCCGCGACGCCGATTGTCTCGGATGCGCAGCTTCCGCTGCTGGTGGCCGATGGCGCCGAGGAGCCGAAGTATGGCCCTGGCGATTTGCCGGTGCACGCCGCATTTGAAATTGCGCCTCGGATTCTTGCTCCGGGGCAGGCTGTGCACTTTACGGCGGAGGAGTCGGGAGGAAAGCACCCGCGGTACACGTGGTTCTTCGGCGATGGAACGACGGCCCAAGGGCGCAAGGCGACGCACCGGTACGCCGATGCGCTGGGCACAGAGCTGGACGGCGCAGTGCTGGGCGCGGGGCGCTTCCGGGTCATGCTGAAGGTGGAAGATGACGCCGGCAACCAGGACTGGGCCGCGCAGGGGCAGGTGGTGGTAAGCCGGTGGCACGAGGCGCGCGCGGTGGCGCCCACGCATCCCGGGCTGGAGTACCGAATCTATCCCGGGACATGGCCGGATTTTCCAGTATTCGCGCACGAGCGCGTAGCGCGATTTGGCGTGGCGGCGACCTTGCCCAGCGCCGACGCGGGCGGATACAGCGCGTATGCGACGGTGTATGACGGGATGATAGAAGCGCCCACCGATGGCGGCTACAGCTTTGATGTACTGGCGCGGGATGGGGCGCGCCTGACCATCGATGGCGAGCTCGTGGCCGCAACGGGAGCTCCGTTCGCCGAGGTGTGCGGCGCGCATGAGAACGCGATGCGGTTTGCGCGCGGCAGCATTGGGCTGCGCGCCGGCAGGCACTCGATTCACCTGGAAACGCTGGAGACGGTGAGCCCGGGGATTCCGCGGCTGCTGTGGAAAGGGCCCGGGATTCACCTGACGGATGTGCCGGCGGCAGCCTTCAGCCACGAGCCGGACGCAATCGTCCGTCCCCTGTAGATTCGCCGCGATATGCCTTGTGTTGTGGGCCTTTGTGGACAGACCCTAGATTGCCGCGGCAAACGGATTGTCGCTCATGACTCCACCCGGAAGCGCCTGAATGGCGGTCAGGAAGTTGGGCCAGGCGTTGGTGGCCACGTCGCCGGTGAGTGTGGCGTAGAGCTGGGCGAAGGTGCCTCCGCTGCCCAGGCCTACCAGTCCCGGGGCGATTTGGCTGAGGGCGTAGCCCTTGCTAAGAAGCCAGGAGAGAAAGGCCATGCCGCAACCGGTCGAGTCGGCGCTCTGGTCGGTGGGGTCGGTCTGGTCGACGAAATTGGGCTGACCGTCCTGCGCCCATTGGGGAGCGGTGGCGAAGTCGGCCAGCGCGTTGCTGCTGATATGCGCCGCGCACCAGCGGGAGAGAGCTTCGCCGGTGCTGACGCCGCAGAGGTTGCCGCCCATGGAGCACTCGCTCAGCTCGGCCTCAAATAGGGCAGAGACGCGATTGGACGCGCCGAAGTCGGCGCAGACCTCGATGGCGTTGCCGGTGGAATAGTCGCAGCCGCCATGGTCGGCACCGCCAGTCCCATCGGTTGCTCCGTTGAGCGCGAAGAGGATGACGCTGACCGGACCACCGGCGGTTCCAAAGATGGCGTTGTTCGCGGCAACCACGCGATCGGCGTCGTTCACAAGATCCTGGGCGTTTTGCAGTCCGGGCGCCCCGAGTGTGGGATCGACGTAGACGGTGACTTGTCCGACTGGGCTGGTTCCGACGAGCTGGGCGGTTCCTGTGAAGCTGGGCCACTGCGGAGCGGCGGCATTTTGGGGCTGGATGCGGGGAAGTAGAAGTGGGTGACTCATGGGAATCCCTCCATGACCCGCAATTATAGCCATGAAAGAAGCGAAAGCGCGCCCGCGAGCTGAGATTTGACACTGCCAATTTTTTGCTTAAGCAAGCCGAATTGAATCCGTGTCACGACCTCCCGGATCGGCGAAGATGCCTCTAGCACTCCGCTGCATCCGGCAATTCCCTGCGGGCTTACTTGAAAAATGCCTGGTACCAGAACTGACCGCCGAGCACGATGAGCCAGAGGGAAAGAACGAAGCGCAGCTGGCGGTTGGGAATGTGCGGGGCGACAAAGCTGCCGGCAAGTCCGCCGAGCACTCCGCCAATGGCCAGATGCAGCAAAAGCGTGGTGTTGTATGCGCCGCCAAAGAAGTGG